>Ga0105106_10003708_pt1 | contig 10869 bp, 8 predicted proteins | sample PPLLaktember2015_5_FD_79109 | JGI IMG/M metagenome (GOLD analysis project Ga0105106, IMG submission 79109) | Freshwater sediment microbial communities from Prairie Pothole Lake near Jamestown, North Dakota, USA - PPLs Lake P8 Core (1) Depth... | ecosystem: Environmental > Aquatic > Freshwater >... | reverse complement strand
TATTTCGGCGCCCATCAGTATGAAAGAATAGACAAGCCGAGAGGAAAATTCTTTCATACAAACTGGACAGGCAGAGGAGGCGAAACCGCTTCTTCGGTTTATTCCGGTTAAGCACACCCTTAATCTTTCTAATTCTCTTTCTCTTAGTCTATAGTAAGATTAAGGAATTTTTCTCTTCCTATCCAATTCAACTCCATTCAGTTCATTTCTGTTGCCCCAATCATACACATTACTCTCCATTTTTCACATCTTTAATTTTATTATTCCAATTATAGGATAACTATGAAATCAAATGTTTTAATCTGGAGAAGATTGGACTTTCCCGGACATGAATATTCCCGGTTATTTTTTGAAAATTTAAAATGGAATTTGAAAGGAACAGCAATATTTTTTTATAAAAATCTTCCGTGTAAGATCGACTACAAAATTGTCTGTAATCCGGAATGGCAGACTTTATCATCAAATGTCAGCGGATGGGTAGGTGACAAAGAGATTAACTGTAAAATTTCCGTTGATAAAAAGAAGCGATGGCTTTTAAATAATAAATTTTGTCCGGAGGTTTTGGAATGTATTGATTTAGATCTGAATTTTAGCCCATCTACAAACCTTCTTCCAATCCGCAGATTAAAACTTACGGCTGGAGAAAAGGGAGTTGTAAAAGCAGCCTGGCTTCGTTTCCCGGGCTTTAAACTTGAACTGCTTGAGCAGACATACTATAAGTTGGATAAGGAGACTTACAGATATGAGAGCAACAATGGTAAATTTATAAGAGTAATTAAAGTTAATAAATCCGGAATGATAACGATTTATCCTGATTACTGGGAAGTTGAAACTAGTAAATGAAGGCATTCATGATAAATAATGCAGTGCAGATTATTTTTTTATCAGAGTTAAGTAGCGGCAAGTCGCGACCACTGAATTAAAAATCAAGATCCAAATTCCCAAAAAATCCTAATTAACAAATTTCAAATTTTATTGATTATTGTTATTTGAAAATTATTTGTTTTTTGGGATTTGTTTTTTGGGATTTGATAAGTGGTGGGCGCTCACGGATTCGAACCGCGGACCCTCTGCTTGTAAGGCAGATGCTCTGAACCAACTGAGCTAAGCGCCCTTAAGCTTGTTGTTGGTATTATGTTGTATCATTACACAAACAACAGACTACAAACTGCATACAACGAAGAGCGGGCGACGGGGCTCGAACCCGCGGCATTCAGCTTGGGAAGCTGACACTCTACCAGCTGAGTTACGCCCGCCTGTAAAAAAATGAATGGATGAATGCATCCACCTTTAAAGGATTGAATGAAAACTCCACACATTTATCAAAATTTGTAAAGAACTTAACAAAGTTACTAATGCTTTTTCCCTCTTTCAAGAATTAATTGAAAGCTTCTTCAACCAATTCTTTCTGCTGCTGCGCAGATATTTTAGCAGAACCTACAGCCGGACTGGCGCTTTCAGGACGCCCGGCATACAAAATTTGTTTATTAGGAATATCTTCAGATAATCGCGGCAGCAGGAAATTCCAGGCACCCATGTTTTTTGGTTCTTCCTGGACCCAGACAACTCTTTTTGTATTTGGGTAGGAATCAGCAATATTTTTTATCTGATCGCTTTTATAGGGATAAATTTGTTCTATCCTGATAATTGCGGCATTCTTTATGTTTTTCTCTTTTTTGAACTTATTTAAATCATAATAAATTTTGCCGCTTGTAAAAATGAGCTTTTCAATTAAACCTTTTTTCTCCGTGTCATCATCAATTACTTCTTTAAACCTGCCGCGTATGAATTCTTCCTTGCCCGACTTTGCCTCCGGATGGCGCAGCAGACTTTTTGGCGTCATTATTATCAGAGGCTTTCTTTCAGCGAGCTTAATCTGACTCCTCAATAAATGAAAATATTGAGCAGGCGTTGAAACATTGCATACTCTTATATTTTCTTCAGCGCAAAGAATTAAAAACCTTTCTAGTCGTGCACTTGAGTGTTCTGGGCCCTGTCCTTCGTAGCCGTGCGGAAGCAGTAATACAATATTATTCGGAACCTGCCATTTCCCCTCGGAAGCAACAATAAAATTATCAATTATTACCTGAGCCGCATTTGCAAAATCACCGAACTGTGCTTCCCAGATTACAAGCGCCAGCGGATCGGCCACACTGTACCCGAATTCAAAACCTAAAACCGCTGCTTCGGAGAGCAGACTGTCCAATGCTTCAAGTTTTGCCTGATCTGGTGAAATATGATTCAGGAAAAGATATTCTTTACCGGTATGAATATCCGTGAGGGCTAAATGTCTCTGACTGAAAGTACCTCTTACGCTGTCCTGCCCGCTTAACCTTACAGGTGTTCCCTCCAAAAGAAGACTTGCAAACGCAATAGTTTCCGCATAAGCCCAATCAGCTTCGAAAGAACCTTCCGTTAATTTTTTTCTTTTCTCCAGGAATTTTTTAAGCTTTGGATGAATTGAAAAATCTTCAGGAAGAGATGTTATGCTGTTTACTATCTTTGTAAGTTTCTCCTCGGTTATGGATGTATCCTTAACAGGTTTTATCGAATCAAGTGTTTCTTTGGTAACAGCCAGAGGCACATCGGTTTTAAATGAAACAGTTTTTTGTTTAATCTTTTCAAAAGCTTCACCCAATATTTTTGAGGTATTTTCGTGCAGCTGTTTAGCATCATCTTCAGTAACAATTTTATTCTTGTTCAGGCTTCTTTCATAAATTTCTCTAACCGAAGGGTGGCGATTGATTTGTTCATAAAGAAGAGGCTGTGTAAAGCCAGGTTCATCTCCCTCGTTGTGCCCGTGTCTTCTGTATCCGAATAAATCTATTACTACATCCTTCTTAAACTTCTGCCTGTACTCAAAAGCAATTTTTGTAATCCAAAGTGAAGCTTCGGGATCATCACCGTTTACATGGAAGATCGGTGCTTGTATCATCTTTGCAACGTCGGTGGCATACTGGGAAGACCTTGCATCTTCAGGTGTTGTGGTAAAGCCGATCTGGTTATTAATTATTATATGAACTGTACCTCCGGTCCGGTATCCTTTCAATTGCGAAAGGTTAAGAGTTTCGGCAACAATTCCTTGACCAGCAAAAGCTGCATCGCCGTGAATTAACAGGGGCAGTACTTTTTTATGTTCTTTGTCGTTCAGTCTGGTTTGTTTTGCACGGACAATCCCTTCAACAACAGGATTTACCCATTCAAGATGGCTCGGATTGGATGCTAGTGAAACGAGTATTTTTTTACCGTTCCTTGTTTTGTACCAGCCGATAGCACCTAAATGATATTTCACATCGCCTGAACCTTCGATAGAATCGGGATCTTTTATATCTTCAAACTCTGAAAAAATTGATTGATAAGATTTTCCGATAATATTTCCCAAGACATTTAACCTGCCTCTGTGCGCCATTCCCAAAACTACTTCAAGAACATCATGTTCGCTTGCCTGATTGAAAAGATAATCCAGAACCGGGATCAATGTTTCGGATCCTTCCAGGGAAAATCTTTTATGCCCGATAAATCTATTATGAATAAAATGTTCAAAAGTTTCTGCTGTTATGAGTTTCTTTAAAATTTCTTTTTTCATTTTTGGAGTGAAAGCCGGAGTATTTCTTACCGGCTCCATCATTCTCTGCAGCCACGATTTTTCATCAGGATTTTGTATATGCATGTATTCTACGCCGATTTTATCGCAGTAAGTTTTGTTCAGAATTTCGAGCATTTCCCGGAGAGTTGCGGTTTTCTGATCCGGTAGAAGATCGCCGGTAATAAACTTTCTGTCATAATCCCAGAAGGTCAATTTAAAAGAAGCGGGATCCAATTCGGGATGATAAATATGCTGTTTTCCAAGCGGATCAAGATTAGCAATTAAATGTCCTCTTACCCTGTAAAGATTTATTAACTGCAGCACTCTCGCCTGTTTTTCTATCTCTTCCGTATTTGCCCCGGTTCCGAAAACTCCAGGCTGATAATCTGTTTTCCATGAAAGCGGCTGGGCAGGTATTTTTAAATCTCTAAAAATCTCACCGTAAAAATTTTCTTCTCCTAAAAGAAGGTCTCCAATTTTTTTTAAGAACAATCCCGATTCGGCCCCTTGAATGATCCGGTGATCGTAAGTGTTTGTTATATTCATTACTTTACTTACACCAAGAGTAGATATTGTTGAAGGAGACATTGCCTGGTATTCTGCCGGATATTGAATGGCGCCTGTTGCAATTATTGTTCCTTGTCCTGTCATCAGTCTGGGTACTGAGGCAACTGTTCCGATAGTACCGGGATTTGTCAGCGTGATTGTTGTGCCTGCAAATTCGGATGGATCAATTTGTCCTTCGCGTGAACGTGCGACTAAATCTTCATACTTAAGTACGAATTCTTTAAAGCCCATACTGCCGGCATTTTTAATACTTGGAACAATAAGCGAACGTGAACCGTCTTTTTTTTCAATATCTATAGCTAAACCGAGATTTATTTTTTTTCTTTTAATTATCTGGGGTTTTCCGTCTATAACTGTGAATGCATAATTAAGTACCGGGTAAAATTGCAGCGCTTTAAGTATTGCCCAGCTGATAAGATGAGTAAACGAAACTCTGCCGAGCTGGTTTTTTTGAAGGTGCCGGTTAATGATAATCCTGTTTTCTTCAAGAAGCTTTACCGCGATAGTTCTTTGAGAAGTTGCAACAGGTACACTCAAGCTGGCATTCATATTGTCAAGTATCTTTGCCGAACTTCCGGCTATAATCTGTACTTCATCATCCTCATCCGGCTGCGGAAGTTCTATTTCAGAATTGCCTGAAGAATATTTGGCTTTATAACTCTTTCCGTTTCCTTTTTCTCCATCAATTACATTTCCGAAGAATTTCTGCCATTGTTCCGGTATTTCCGAAGGATTACTCTGGTACTGCTTGTACAGATATTCAACAAACCAGGTATTTGCTCCGAATTTCTCGAGATCTTCTTTTTGTTTTTTTGTTAGTTCATTCTTTTTCATTTTATATTATACTGAGACTGTGATGTTTATGTTAAATGTGGATAAACGCATATTATTACCCTGAAAATAGTTACTTTTGGGTTAAATAAAAGCGATTCATAGCAAAACGCCAATATCCGGATATTGATTTTTACTATTATTTATCCTGCGGTGAAAGTCAAATTTTAATCATCATGCGGCCGGCATCCGCACGGCATAAATAATAATTTTAATCTTTCATCATTCATTTAAGAAGAGAAATCTAATTACCTCAATGAAAAAAAAGAAAAATATTGAACAACTCCGCAGATTGTATGCTTCGGAAGAGTTAAGAAAATCTGTAATTGATAAGAATCCTTTCAAACAATTTTCTAAGTGGTTTAATCAAGCAGCCGATTCTGAAATAATTGAACCTACTGCCATGATGGTTGCAACTGCAAATAAAAAAGGAATTCCTTCCTTGAGAACCGTACTTCTTAAAGCTTTCGATCTTGAAGGCTTTATTTTCTTCACAAACTATAAAAGCGGAAAAGGAAAAGAATTAAGTGAAAATCCTTTTGCAGAGATTCTTTTTTTGTGGAAAGAACTGGAGAGGCAGGTGAGAATATCCGGGAAAGCTGAAAAAATCCCTAATAAGCAGTCGGAAGATTATTTTAAAACAAGGCCGTATGAAAGTAAAATCGGTGCATGGGCTTCCGAACAGAGCAGCATAATTTCTTCCAGGGAGTTTTTAGATCAAAAATTTAAAGAATATCTTCAGAAGTATCCTGACAACAATGTACCCATGCCTGAATATTGGGGCGGATTTAAATTGTTCCCGCATAAATTTGAATTCTGGCAAGGCAGAAAGCACAGGCTGCATGACAGAATCTGCTATATAAGAAATAGAGATCGATGGGAGATTGAAAGACTATCTCCTTAAAAATTTTATTTCATCAAGGAGCTTTAAGTTCCCCCGCTTTCGGCTGCGAATATATTTTATACTTCTCTCCAAGCTGCAATCTTGTCAGCAGGATTATCTGTCCGACATGTCCTTCCAAATGTGTTAATGAACGGTACATCGCAGTCATAATTGTAACATTATATCCTTGAATAACTTTAGGCTCGCTCAAGCGCGCAGGATCGAAATTATTTACTGCCGCTATGAAATCATCATTAATTTTTTTTACAAGACTAATTAATTCTGGCTTTGAAAGTTTTTTTTCATCGCTGAATTCCTCGGGGCGTTTCCGGTGATCTTCAGAGTTGTTCATCTGGATTACGGTCCATTGTCTTAAATTTCCGCAGAGATGTTTTATTAAAATCCCGATTGAATTCATCCGGCTATCCGGTTTCCACCAGATCTGTTTTTCATTAATCTGTTCAAGGCAATGGTACAGCCGGATAAAAGCGCTTTCGAACCGGTATTTACTTTCTTCTAAAAAAGCTTTGCTTATTGATTCCATATTAAATCCACTTAAATTAAAATTCAATCAAATATTGTTTTTTAAAAAATAAAAAAGATTTTAAATTTTTAAGGAAGGATCATTAGTTCAAAGATACGATTTTTTTAAATAATAATGATTTTTTCAGCCAATACAGGTTATTTTATAGTTTTATTTGGAAATAACATAAATCAACAAATCAATTCAAAAACTAATACCAGCTCTCCTTTTTATTTCCTTTTAGAGTCTTTATAAATTTTTCCTTACCCTATAATTTGAAATGTATTATTAGTCACTTTAATAGATAATTAGATGTTTTATCACAAAGCCTCCGCTGGAACTGCAAATATTGATATTCCAAACATTTTTTATATGGAACCGGTATTAACTTGTCATCATCAAATTGAAAAGGAATTTAATTGTCAAATCTTTTTTCCCAATTAATTAAAGAAATTTTTTAATAATGAATGTAAATATTTTAATTGCAGAAGATGAACGGATTATTACGCTGGATTTAAAGAAAACACTGTCAGAATTAGGTTATAAAGTGGTGCAGACGGTTCATTCTGCGGCCGATGCTGTGAATTATGCATTGGAAATAAGGCCGGATTTGATTTTGATGGACATTAAATTTGATGATTCAATTAATGGTGTGGAGGCAGCATATTTTATTCATTCCCGTATTGGTACTCCGGTTGTATTCATTTCTGCATTTTCTCCGGATTCATTTACCAAGAATAAAAAAAGTCCTATGAATTTTTCGTATGTAAGAAAACCAATAAGTACTAATGAACTCGATAAAAAAATTAAGGAAGCTTTATCTAATTCAGTTAAAATGAAAGTTTTATCTGAAATTAAGGCTGAGGCTTATTCGAATGCCCATGAAAAGAATTTGTAAAAAATAGAGTCGGTGAAAAAGGAGTAATAAATGAATATGCAAAAATACCTAATATAGGGTTCAGCCTGGTCTATTTTTTTTATAATAAAATGAGGGCAATGTGAGTAAACAACCAAATGCTTATAAAAGTGATATAAGTATAATAGAATACAACTATAAATTATACGTAGATCCGCAGTATGGAGATGAACAAAATCCGTCGGTAATCAACTATGCAGTAATGTCAAACAACTGGTTCATCGAAGATATCAGGGAAGATCATATTATAAAAATAATTCACAAACAAACTAGAGATTCTATCAGTCTCTCTTTTAATTCGTTTAAGGATAAAATGGCTTTTGCTTCAAATATTTATTCTGCCAATCCTATAAAGCAGATTGGAAAAGGTCATGATCTTGAAAATCTTGCCAACATGCATATTTTAAATTCTAGTAAAACAGATTTCGAAAATAAGGTTGGAAGTTTATTAACGATGTTTAATAAGTTTTTCGATGGAATAAATATATTTAAGAGTGACCGTCCTATTAAAAAGCTGAAAACAATTTTCAGAAAAGGACTATTAGCTAACTAACTCCAGCGGATTGTATGTAATTCGCAAAGATAGAATTAGATTGGATGGCAATTAGAAACAATTCAAAAGCTGTCCAATCTTTTTTATTAACTAAGGTGCACTGAGTTATAAAAATTCGGCATCTGTTTCTAATCTTAAAATTGAATTGTAAATGATGAAGGCCAAACTAAAAAATTTTATTGCATCGAGAACGGGCCAGATAATAATAGCCGTAGTATTGATTCTTGCAGCGGTAAGAATTGCACTACCGTACATAGTAAAAGACTATGTGAATAAAACATAAAGCGAAATACCCGAATATTCAGGCAGAGTAGGGGATGTAGACATTAACTTAATCAGGGGCGCTTATGTAATAGAAGATGCTGCACTTTTGAAAACCGGTGGAAAGGTGCCGGTTCCATTTTTTTCCGCCACGAGAATTGATCTGTCGGTCCAATGGGGTGCTCTCTTCGAGGGATCAATTGTCGGGGAAATCGAATTGGAGAATCCCTGGAATATAATATCATAAATAATAAAATTTATTGAGTTTGTTAATGATAGGTTTCGTAATAAATATTCTTAATTCACTGAATTCAACTGCCGAGAGATTGCTGCGGATGAATATTGTCACAGGGTGATTTTACTTACATGACGAGCAAAAACATTTTTTATTTTTTACCATCGATTTATATTCTGAAAAATTTTCGGATTATCTTATGAAAAAAATCTTTATATCTCCTTATAAAGGAGTTTGGAGCATCCGTTATGAAGGGGAAATGGATATGTTATCTCTATGCGAGACAGCCGAACAGGCTATAGAAGCCGCCAGGACATATGCTTCTAAAGAAAATAACGAAATTTATCTAGTGAGAGCCGACGGAAGCGTTGAAAGCAGAATCGAAAAATAATAGCCGTATGAAGAATTGATTCATCCGGCCGCTGTGTAAATATTCTTTATTTTTTTAATTATCAGTTCCTTGCTCTTTTTAGAGGAGAGGTTTTTATTCTCCTCTATCTTTTTTATTTCTTCTGCCAGATCTTCATCCTTAATTATTTTTCTAAACCAGCCGGAGTAATCATTTTTTTTTAAATGAAATGTCCATGTCTTTTCGTCAATCCCTTCTGCTATCCGGATGAAAAACATTACATTCTGTGCTTTAAGTTTTAATTTTTTCTCGGGTCCAGTGAATATAAAACTTTTATCTTTCCCAAGATCACTTTCTGCATACTTTTTTATATGCCGCTTTAGTTTCACCTTCGGGGATGCATTTTCGGCAATAGCATAAATTTTACGCTTATCACGGTTCCATAGAAAAGATTTAAACTTACCCTTCGGAATCTCAGGCATCTTTTTGTCAATAGCTTTAAAGAACTCCTTTAAATCTTTTTCAGCTTCATCACCTAGTGCAAGAACAATGGTTGCAGAAGATAAAATAAGATTTGCAACATGAGAAGGCCTGACAGTATTAAAAAGAAACTGGTTCAGCTCCTTAGCTTTTAATTTCACCGGGAACGTGGATTCCGGCATCAGATGATGAGTTTCATCTATAATAATAAAATGAGGCCTGCCGTATGTGGACCGCAGGCTGACTAATGCCGGGAACAAGTTTTGAAAAAAAGAAGGTCTGTCGTGTAATGAAATATTTGTCATATTTACTATGCAATTCTGTTTCGGATTCTGAAGTACATTTTGAATGATGCCGACACTTGGAATGCCGTTCGATCCCTCTAAAACGGCATTTTTAAATTCAGTGTAATCTCCTTCAGGATCAATTAAGCAGAACTGATATTCTTTATCTACTAGTTGCTCCAAAATTGCGGCCGCCATTGTTGTTTTACCTCCGCCGGAGGAACCTGTTATTAATATGCTGTTTTCTGCAATTGGGATTTTTATTTCATTTTTATTTTCATCCCATCCAAAAAGAATACTGCTTTTTTTATTTTTGTTTTTAATTTTTGAATAATCGTTCTTCAGAATGATTTCGATTAATTCAGATACGCCGTCACCGTGATCTTCTTCGGCGACATAATCAACGGATTCTTTCAGCGCCGGGATGGCATTTTTTACAGCAGCAGAAAATTCGCAGAGCTCCAAAAATGCATGATCATTTTCGGCATCTCCGATTCCTATTAAATTATGAGGGGAATATCCCATAATGTTTAATGCTTCTTTTAATCCGGTTGCTTTATTTATACCTGAAGGAAGAACCATAACCGCATCTTTATTAAAGATTACCTGAAGCTCAAGCCCTAAGTCCCTGATTGTCTCAATAACCATATTTTCAAAAGGTTTCCATGTGGCAAAAATTACTTCGCCTGCAGAGTATTTAGTTATTCCTTTCTTCTTTGCCAGTTCTATAAACTCCTTGAGGGGAGGCGGCCCAAGATGCTTGGTTTCTTTAGAATGAGGATCGTAGATTAATGCACCGTTTTCGGCAACAATTTTTTCAAAGATTTTAAAATGATTAAAAACTTTTTTTAAGTCCTCAATTTCTCTTCCCGTAACAAGAAGAAGTTTAATCCCCGAATCATGAAGTCTTTTTAAAGATTGGCAAGTCTTTTCAGAAACACGGCCGTCCTTTGCCAGAGTTCCGTCATAGTCGCAGGCAAGAATAAGATAATTCAAGAATTCTCCTAGATAACTTTGCTTCTTTTCATTTTATGTTTTCTCCCATTAATAAACTGCGAGAAGTTTCATTTATCTCCTGCATCTTTTACCTGGGACAAATAATTTTTTATTCTTTTCTTCAATTTAGGCAAGTGTTCCGAGATATGTTTTATTATAGTTATAAAATGTGAGATAATGTGATTATAAGTTATTATAATCTTTTATTAGAAAGAGAAAAATACTGAAGATTGATAAAGATGAATTATCTTTAAGAAAAAAGTTGATAAAAGTTTATTGTGACAAATTTCAAGAATAAAGAAGAAATGATAATTATATTTTAACAAAAAAAATGAATTATTGAGAAACGATGAAATGAATACAGATACTGAAATTAATTTAAATTATACAAACAGCGATGAACTC
>Ga0105106_10003707_pt1 | contig 10871 bp, 15 predicted proteins | sample PPLLaktember2015_5_FD_79109 | JGI IMG/M metagenome (GOLD analysis project Ga0105106, IMG submission 79109) | Freshwater sediment microbial communities from Prairie Pothole Lake near Jamestown, North Dakota, USA - PPLs Lake P8 Core (1) Depth... | ecosystem: Environmental > Aquatic > Freshwater >... | reverse complement strand
GAATGGCATTTTCATCTAAGACCATGGCGAGTTCCTGGGGGGAAAGCTCTCCGGCACCCCCGTGGATCAAGGTGTCGTTCAGAATTTGGGTCAACCCCATCTTCCCGTCGCTCACATCCACGCTGCCTGCCTTGAACAATAGCGTGAGATCTACCAGAGGAAGACTGGTGTCCGTCAAATAAAACACCGGCACTCCTTCAACGGTTGAAAAGTCGGCTTTCTCGTAAGGAATCTTGTGGGGCTTCCGATCAAAGGAAAGAGGGTGTCTCCAGCCCTGAGGGGTCGGATAAGTGGATTGATTCGTGAAGTCCCTTGGCTTGAACTCCATCCTTGCGGAGGAACCGCTGAGGGACCGGACTTCTTCATAAGCCTCTGGAGGCCTTTCCTGCTTGCCGCCGGGAATGACGAAGACCGTCGTCCTGTTTTCTTCCGTAGCGGTTCGATTGGCCACTTCCCGAATGGCTTCGGGAGTGACCTTGTCGATTCGCTTGAGGTAGGAAAGGAGATAAGGCCATCCGACCTGGACTTCCGTGGTCGCAAGAGCCATGGCCAGGGATTCATTCGTTCTGAGGCGTTCCATGAAATCGCGGTGGTTCAACTTCTTGATTCTTTCGAGCTCCCGGATGGAGATCGGTTCGCTTTTCAATCTCTCAAGTTCGGAGAGCAGGATCTTCTCGAGATTTTCGCAGGCCCGGAGGTGAGCCTGCCGCTCCTCTTCCTCACTCAAACTCCCCTTCTGCAATTCTGCCGGTTCATTCGGAGAGCCACCCAGGATGAGCATCCCGGCGTAGCGGTTGTCCAGATTATGCGCCCACGCCTCAACGGCCAAACCCTTGTTGACGACCTCCTGGGTCATCCGCGCCCCACGGCCATGACTCAGGACCATGGCCAAGGCATCGAGCGCATCGAAGTCCTCGGTTCCCATGCGGGCTCCATGAAAGCCGATGAGCACGTTGGGCGTTCTGGCCCCTTTCAGAAACCGGACGCTCTTCCGCGGGCCGCTCTGGGGGGGCTCTTGGGTGACGGCTTCCGGCGCTGCCCTTCCTGCGGGGTACCTTTCAAAGTAAACTTCCGCAAGCTGTTTCGCTTTTTCCAAAGAGATGTCACCCACGAGCACGGCGACAGAGTTGGCCGGATGGTAGTTGGCGGCGTGAAAGCTCGTGGCATCCTTCGTGTTGAATTTTTCCATGTCGGACTTCCATCCGATGGTTGGATTGCGGTAGGGATGAGCGGTGTACGCCGTGGATTGAAGATCGAGCCATGCTGCGCCGTCCGGGTTATTCACGTAACGGAAAGCCCACTCTCGCTGGATGACTTCTTTTTCAACATAGAATTCGCGCCACGCCGGCTCAAAGAGCTGCTCGCTGACGATGGAAAACCATTGTTCGACCATGTCCGAGGGAACCGACATGAAGTACTGTGTTTCATCCTTGCTGGTGAACGCATTCACACGCACGGCCCCATTCTTCCCCAGCTGGGATGAGAAGGCCTGGGGCACATAGATTTTCTGCACCTCCAGGCGCAATCGTTCCATTTCTTTGCGCTTGGCCTGAAGGAGGGAGCGATCAGGGTTTCGCTTCCTCTCCTCGGAAAGGATGGCTTGGTAGGCTGCCTCAATCTGATCCTGTAAGGCTTGATCTTTGCTCGGGTCCATGGTCCCAAAATTCCTTGTGCCCTTGAACATCATGTGCTCGAGCATGTGGGCGATGCCCGTTTTGCCCGCCTCTTCGAGCGCAGAGCCTGCGCGTATGGAAAGATGACAAGCGACCTGAGGGGTGGCGTGCCGTTCAACCACAAGAAACATCATACCGTTCTTGAGGCGAAACTCCTTAACGTCAAGATTGATTTTTTCTGAAGAATCTTGAGCTAGGATCGGAGTTGAAAAAACAACCGCAAACAGCAGGGCTATGAAAACGCGAAAGATGAGCATCATAGGAATCTCCACGGTAACAAACTGGTGACAGGGTGGGGCCGCAAGGGCCCCTGAGCGTAAGGCTTTAAAAACCGGTAAAAACTAACCATAAGCCTGATGGGTTTCAAGGGCTTGCGGGATCCACATTCCTCTGCTTCGTGCAAGAAGGATGGGTAGCAAGATAATTAGGGCTGTCAGGCTACCATATATAGTCATATCTTTTGCCATTTTATACAATATAAAGGGATATTATATAAACTTATACTCAATTAGTGAAAGAATTTGACACTCGCTTCACCACATATATATATAGATTTTGAAATTATTGCTCCGTCGTGTTGTGCGATGGTGTTCGCGTAGAAAAACGTTGGGCCTTGCTCTACAAAAGCGAGCAGTGACGTGAGAGGTAACTTGTGAAGAGGCATTCATACGCAAGGGGAAACTTCAATTGCTCCGGAGTGGGGACAGATGACTATTACAGCGCGGAGTTTGAGGTAGACGGTCTTGACGTCTCCTATCAGTTCAAGATCTGGGAGAAGGCGCCCAAGGCGATGAGCGTCCTGGTGAAAGAAAACTCCAGCATCCTGCAACTCTTGAAGGTTGGAGCCCTTCTGAAAGTGAAGTACTATTCCAACAAGTCGGCTTATCCTTCCGAGTGGCAAAAGACCGCAGTTCATCACATCACATGGAACGATCAAGGAAGGCTAAGAGGGCACTATCTCGTAGGCCTTGAGATTATAGAAAACGCGAGTGAGTGAAATGGGCTTTCAATCCCCTCTGGAGTTGACTCTCGCTCGCAAAATAGGGGAACACTTGAAGGTGACCACCCTTCTTGACCCGAGCATCAAATCTTCTCCGGTGGCGGGATTTCTCCCTTTTCGCGCATTCTTGCTTTTGACACAGAACTTTCCGAAACCGCTGATTAAAACATCTTCCCCGTTCTCCAGATTCTTCTGAATCATTTCCAGAAGAGACTCAAGGAGATCAGCGGACTTTTTCTTCGGAATGTCGAGTTGACGGCAAATCGAATTCACAATGTGATCTTTCGTCACGGTCATGGGTCGACGCTCCTTTGGGAGAAGTTCCGTTTTGTGTGGGGCTCTATTTGACTATGGGAGATAAAGCTACTTTGAATTATGTATTTTGTCAAGAAATTAATGAAGTTACAGGTGCATTGCCATCTGCTCCAAGGGCTGGGTGCCCATGAGACCTCTCCGATTCGTGAAAGTGTGGTTGCCTCTGGGATGGTTTGCGGTCTGCATGCTCGTGTATCAGTCTCTGAATCCATCACCCCCCGAGTTGCCCGAATGGCCTTCGGCTGACAAGCTGGCGCACTTCGTGGCCTACGGTTGGATCATGCTCTGGTTCGGTTTCATTTACCGGCCCGGGAGGAAATATCTGCTCCACGGATTGAGTTTGATCCTCTTGGGAGTGACCCTTGAACTCCTTCAAGGCGCAGTAGGGTATCGGTCGATGGAAGTATCGGATGCGTGCTTCAACGCCCTGGGTGTTTTTACGGGGTGGCTTTTGGCTTGCACAAAGCTTTCGTCTGCTCTCTTGTGGACGGAGCGTTTGATCTGCAGAGAGCGCTAGCGTAGAGCCCTATCCATTTCCCTTTAAGCCGATTTCTTCAGCGACCTCCCTCATGCCCAGAATGGTGTCTGTGATCATTTCTCCAAGATCCAATCCGAGCATTTGAGCCCCCTTCTCGATAATGGAGCGATCCACGCCTGCTGCGAATCGTTTGTCCTTCCACTTCTTTTGCACGGATTTGGCCGTCGTGTCGAGAACGCTTCTGGACGGCCTCACGAGCGCTGTCGTGGCCACGAGTCCTGTCAGTTCGTCTATGGCATAGAGGATCTTTTCCATGTCGGACTGAGGCTCCACATTGGAGCAGATCCCCCATCCATGGCTCACGATGGAGCGAATGTAATCCTCAGGCCATCCTCGTTCTCTGAGAATCTGTTCTGTTTTGCTGCAGTGCTCGGAAGGGAACTGCTCATAATCAAGGTCATGGACGAGACCGATGACTCCCCACTTCTCTTCGTCTTCGCCCCGCTTTCGCGCAAAATACCGCATGACGGCCTCCACCGCCAGAGCGTGTTTGATGAGGCTGTCCGTCTTGTTGTACTCCTTGAGAAGGAGCAGGGCTTCCTCCCGGCTGGGTTTCTCTGAGCTCATGGTTGTCCTCCCTTCGTTTCCACGAACGGTCTTAAGTCTGATCTTCTACTTTCCGCCGGGGAATAACAGCATCCACAAGCCAAGGATGACGAAAAGGACCCCGGCTCCTATTTTGATGTAATTGGGTGGGACGAGCTTTGCGACTGCCGCCCCAAAAACAACGCCGAGCAGCGATGTAAGGACGAGGGCCCCTGCAGAGCCGATGAAAACGGCAAGACGAGACTTTCCTTCCGCAGAAAAGGCAAGCGTGGCCAGTTGGGTTTTGTCTCCAAGTTCCGCGAGGAAAATTGTGGCAAAGGTGGTGAAGAGCAACTTCAAATCCATGATTAATCCCTCCGGAAAATTTTATCACAAGGAAATCATGGACAGCCTCTATACCACCTCTGTTTGCCTCACACAAGCTCAACTGAAACAGCTAAACTGCGACCCTCAACTCTTCAACCGGCTTTCCCAATCAAACTCCGGTGACGTGACCGTGTGCTCCATCCGTTGGAGGCGCCGCTCCAGTTTCTCGTACCTTCTCTTGAGTCGATCGACGGCCCCTCTCCTGGAGTGCACGTAGCTGTCATAGAACTCCTGCTCCATCTCCGAATGAATGGGGATCACCGGCTCCGGTTTCATGAGCAATGCGGCAAGAAAGTAAAGGCCCGTGATCGGCCAGAACCCGGTGAGCAAAAGCAGGAGAGCCGCTATCGCTCGAGTCCAGAATACAGAAAAGTCAAAATACTCGGCGATCCCTCTGCACACGCCGAGAATGGCCCCGTTGCGGGAGCGGTGCAATCCGCCGCTCATTATCCTTTCAAACCGTTTCATCATGTTCTTCCCTTCCTTTCCCGCTCCAGGAGAATAGTCTCCAGCGCATCCACCCTCTCTTCCATCTTTGAAAGACCCTGATAGATTTCCTGGATCATCCTGGTCTCGTCGGCCTGATAAGTCTGCCCCTTGCGGGAAAACCCCCCTTTGACGATCCTGATGCCCATGAGGATCGTGCTTCCGATAATGGCAAGCGCGAGAACCAGGCCCCCGAAAACAATGGCAACAATGAAAACGCTGTTCATGGCAGAGCTCACTCCCGTCGCATGTTTAGACCGTCGTGCCGGCCCCCTCTTTCCGTAAAGAGGACTTCAGCGTTTGTAGCTCCTTTTCGATCTCGTCGTCAACCAGAAGCTCATCAAACTTGGCCTCCAGGTTGGGCTTCCTCCCGAAATTGACGAGTTCCGCCTCAGCCTCCATGCGTTCGATGCGGTTTTCAAATTCCTCGAACCTGAGAACCGCGCCGGTACTGTCCATGCGGCGGATGTCTTCCTGTGCCCTTTTCTTCTTGAGGGCGTGGACATGCCGTTGCACAAGCAACCTCTGCTTCTCTCTGGCGCCCCGCAACTTCTCTTCCAGCTGTTTGATGTCCTCCTGGTACTGCTGAATCAGGGCATTCATTTCCTGAAGTTCTTTTTCAAAAGAATACGCCCGGTCTGCAAATCGCCGCTTTTCCAGCAGGGCCTCCCTTGCCAGGTCGTCGCGGCCTTTGCTGACCGCAAGGCCTGCCTTTTCTTCCCAGTTCCTGGAGCGGGAGAGCACCTCTTCCATTTGTCGCTGGGTTCTCTTGCTCGTTGCCATGGCAGCAGCACAAGACGCCTTGATTTCAACAAGCGTGTCTTCCATTTCCTGGATCATGAGGCTTATCAGTTTTTCAGGGTCCTCTGCCTTGTCCAGCATGGCATTAATGTTCGAGCTGACGATATCTCGAAAGCGTGTGAAGATTCCCATAGTTCTACCTCCTTACCAAACTTTTGATCAGAGATATAGCAGGGAATATGCCAGCGAGGGTTTCAAGCAAATTAGCCAAGCATTACAATAGGTTTTAACTTGACACGGGATTAACATGGTAGTATTTAAAGCTATAAATAGGTAAAAAAAGATAATAATAGGCTAAATATGCCATGAAAAAACAGAAAGATAAACTGGAGTCCAGAGCCGCCTTCACGGTGAAGGTTCCCGAAGCTTTGGGCGAATCCAAAACCTTTCTCGATTTTCGTGAGCAGCTGTCAAAGGTAGCTCCTATTGACCGACCGGTCCTATTGATTGGGGAAAGGGGCACTGGAAAGGAACTGGCTGCGTCGCGGCTTCATTTCCTTTCCAAGCGGTGGCAGGGCCCGCTGGTGGCCCTGAACTGTTCGGCATTAAATCCTACTCTCATTGAGTCGGAGCTCTTCGGATATGAAAAAGGGGCTTTCACCGGCGCGGAGGAAAGGAGAAGGGGCCGCTTTGAGTCTGCGGATGGAGGCACTCTTTTTCTGGATGAAATCGGAAACATTCCAATGGAAGTCCAGGAAAAGATCCTGCGAGTGGTGGAGTATGGTTCTTTTGAGCGAGTGGGGAGCTCTGAGCGCGTGGATGTGGATGTAAGAATCGTCGCCGCGACCCATGCAGATCTGGAGGCGCTTGTGGAAAAGGGGCGTTTCAAACGCGACCTGCTGGACAGGCTTTCCTTTGAGGTTCTTTACTTGCCTCCTTTAAGGGTACGCAAGGAGGACATCGTCCTCCTCGCAAACCATTTTGCGGTTCGCATGGCCCATGAACTCGATCGTGAGGAAATTCCGCGATTCAGTGATGACGCACTGAGAGCCCTGGAGAACTACTCGTGGCCTGGCAATGTGCGGGAATTGAAGAACGTGGTCGAACGAGCTGTTTATCGCTCCGACTCATCGCTTATCACAGAAGTAATCTTCAACCCCTTTCAACGCGAAGGTGTGCCGACTGAGCTGTTTTCGCGCGAGGCAAAGCAAGAGGCGAGGCACGAATCAGAACCCGCTGAAGCGCGGAAACCCCTGCTGAAACAGGTTGTGGAGGACCTCGAGGTTCGGTTAATTCAGGAGGCTCTTGAGGAGTCGAGGTACAACCAGAGAAAGGCCGCTGCCATGCTGGGACTCACCTATCACCAGTTTCGCGGAATGCTGCGCAAGCACAAAGCGCGGATGGTGCAAAAAACCACGTTCGGGTCCTGAGAAGAGCCTTGACTGGCACACTTCTTTTGTTACATTTTTAGTGCATAGGGTCCTTTGGCCTGTGTTTCCTTTTAGTAAATCCTGTCTAGGAGGGAATGCGATGCCGAAAGATTATTACATTGTCCTGGGGCTCAGCAGGGGCGCCGATCTTAACAAAATCAAGAAGGCTTACCGGTTGATCGCCAAGAAGTACCATCCAGACGCGTCAACCTCCGGCGAATCGCACGAGAAGTTTTTGGAACTCAGAGAGGCCTATGAAACTCTTGCGGACGAAGAAAAGAGGCGGCAATACGACGAAGAGCTTGCCAGGCAGGGTCGAGAGCTGAAGATCACCAGGATCCCTGAAGAGATCTCCTTGCGACGCCGCGCCGCTATCCAGGAAATGGACAGAACGTATTCCTTCGCGGATGAATTTTTCTCAGGGTTTCTTCCAGGTGTTTTCGAGCGCGGAAAAGCAGCGACCGGCAAGGATCTTTATCTGGAAGTGATTCTCTCGACCGAGGAGGCTGCACGAGGAGGGCTTTTTCCGGTGACCGTCCCTGTTCTTGAAGCCTGCCCTCGGTGTCGCCGAACGGGTTTGTGGGAGGAGTTTTTCTGTCCTGAGTGCTATGGGAGAGGCGTTGTTCGAACAGAACGAGGGTTTTCTCTCAGTATCCCTCCTCATGTCAGCCATTGTACCCAAATCAGCATTTCCACGGAGGACATCGGGTTAAGGCGGGTGAATCTTCACATCCTTGTTCTGATCGATTCCAGCTTGGACCAAGAGGATTTTTAGACGATCAAAGCTGAAGTACAGAAAGCGGGGCTTGTGGAGACCAGCCCCGCTTTCTGTTATTCCGTGTCGACTACGCGACCTTGACGGCTATTTTTCTTGGAGTTGCAGCCTCAACCTTCGGCAGGGTCAGTCTCAAAACACCGTCTTTCAGAACAGCCTCAATTTTGGACTGATCAATGGTGTCGGAGAGAGAAAACTGACGATAGTACGTGCCGGTTCGATACTCCCTGATAACGTCCTTCTCCCCTGAGCCTTCGAGAGGTGTCTCATCGGCGGTTAGGGTGAGAACGTTGTCCTTCAAATCAACCTTTAGGTCCTTGGCTTTGACACCCGGTAGATCAGCCAGCAACGTAAGCTCTCTCTCGGTTTCAAAAATGTCGACTGCGGGGTTAAAAACCAATCCGGGCTTGGTCAGCTCCGCAGGAGTGGTAACTTCCTTTTTCTCTTTTGCTTGCAAAGATTTGGTTTCGCTCTCTGTCATGGCAAGTCCCTCCTTTCAATGAGATCACGAGCTCTTGACGGCGATCTGTCTAGGTTTGGCCGATTCGGCTTTTGGAAGAACGACCGTCAGAACACCGTCTTCCGCATGGGCTTTCACTTTATCCACATCCAGGCGGGCGGGCAGGGAAATGACCCGACTGAAAGAGCCGGCTTCCCTTTCTCGCCTGTGGTAGCTTGATTTGTCGCTTTCCTCAGGCAGCTTCCTTTCGCCGGACAGGGTCAGGGTTTCACCGGTCACGGAAATGTCCAACTCATCCGTCGGAACTCCCGGGAGCTCCGCACGGACATAGTAGTTGTTCTGATCCTCGGTCACATTGACCAGTGGAAATACCCCGGCCGTAGGGAGCCGGAAAACGCTTCCGGTAAAATCTCCAGAGAGCCTGTCCAATTCCCTTCTCATCCTTTCGAGTTCGTCAAAGGGGCTTCTCCAATCCCATGTCGGCCAATCACTGAATCTTCTAATAATCATGGTTATCCCTCCTTTCAGAAATAGCAATCGCCAGAGAGTGAAGAAAACAAGCAATCAAGAAGTCTAAATAAACAAACATCTCAAGTGAAGTTTTCAGCGCCCAATGGCGACCATAGGAATCGTGGTAAAAATAATCTTCCTTCAATCCTTGTCAAGAGGTGGGCAGAATCGCGGGAGGGCCTGAAGCCTTGACACCGTTGGTCCTTGCATTAATTTTTGCGCAGATAGTTCAGTCGAAGACTTGAGACGGAGGTGAGGTCTTTATGTCCAGCTTGATTCCGTGGCGTGGAGAAATGGATCGTCTAAGAAACGAGATGGAGAGTCTCTACGACAGGTTTTTCGATTTGAGGCCTTTCGGCCAATTCACCGAGAAAGGGGAGTGGACTTATGGTGCGGGGAGGGGAATCGTAGCTCTAAACACGTCGAAGTTGCTTTGAATAGCTTGGGCGCATGTTCCGTGCACATCCAGAAACTGAACGCCCACGCCCTTGTCTGTCACGTGAGCTACCTGAGCGTTGATGAGTATAATTCGCTTTTCGAGGGTCAAGCGCGTAACCAGTTCAATTTTGTCACCCCTTTTGAACGATGAAGCGTGCCCGGTTCGGATGAAAAAACCTCCTATGCTGAAATTGCTGACTTGCCTGATACCCTTGAATCCTCTGAAGACAACGTCGAGGTTAAACTCGATCCTCGGAGCCAGTCTCTTCTCTTTCTCCGCTTCCAAACGCTTTGAGTTTTTTCCGTTTTTCGAGTTCTTCATCGCCACTCAGCAATCTCTCAGATAAGAGCCGATTTCTATTTCCAACGCAAGAATCGTGCAACATCATGAGATGCGGTTGAGAGATAGGGTTACATCGGGATTTCAGATTGTTAGCGGGGGAGAAGGAAAACATGCCAGGGTCTGTGGGAATAAAAACTCCATCTTCCTGTGAAAATATGTGCCACTTATGGGAAGGAGAATTCACACAGTTGTTAGCCCTCATTCGGGATCTCAGAGAATAGAGCGGGGTGCCACAGGAGAGTGCACCAGGGGGTCAGGCACTCGGCTTGAATAAGCTCTCAGGTTCATGCTAATGTCTCGACTATTCTTGGACATGGGGGGGACTCCTGTGAGCATGAGAAAAACAGCGTGCTCAGCTACTCTTTTCTAAGCCTTGCCTATCAACGATTCCCAATTAAATAAGCTGGAACATCCGGGGCTGACAGCGCATATCCGCCGGGTTCTGAAGAGCGGAAAGATCACCGCGACCCGGATGCCTCTCACTCCTGAAATTCAGCTCTATCTCCTGAATGAGGACTACCCGCAGCACAACTTAACGCGCGAGGAAACCCAGGCCCTCATGAACGAGCCTCCTTTCTGGTCCTTTTGCTGGTCCAGCGGGCAAGTGCTTGCCCGCTGGATCATGGAGCGCAAGGAACTCGTGAAGGGCCGCGCTGTTCTTGATTTCGGGACCGGGTCAGGGATTGTCGCTGTGGCTGCGGCGCGCGCGGGGGCGCGAAAGGTCCTGGCCTGTGACATCGACCCTGTTTCCCTGGAGGCCGTTAAAGCCAATGCACAACTCAACCAGGTCGAAATCGCAGTGAGCAAGGATTTTGAAAGCGCAGCAGGTGAAGGGCTTGATGTTATCCTCGCGGCGGATGTTCTTTACGACGCGGACATCTTCCCTTTCGTGAAGAGGTTCCCTGAACTGGCTTCCGACGTCATCCTTGCAGACTCAAGAGTAAGAGACCTGATCCTCGAACCTTACCGAAAGACAGGTCAGGGTCAAGCCGTGACCTGCCCGGACCTTCATGAACCCGAAGAATACCGCCAGGTCAGCATATATTCATCATCAAAAACCTCTTGAAATTCTTTCCAGAACCAATTAAAGGAATCAGCCAGGGAATTATGGCTTTCCGGTTGAATTGACAAGTCTTCGTCCTGTAGCTGTGTGGTTTATTCCGCTGGTTCAATTGACTCTGGATCTGATGGGATCGTTGTTATCCCTGGAAACAAAAGCCCTGCTTGAGGCTTTGTCGCTCGGGCAACTT
>Ga0105106_10003706_pt1 | contig 10871 bp, 8 predicted proteins | sample PPLLaktember2015_5_FD_79109 | JGI IMG/M metagenome (GOLD analysis project Ga0105106, IMG submission 79109) | Freshwater sediment microbial communities from Prairie Pothole Lake near Jamestown, North Dakota, USA - PPLs Lake P8 Core (1) Depth... | ecosystem: Environmental > Aquatic > Freshwater >... | reverse complement strand
GTTGCCGGGGTAGGCGACGCCGACCAGCAGCCAGGCCGCGCCACCCGCCGCGAGCGCCTGCTCGGGCGACGCCGCCGGGTCGGGCCCGACGAGCGCCAGGATCTCGGCCGGCGGGTCGGTCTTGGAGAGGCGGCGCAGCGACGCGTCGCTCGCCGCGTGGACCGGGATCCCCGCCGCCTCAGCGCGCGCGACCAGCGCTGCGACGCGCGGGTCGCGGGGACTGCCCGCGGCCAGCAGCAGCCGCACGGGCGCTCCCGTCTCGAGCGCCTCCTCGATCTCGCCGGGGCCCGCGAGCTGGCTGCGCGTCGCACGCGGCGAGTTTCTGAAGTTCGAGGCCAGACCCCTTTCTGAAGCGAGGCTACTGGAGGCGGAACTCCAGCGCTTCGCCCGAGAGGCGGGCGTCGGCGAGGACCTTGGAGCCCTCGGGGAACTGGCCCTCCAGGATCTTCATCGCGAGGGGGTCCTGCACCATGCGCTGGATCACCCGCTTCAGGGGCCGCGCGCCGTAGTGGGGGTCGTAGCCCTTCTCGGCGAGCAGCTGCTTGGCCTCGGGGGTGAGCTCGAGCTCGATGTGGCGCTCCGCCAGCAGCTTGCGCAGGCGCACGAGCTGGATCTCGACGATGCGGCCGATGTGCTCGCGGCCGAGCTGGTGGAACAGGATCACGTCGTCGATGCGGTTCAGGAACTCGGGCTTGAAGTGCGCGCGCAGCGCCTCCATCACCCGCGCCTCCATCTCCGCGCGCTGGGACTCCCCGAGCTCGACGATGTACTGGCTGCCGAGGTTCGAGGTCATGATCAGCACCGTGTTCTTGAAGTCCACGGTGCGGCCCTGGCCGTCGGTGAGGCGCCCGTCGTCGAGGATCTGGAGCAGCGCGTTGAAGACGTCGGGGTGGGCCTTCTCGACTTCGTCGAACAGCACCACGCTGTAGGGGCGCCGGCGCACCGCCTCGGTCAGGTAGCCGCCCTCGTCGTAGCCCACGTAGCCGGGCGGCGCCCCGATCAGACGCGAGACGGAGTGCTTCTCCATGAACTCGCTCATGTCGATGCGCACCATCGCCTGCTCGTCGTCGAACAGGTACTCGGCGAGGGCGCGCGCCGTCTCCGTCTTGCCGACGCCGGTCGGGCCGAGGAACAGGAACGAGCCGATCGGGCGGTTGGGGTCCTGCAGGCCGGCGCGGGCGCGCCGCACCGCCGCCGAGACCGCCGCCAGCGCCTCGTCCTGGCCGACCACGCGGGCGCTCAGCTTCTCTTCCATGTGGAGGAGCTTCTGCTGCTCGCCCTCCATCATCTTCGAGACCGGGATGCCGGTCCACTTGGAGACGATCTCGGCCACCTCCTCGGAGGTGACCTCCTCGGAGACCAGCGAGCCACCCTGCTGGACCTCGGCGGCGCGCGCCTGCTCGCGCTCGAGCTCCTGCTCGAGCTCGCGCAGCAGGCCGTACTGGATCTCCGCGGCGCGCTCGAGCTGACCCTGGCGCTGGGCGCGCTGCAGCTCCGCCTGCAGCTCCTCGCGGCGCTCCTTCAGCTCGCGCACCTTGCCGATCGCCGCCTTCTCGTTCTGCCAGCGGCCCTTCAGCGCGCCGCTCTTCTCGCGCAGCTCGGCGATCTCGCGCTCCACGTTCTTCATGCGCTCGGCGCTGGCCTTGTCGGACTCCTTCTTCAGCGCCTCGCGCTCGATCTCGAGCTGCGTCAGCTTGCGCTCGAGCTGGTCCAGCTCCTCGGGCATCGAGTCGATCTGCACGCGCACCCGGCTCGCGGCCTCGTCGACCAGGTCGATGGCCTTGTCGGGCAGGAAGCGGTCCGAGATGTAGCGGTGCGAGAGCGTGGCGGCCGCCACCAGCGCGGCGTCCTGGATGCGCACGCCGTGGTGCACCTCGTAGCGCTCCTTCAGGCCGCGCAGGATCGAGATGGTGTCCTCGACGCTCGGCTCGCCCACCTGCACCGGCTGGAAGCGGCGCTCGAGCGCGGCGTCCTTCTCGATGTGCTTGCGGTACTCGTCGAGGGTCGTGGCGCCGATGCAGCGCAGCTCGCCGCGGGCGAGGGCGGGCTTCAGCATGTTGGCGGCGTCGGCGGCGCCCTCGGCGGCGCCCGCGCCGACGATCGTGTGCAGCTCGTCGATGAACAGGATCACCCGGCCCTGGGACTCGGTGACCTCGCGGAGCACGGCCTTCAGGCGGTCCTCGAACTCGCCGCGGTACTTCGAGCCGGCGATCATGGCGCCGACGTCGAGCGAGACGAGCTTGCGGTCGGCGAGGCTCTCGGGCACGTCGCCCGCCACGATGCGCTGGGCGAGGCCCTCGACGATCGCGGTCTTGCCGACGCCGGGCTCGCCGATCAGCACCGGGTTGTTCTTGGTGCGGCGCGAGAGCACCTGCACGACGCGGCGGATCTCCTCGTCGCGCCCGACCACCGGGTCGAGCTTGCCGGAGCGCGCGACCTCGGTGAGGTCGCGGCCGAACTTGGCGAGGGCCTGGTACTTCGACTCGGGGTCGGGGTCGGTCACGCGTGCGCTGCCGCGCACGGCGTCGATGCCCTTCGCGACGGACTCGGGCGTCGCGCCGGCGGCCTGCAGCAGGCGCCGCACCTCGTCGTCGCCGTCCTTGGCCAGGGCGAGCAGCAGGATCTCGCTCGAGACGTACTCGTCCTTGCGCTGCTCGGCGTGCTTGAACGACGCCTCCAGCACGCGCGAGAGCGCCGGCGAGAGGCTGGCCTGGGCGCCGCCGGAGACCTTCGGCAGGCGCTCCAGCACGGCCTCGAGCTGCTGGCGCAGGTTCGCGTCCGAGACGCCCAGCTTCTGGAGCGTCGGGATCACCGCGCCCTCGGGCTGGTCGAGCAGCGCCCGCAGCAGGTGCGCGGGGGTGATCTGTCCGTGGCCGCGACCGGCCGCGAGGGACTGCGCCTCGGCCAGCGCTTCCTGGGCCTTCAGGGTGAGTCGGTCGTATCGCATGCGGGGGAGGCTAAGCACGCCCCCCGGCCTGGCAACCGCCCCCCGCGGGCTACCCGGGCTTCACCGCCACGAAGATCTCGGCCTCGCCCCGCCGGACCAGCAGCAGCGCCCCCTTCTCGGAGTGCGAGAGCGCCTGGGAGAACTCCCGGACGTTCGCCACCGGGCGCTGGTTGACCTCCAGGATCACGTCGCGGCGGCGGATGCCCGCCTCGTCCGCGGGGCTCTCCGGCTCGACCTGGGAGACCAGCACGCCGCGGCCGCCCTCGACGCCGAGCTGCTGGGCGACCTCCGGCGTCAGGTCCTGCACGGCGAGGCCGTACTTGGGCTTCTCCTGCTCGCCAGGGGTGGCGGCTGCTTCCTGGATCTCCGCGTCGAGCTCGCCGAGGGTGACGTCGAACTCCTTTCGCTCGCCCTTGCGCAGCGCGACGAGCTCGAGCTTCTGGCCGACGCCGGCGTTGGCGACGTAGCGCGGCAGCTCCTCCATCTTCTCGATGGGCTTGCCGTCGAACTCCACCACCACGTCGCCGCTCTTCAGGCCGGCCGTGTCCGCCGGGCTGCCGGGCTCGACCTTGGAGACCAGGGCGCCGCGCGTGTTCTTCAGCCCGAGGATGTCCGCCATCTCCGGCTCGATCGGCTGGATGTAGACCCCGAGCCAGCCGCGCGACACCTTCCCGCTCGCGCGGAGCTGGGGGAGGACCTCCTTGGCGATGTTCACCGGCACCGCGAAGCCGATGGTGTTGGCCCGCGGGTTGATCGCCGTGTTGATGCCGATCACCTCGCCCGCGAGGTTGATCAGCGGGCCGCCCGAGTTGCCGGGGTTGATGGCGGCGTCGGTCTGCAGGAAGTCGTCGAAGCGCCGGGCGTCGGGGTCGGCGTTGATCTCGCGGTGGCGCGCGCTCACGATGCCGGCCGTCACGGTGTGCGAGAGGCCGAAGGGGTTGCCGATGGCCACCACCCAGTCGCCGGGGCGAACGGAGTCCGAGTTGCCGAGCGGGAGCGCCTGGAGCGGCTGCTCCGGCTGGACCAGGATCAGCGCGACGTCGGTGCGCGGATCGCGGCCCACCACCTTGGCCTCGTACTTCTTGCCGTCCTCGAACTGGACCTCGATCTTGTCGACGCCGTCGATCACGTGGTTGTTGGTGACGATGTAGCCGTCTTCCGAGATCACGAAGCCGGTGCCCAGGCTCGGCACCTTGCGCGGCTGCTCGAAGAGCTCCTCGAAGGGCGAGCCGAAGGGGCCGAAGAACTCCTCGAGGGGGTGGCGCTGGCGGCCGCCGCCCGGGCCTTCCGGCGCGCCGATGGTGCGCGAGGTCTGGATGTTCACCACCGCGGGCGAGGTGCGCTCCGCGAGGTCGGCGAAGCTGTTCGGCGCGCCGCCTGGGGCCGCCACCGCGGGGCCGCCGCCTCCCTCGCTCCAGAAGGGCTCGGCGGCGGGCGCTGCGGGCTTGCCTTCCTCCTCGCTGCCGAAGAGATCGAGCGCGCGGGCAGTCCCGTCGCGCCAGTTGACGTCGATCTCGAGCGCGCCGGATCCGATCAGCAGGATGCCGGTGGCGGCGGCGATCAGGAGGGCCGTGCTGGGCCGGAACTTGCGCATCTTGAAAGGGACTCCTATCGGGCCACCCGATCGTGGCCCCGGCCGTGAGACGCTGGGCGGGGTACCGGGGTTCCCGGACGGCCCGCCCGTCCGGACCGCGTCCGGGCCGCGGCGGGGGGAGCGGAGCCGGCGGCGTCAGCCGCCCAGCGGAATCGTCACATGGTACCGGCCGCGGCCGCGCTGGACCACGACCAGGGCTCGCGGCCGGCCCAGCAGATCCAGCAGGGCGCGTCGCAGGGCGGCGTCGTCCGCCAGGGGCCGCCCGTTGATGGCGAGCAGCAGGTCTCCCACCTCGATACCGATCCGGGCGGCGCCGCTCGCCGGCGCGACCTCTTCGACCCGGAAGCCCCCGCGCTCCGCGGGCGCCACACGCACGCCGAGCAGGCGGGCGCCGAGCTCCGGCACCGCGTCGGGGGGGAAGGGCTCCGCGGCCGCGGACAGCGAGGCGCGCGTGTCGCCCCGCAGCACGTCGAGGCGCAGCACCTGCCCCGGCGTGCAGCGCTCCAGCATCTCGTAGACCTCCCGCGCCGAGCGCACCGCGTAGCCGTCCACGGCGGTCAGCAGGTCGCCGCGCTGGACCCCCGCCCGCTCGGCCGGCGTACCGCCGTGCACGCGCGCGACGAGCGCCCCGGCAGCGCGCTCCGGCAGCCCGAGCGCTTCGGCCAGGCGGGCGTCGAGCTCCTGGAGGTCGAGGCCCAGCCAGACCGGCGCGATCTTGCCGTGGCTGATCAGCTCGCGGACCACGCGCATCGCGGTGTCGATGGGAATCGCGAAGCCGATGCCCTCGGCGCCGTTGTAGATGGCGGTGTTGACGCCGATCAGCGAGCCCTCGGCGTTCAGCAGCGGCCCGCCGGAGTTGCCCGGGTTGATCGACGCGTCCGTCTGCAGGAAGCCGTGGAACACGCGGTCCTCGGAGCGCAGCGAGCGGTCGACCGCGGAGAGCACGCCGGTCGTCACGGTGTTGGAGAGGCCGAACGGGTTGCCGATCGCGATCACCGGCTCGCCGACCATCAGGTCCGTCGACTTGCCGGGAGACGCCCAGGGCACGCGCTCGTCGGTCTGGATCTGGAGCACCGCGAGGTCGTTGTTGGGGTCGGCGCCCACCAGTCGGGCCTCGAGCTGGCGGCCGTCGGCGAGGGTCACGCGGATGTCGTCGGCGGCGGCCACGACGTGCTCGTTGGTGAGCACGTGGCGCTCGGCGTCGATCACGACGCCGGAGCCGAGGCTCTGGGTGGTCTGCGAGGGGACGCGCGGCTCGAAGAAGTCGCGGAAGAACCAGTCGAAGCCCGGCGTGCCGCGGAAGGGCGCGAAGGGGCTGCCCTGGACGAGGCGTTCCGAGGTGATGTTCACCACCGCGGGGCCGACGCGCTCGACGGCGCGCACGGTGGCCGTGCGGCGCAGGAACGGGTCGCCCTCCGCCGCGGCTGCGACCGCCGCTCCGGCGAGCAGGAGCGCGAGGAACGCGAGAGCGCGCATGGCGCGGGGAACCTAGGCCCGGTACCCCTCCCGGGCAAATGCTCGACGCGCTGCGCGACCGCTTCCGGGCCTACTTCGGCCGCGAGCCGGAGCTCGCCGTGCGCGCGCCGGGGCGCGTGAACCTGATCGGCGAGCACACCGACTACTGCGAGGGGCTGGTGCTGCCGTGTGCGATCGACCGCGCCACCTGGGTGGCGGCGGCGCGGCGCGACGACGGGCGCGTGTGCGCGGTGTCCGAGGGCTACGCGCCCGCGGAGTTCGCGGCTGCAGCCCCCGCGCGGCGCGGCGACTGGGTGGACTACGTGCAGGGGCCGTTCTTCGCGCTGCGCGAGCGCGGGCTGGCGCCGCCCGGTGTCGACCTCGCCATCGCCAGCGACGTCCCGCCCGAGGCCGGCCTCTCGAGCTCCGCCGCCCTCGAGGTCGCGGTCGCGGCCGCGCTGCGCGAGGCCGGAGGCTTCGCGCTCTCCGCGCGCGAGCTGGCGGAGATCGCGCACCGCGCCGAGAACGGCTTCGTCGGCGTCCAGTGCGGCATCATGGATCAGTACGCGAGCGCGCTCGGCCGGCGCGGTCACGCGCTGCGTATCGACTGCCGCAGCCTCGAGGTGGAGGCGATCCCGATCGGCGCGAGCGTCGGGCTGCTGCTCGTCCACTCCGGCGTGCGGCGCCAGCTCGCCGCGGGGGCCTACGGCGAGCGCGTGGCGGAGTGCCGCGCGGCGCTCGAGCAGGCGCGCGCGGCGGGCGTCGCCCCGGGCGCGCGGGCGCTGCGCGACCTCTCGCCCGCGGACCTCCCGGCCCTCGCGCGGGCGCTCGAGCCGGTGCCGCTGCGCCGCGCGCGCCACGTGATCACCGAGAACGCGCGCGTCGACGCCTTCGCGGCCTCGCTTCGCCGCGGCGACCTCGGCGCTGCTGGAGCGCTGCTCCGCGAGGCGATGGCCAGCCTGCGCGACGACTTCGCCGTCAGCACCCCCGAGCTCGACTTCCTCTGCGAAGTGGGCGACGCCCAGCCGGGCTGCTTCGGCTCCCGCCTCACCGGCGCCGGCTTCGGCGGCTGCACCCTCCACCTCGTCGCCCCCGCCGCCGCCGACCGCGTGGCCGCCGCGATCGCCGAAGCCTTCGCCGCCCGCTTCTCCCGCCGCCCCCCCACCTGGCGCGTCGAGAGCGGGGACGGAGTCAACTAATCAACTACCTCCGAGCAGCTCTCATCCCCGAAGGGCCCAATAGTTGATTAGTTGACTCCGTCCCCCCTCCGGGGCCCCTCCCGGGGCCGAGGGCGGCGCGGAGGAGGCGCGTGGCGGAGGCGGGGTCGGGGGAGAGGAGGATCTCGCCGGTGACGGCGATGCCGGCGGCGCCGGCGGCGAGGCAGGCGGCGGCGCTCTCGGCGGTGATGCCGCCCTGGGCGAGCACCGGGAGGCGGGACGCGCACGCGCGGCGCAGCGCCTCGAGGCCGAGCGCCGGGCGCTCCGCGGGCTTGGAGAGGGGCGCGAAGATCGGCGCGAGGTGGACGTAGGTGGCGGCGGCGTCCGCGGCGCAGGCTTCCTCCGGCGCGTGCAGCGAGAGCCCGATCCAGGCCGCCGGGCCGAGCAGCGCGCGCGCCACCGCGGCGGGGAGCGCGTCGAAGCCGAGGTGGACGCCGTCGGCGCCCGCGGCGAGGGCGACGTCGGCGCGCCGGTTCACCACCACGCGCACCGGCGCGCCGCGCGCGCGCGCCCCGCGCTGCGCGGCGGCCATCACCGCCTCCACGTGCTCGAGCAGCGCGCGCCCGCCGAGGCTGCGGTCGCGCACCTGCACCAGGTCGACGCCGTTGGCCGCCGCCGCCTCCACCGCCGCCAGCAGATCGCCCCGCGCCGCCGCGCGATCCGTCACCAGACAGAGACAGGGGCGCGGGAGGCTCAGAACGTCGCCAGGCCGTCCAGCGGGCTCGAAGCGTTCGCGTAGAGCCGACGCGGAATGCGGCCGGCCTCGTAGGCGAGCCGGCCCGCCTCGACGGCGAGGCGCATCGCCGTCGCCATCTGCACCGGGTCCTTCGCCCCCGCGATCGCGGTGTTCATCAGCACCGCCACGCAGCCGAGCTCGAGGGCCACCGCCGCGTCGCTCGCCGTGCCGACGCCGGCGTCGACGATCACCGGCACCTCCACCGTCTCGAGGATGATGCGCAGGTTCGCCGGGTTGCGGATGCCGAGGCCCGAGCCGATCGGCGCCGCCAGCGGCATCACCGCGGCGCAGCCGAGCTCGGCCAGCCGCTGGCAGGCCACCGGGTCGTCGCTCACGTAGGGCAGCACCGTGAAGCCGTCGGCCACCAGGATGCGCGCCGCCTCGATCGTGGCGGCCACGTCGGGGAACAGGGTGCGCTCGTCGCCGATCACCTCGAGCTTCACCAGGCCGTGTCCGAACAGCTCGCGGCCGAGCTGCGCGGTCGTCACGGCGTCCTCCACCCGGTAGCAGCCGGCGGTATTCGGCAGGATCGTGACGCCCTCCGGCAGGTGCGTCAGCACGTTCTTCTCCGGCGGAGCCTTCGGGTCGACGCGGCGCAGCGCCACGGTGACCATCTCCGCGCCGCTTGCCTCGATGGCCGCGCGCTGGATCGGGAGCGAGGGATACTTGCCGCTCCCGACGATCAGTCGCGAACGGAACGTGTGCTCGCCGAGCGTGTAGCTCATGGTTCAGCCTCCTCCGACCGCTTCGAGGATCTCGATCGCGTCGCCGGGCGCGATGACGCGCTCTTCGAGAGCCCGCCGCGGCACGACGTCGCGATTCACCGCCACGGCGACGCGCCGGCCGCCGAAGCCCAGCTCCCGGAGCAGCTCTCCGAGGGTCGCGCCGTCGCGCACCTCGCGGTCCTCGCCGTTCACGCGCACGCCGAACCTTGCCGGACGAGAGACCACTTGCGGGGAGTCCATGGAAGCCGGAGCTTCGCCACCGGGAATCTGGAGAGCCTACCGGACGCGGCGAGGGCGAGCGAGGGGAGCGCGGTGGCAGCGAAGCCGGGTGAGCCGACGACGGGAGAGGCGCCCGCGCCGCGCGCGCGGGCGACGATCGACCTGAGCGCGCTCGCCCACAACCTGGCCGAGGTGCGGCGCGCCGCGGCCGGCCGCGAGCCGATCGCGGTGGTGAAGGCCGACGCCTACGGCCACGGCGCCCCGGCGATCGCGCGCGCCCTCGAGGCCGCCGGCGTGCGGCGGCTGGCCGTCGTCAGCCTCGGCGAGGCCGCCGAGCTGCGCGAGGCGGGCGTGCGCGCCGCCATCCTGCTGCTCGGCGGGCTCGAGCGCCCCGGGGACGCCGCCGCGGCCGTGGAGCTCGACGTCGCGCCCGTGCTCCAGCACGCGGAGCAGCTCGCGCCCCTGGCCGGTGCGGCCGCGCGCCGCGGCCGCACGCTCGGCGTGCAGCTCGAGGTCGACACCGGCATGTCGCGCATGGGCGTCGCCGCGGAGGCGGCGGCGGAGCTCGCCGCGCGCGTGGCCGCGGAGCCGGCGCTGCGCCTCGACGGCGTCTACACCCACCTGGCGCGCGCCGACGAAGAGGACCTCGCGCCCACCCGCGCCCAGCTCGAGCGCTTCGGCCGGGCGCTGGCCGCATTGGCCGAGCGCGGCGTGCGGCCCGCCCTGGTGCACGTCGCGAACTCCGCGGGCGTGCTGGCGGGGAGCGCCCTCGCGTCCTCCCTGCCGCCGGAGGTGAACGCGGTGCGTCCGGGCCTCGCGCTCTACGGCGCGTCGCCGTCGCCGCACCTCGCCGCGAGCCTGCGCCCCGTGATGACCGTGCGCGCGCGCATCGTGAACCTGCGCCGCGTGGCCGCAGGCGACGCCGTCGGCTACGGCGGCACCTGGCGCAGCGCGCGCGCGACGCGCGTCGCGACCGTCGCCCTCGGCTACGCCGACGGGCTGCCCTGGTCCCTCGCGAACCGCGGCGAGATGGCGCTGCGCGGCCGGCGCGTCCCGATCGTCGGCCGCATCTCGATGGACCTCGCCACCCTCGACGTGGGCGACGAGCCCGCGGAGCTCGGCGACGAGGCGATCGCCTTCGGAGCGGGCGGCCCGCGGGTCGAGGACGTCGCCGCCTGGGCCGGCACGATTCCGTGGGAGATCCTGGTGCGCGTCGGCCGCCGCGTCGAGCGCACGACCCTCCCGGGCCCCGTTTGACGGGACCCGCCCGCGCCGGTAACTAGCCGACCGGAGAGACGCCATGCGCATCCTCGTGGCCGGCTCCGGCGGACGCGAACACGCCCTGGTCTGGAAGATCGCCCGCAGCCCGCGCGTCTCGCGCGTGATCGCGGCGCCCGGCAACCCCGGCATGGAGCGCGACGCCCTCTGCCTGCCCGAGGTGGGCGCCGGCGACGCCCGCGCCCTCGCCGACGCCTGCCGCCGCGAGCGCGTCGAGCTCGTGGTGATCGGCCCCGAGGACCCCCTCGCCGCCGGCGTGGCCGACGCGCTGCGCGCCGAGGGGCTCGCGGTCTTCGGTCCGTCCGCCGCCGCCGCTCGGCTCGAGGCGAGCAAGGGCTTCGCGCGCGAGTTCATGGCGCGCCACCACATCCCCCAGCCACGCTTTCGGCGCTTCGACGCCGCCGGCCCCGCGCGCGACTACGTGCGCGAGCTCGGCGGGCCCTGCGTGGTGAAGGCCGACGGCCTGTGCGCCGGCAAGGGCGTGGCGGTGTGCGCCGACTCCGCCGAGGCCGAGCGCGCCCTCGCCGAGATCATGGGCGACCGCCGCTTCGGCGCCGCCGGCGACGCGGTGCTGATCGAGGAGCGCCTCGTCGGCGAGGAGGCGTCCTTCTACGCGATCAGCGACGGCGAGCGCGTGGCGACGCTGCCGGCGGCGCAGGACCACAAGCGCGCTCTCGACGGCGACCTCGGCGAGAACACC
>Ga0105106_10003705_pt1 | contig 10872 bp, 10 predicted proteins | sample PPLLaktember2015_5_FD_79109 | JGI IMG/M metagenome (GOLD analysis project Ga0105106, IMG submission 79109) | Freshwater sediment microbial communities from Prairie Pothole Lake near Jamestown, North Dakota, USA - PPLs Lake P8 Core (1) Depth... | ecosystem: Environmental > Aquatic > Freshwater >... | reverse complement strand
GAAGGCGCGCGTGCCGCCCGCGATCGTGAAGTCGAGCTCGTCGCCGAGCAGGAGCTGGTCCTCGTTGTCGGGGTCGTCGACGCCGAGCGAGCGGGCGCCGGAGGTCGCGTCGAAGCGGTCGACCACCGCCAGCGACAGGAAGCCGCCGGCGCCGTCGTCGATCGCGTAGCTCACCGTGACGCCGGCGCCGAGCGCGGCGCCGCTCGGCAGCAGGGTGCCCGGCGCGAAGCCCTCGAAGCCGAGCGTGGCGGGCGCGCCGGGCAGGGCGGCCAGGAACGCGGCGCGGCTCGTGTAGGCGGTGACCTGCGCGTGGGCAGGGGCCGGCAGGGCGCACGCGCCGGCCAGGGCCAGGGCGACGAGCGCGCCGCGCCGCCCGCTCATGCGCGCGGCTTCATCCGGAAGCGCACCGGCATGCGCTTCGGCCCGCCGACGAAGCTGGCGTGCAGCAGCTCGAGCGGCCCGTCGAGCTCGATCTCCTCGACGCGCTCGGCGAACTGGCGCCAGAACACGCGCAGGTCCATGCGCGCCAGGTGGGAGCCCAGGCAGAAGTGCTCGCCGACGCCGAAGCCCAGGTGCGGGTTCGGGTCGCGGTCGATGCGGAACACGTCCGGGTCCGGGAACACGTCCTCGTCGCGGTTCGCCGAGGCGTAGAACAGCGCCACCGAGTCGCCCGGCTTGATGTGCTGGCCGCGCAGCTCGTAGTCCTGGGTGGCGGTGCGCGAGAAGTGGTTCACCGGCGTCGTCCAGCGCACGATCTCGTCGGCCGCGGTGTGAACGAGCGACGGGTCGCGCTGGAGCTTGCGGAGCTGCTCGGGGTGCTCGAGGAAGGCGCGCAGGCCGGACGAGATCGCGTTCCGCGTGGTGTCGTGGCCGGCCACCATGACCAGGAAGTAGAGCGAGTAGAGCTCGAACTTGGGAACCGGCACGGAGCCCTCTGGATCATCAGGCACGGAGCCCTCTGGATCATCAGGCCGGCCGGCGAGCTTCGCCTGCGCCAGCACCGTGCTCAGGTCCTCGCGCGGGTTCTTGCGGCGCTCGTCCATCAGCTGGTCGAGGTACTGGAAGGCCTCGGTGATGAAGGCGAGGCGCGCTTCGGGCGTGTCGCCCTCGAGCTGGAAGTCGGGGTCCTCGAGCCCGAAGTTCTGGTTCGTGATCTTGAGCACCCACTGCTCGCGCTCCTGCGGGATGCCGAGCATCTCGGTGATCATGCGCAGCGGCTGGAGCGCCGCCACGTCGCGCACGAAGTCGCAGGTCCGCCAGCCGCCGTCGCCCGCCAGCTCGTCGAAGATGTCGCGGGTGATCTCCTCGAGCCGCTGCTCGAGCTTGCCGATCGCCCGCGGCGTGAACCAGTGGGCGACCAGCCGGCGGTAGTCGCGGTGCTCCGGCGGGTCCATGTTCACGAGCATGCGCAGCGGGGGCGCCTCCTCCAGGCTGGCGCCGGCGCCCTGCGCCTCCGGGAACAGGATGAAGCGGCCGGCGCTGCGGAAGATCTTCGGCTGCTTCGACACCTCGATGATGTCGGCGTGCTTCGTGATCGCCCAGAACGGGCGGTAGCCCGGCGGCTGGTGCCAGTGCACGGGCGCCTCGCGGCGCAGCCGGCGCCAGGCCTCGTGGGGATAGCCGTGCTCGCCGTAGATCCGCGCGCTGATCACGTCGAGCGCGTCGATCGGCTGCTTCCAGACGTCGATGGGCGCGGCGCTCATGGCGGCGGAGAGTAACATCCCGCGGCATGGATGCAGCGGCCGACGGGGGCGTGCGGGACGCGCGCGAGATCGCGCGCTGGCACGAGACGGTGGACGTGCTCGTCGTCGGGCTCGGCTGCGCGGGCGCGGCGGCGGCCTTCGAAGCGGCGGCGGCCGGCGCCGACACCCTGGCGCTCGAACGCGGCTCGAGCGGCGGCGGCACGTCGGCGATGTCGGGCGGCGTACTGTACCTGGGCGGCGGCACCGCGCTGCAGCGCGCCTGCGGCTTCGACGACACGCCCGAGGCGATGCACGACTACCTGATGGCCTCGTGCGGCGACGCGCCCGACGCGGCCAAGGTGCGCCTGTACTGCGAGCGCTCCGTCGAGCACTACGACTGGCTGGTGGCGCGCGGCGTGCCGTTCCGGCCGCGCTTCTACCACGGCGTGTCGGGCGAGCCGCCGACCGACGACGGGCTGGTGTGGTCCGGTTCCGAGCGCGCGCACCCCTACTGCGAGCGGGCGCGCCCGGCCCCGCGCGGCCACGTCCCCGCGCAGGAGCACCAGGCCGGCCCGCTGCTGATGCGCAGCCTGCTGGCGGCGCTGGCCGCCAGCTCCGCGCGCGTCGCCGGCGATCACCGTTGCGTGTCGCTCGTGCGCGAGGCCGACGGCGCCATCGCGGGCGCCGTCGCCACGAGCTTCGGCGCCGAGCGCGCGATCCGCGCCCGGCGCGGCGTCGTGCTCGCCACCGGCGGCTTCATCCAGGACGACGCGATGCTGGAGCAGCATCTCCCGCTCGTGCGCCGCTGCAAGTTCCGGGTCGGCGCCGAGGGCGACGACGGCAGCGGCATCCGGCTCGGCATGGCGGCGGGCGCCGCCACCCGCCACCTCGACAAGGCCTCGATCTCGCTGCCCGCGACGCAGCCCTGGGGCCTGAAGCGCGGGGTCCTGGTGGACGAGCGCGGCCAGCGCTTCGTGAACGAGGACGTCTACTACGGCCGGCTCGGCGAGCTGGCGCTGTTCGAGCGCGGCGGGCGCGCCTGGCTGGTGGTGGACGACGTGGTCTTCGAGAAGCCCGAGTACCCGCGCCGGGTCGCCGCCGTGGCCGAGACGCCCGGCGGGATCGAGCGCGAGCTCGGGCTCCCGCCCGGCAGCCTCGAGGCGACGCTCGCGCTCTACAACCGCCACGCCGCGCGCGGCGAAGACCCCGCCTTCGCGAAGGCGCGCGAGTACCTGACGCCCCTCGCCACGCCCCCCTTCGGCGCCTTCGACTGCACCGCCGAGGGCTCCCTCTACGCGGCCTTCACGCTGGGCGGCCTGCACACCGACGTCGACGGCCACGTGCTCGATCCGGAGGGCGCGCCGATTCCGGGCCTGTTCGCCGCGGGCCGCGCCAGCGCCGGCCTCTCGGCGGGCGGCTACTCGAGCGGCCTCTCGCTCGGCGACGGCACCTTCTTCGGCCGCCGCGCCGGCCGCGCCGCCGCCGCGCGGCGCTGACCCGCGCATGGCGAGCCCGCGCGAGGGCGCCTACCGCGCGACGACCTACGCCGTCGCCGACGGCGCGCACCGGCTCGCGATCCGGATCGGCGAGCGCTGCGCGCCGCTCGACGCGCTGCTGGCCGCGCGCGGGCTCCACGAGTGGGCGTACGTCACCGCCCACAACCCGGGCGGGCTGCCAGCGGATCCCGCCGCCAACGCCGCGGCCCAGGCCCGGCTCGAGGCCGAGCTCGCCGCCTCCGGCCGGCCCGTCCTGCGCGGCGCCAGCCTCGGCGACGGGGGCGGCTGGCCGCCCGAGCCGAGCCTGCTCGTGCTGGGCCTCCCGCGCGCGGAGGCCATTTCGCTCGCGCGCCGCTACGGGCAGGAGGCGCTCGTCACCGGCCGGTGTGGGACGCCCGCCGAGCTGGTGTTCTGCGAGCCCTGACGCGGGGTCGCGCGATCGCTTGCCGGTGGAGATCGTGACGTGCGTCCCGGGTGGTCGTAGGACGCGCATCCCGGCTTTCGTCGAATTCCGGTTCTCGTCGGCCGCCCGACAGAGTACGATCTCGCCGGGTGTCGCAGTCTCCATTCGACGCGGCGGTCTTCGCCGGCGGCGGTTGCCGATGCTTCTGGCAGCTCGGCTTCTGGTCGACGGCGGCGAGCCGCCTCGGGATCGTTCCCGATCGGATCGGCGCGGTGAGCGCCGGCGCGGCAATGGCGTGCGCCGCGCTGACGGGGATCTTCGAGGACCTCGTCGAAGACTTCGCGTCGCGCGCGGCGGTCAACGCGGGGAACTTCGTGCCGCGCAACTGGCTGCGCGGCCGGTCCGCCTTCCCGCACGAGCAGATGTACCGCGGCACGATCCTCGCGATGACGAGCGCCAGCCGGCTCGCGAAGCTGCGCAGCGGGCCGGACCTGCGGGTGCTGATCGGCCGCCCGCCGTGGGGCGCAGGCCGCGCGGGCACCCTGGTGCTCGGGCTGCTCGGCTCGCGCCTGGAGCGGCTCCTCGGCGGCGGGGTCCACGCCGTCTGGGGGCGGCGTTGCGGCTTCCGCCCGGAGCTCGTCTCGGTGCGCGAGTGCGAGACCGCCGAGGACCTGGCGGCGCTGCTGCTCCACTCCGCGTGCACGCCGCCCGCCCTGCCGCTCTACCTGCGCGACGGCCGCCCCGTGCTCGACGGCGGCATCGTGGACGGCGTGCCGGTGGAGGCGGTCGAGCCGGCGCGCAACACGCTGGTGCTGTTGACCCGGCGCTATCCGCAGGCCGCGCTCCCGCGCGTGCCGGGCCGCACCTACGTGCAGCCCTCGGCGGAGATCCCGATCGAGACCTGGGACTACGCGAGCCCGGACGGGGTGCGCGCGACCTTCGAGCTCGGGGCGCGCGACGGGCGCGCGTTCGCCGCATCGTCCTGAGCGCGCCCGATCACTTCTTCCGGTACCAGTGCCCGTTGGCCCCGATCCAGCTCCCGGCCGGCATCCGATCGATCAGCTTCTGCCCCGCCAGCGCCGCCACCGCCTCCACCGCCGTGCCCTGCTCGCGCGCGATCTGCTCGTAGGCCGCGCGCCGCTTGCGGTTCACCTCTTCCACCAGCTGAAGCACGTCGTCGTCGCCCTGGCCCTTCACGGCGCCGATGTAGCCGTCGGCCTGCTCGCCGACCAGGCCCCGCGAGCGGGAGCAGCAGCGCGAGCGCGAGCAGCAGCACGGAAGCGAGGGTCGGGGCTCGGCGCACCATCAGAAGATGTCCTTCTCGTTCGCGATCAGCGTTTCCAGCTCGCGGTCGACCTGCACCTTGATCTCGTGCTCGATCTTGATGTTCATGTTGATGACGATCGGGTCCTTGGGCGCCTCGACGGCGAGCCGGGGCTGGCAGCCGGAGAGCGCGGCGAGCAGCAGTCCCCCGATCAGCACGCTCTTCACGGTGTCGTTCTCCCTTCCGAGAAGGCCCGCAGCCGCTCCTCGACGACCTCGGGCACACGATAGGACGCCCGGCCCGCGCGCACGAGGTCGGCGAGGTGGGCCTCGAGGTTCAGGTCGAGCTCGACGGGGCGGCCGTCCTGGAAGCCGGGGTTGGCGCCGCGCACGTGCAGCCCGATCGCGAGCGCGCCGGCGAGGTCGCCGTCGATGCGGGCTTCGAGCGCCTCGTAGCGGAAGTCGGAGAAGGCGCCGATCGCGAGGCCGAGGTCGTAGGGGCGCGAGGCGGCGAGGCTGCGGACCGAATCGGTGGGCGCGTAGCGGATCGTGCCGCCGTCGGGCGTGGCGCGCAGGACGCCCTCGCGCACGTACAGGGCGCCGCCCTCGCGCACGACGGGCAGCTCGCCTTCGATGCGGCCGGTGCCGGCGAGTCCCTCGAGCTGGACGCGCTCGAGCAGGCTCGCCAGCTCCAGGTCGCGGGCGCGCAGGGTGACGGCGCCGGAGCCGCGGCGCAGGTCCACGACGGACTCGCCCGCCTCCAGCGCGCCGCCGGCGAAGGCGAAGCGCGCGCGGCGCAGCGCGAGGGCGCCGTCGCGGCGCAGGCGCGCCTCGACCAGCCCCTCGCTGAGCGGGACGCCGACGTCGAGCAGGCCGATCGAGACGAGCTGGCGCTCCGGGGTGTGGAGCGGAGGGCCGGCCAGGGCGAGCGCGCCGTGCAGGCCCTCGAAGCGCGCGAACGGCGTCGCGGCGGCGAGCTGGCGCAGCGCCAGGTCGGCGGTCCAGGCGAGGGCGCCGGCGGCGTCGCGGCTGGCGTGGCCCCGCGCTTCGATGCGGCCGGCCGCGTCGCGCAGGCCGAGCCGCGCCAGCGGCGGGTAGAGCGCGGCGGGCTGGAGCTGGCCCGGCGCGAAGACCAGCGGCGCGAGCGTCCAGTCCGCGGCCCCGGCGCCGGTGCTCGCGTCCGCCCTGCCGCTGGCCGACACCGAAACGCGACGGTCGGCCTGCGCCAGACGGCCGTCGAGCTCGGCGCGGAAGCCGAGCGCGTCGAGGCGGCCCTCGAGGTCGAGGCGCCCCTGTGCGTCGCCGAGCGGGTGGTCGAGGGCCAGCGCGACGCCGCCCGCGACGGCGCCGTCGGGGGCGACGTCGAGTGCGCCCGAAAGCGTGCCGGTGGCGACGCCCTGCGGTGTCGTGAGCTCGAGCCCGGCGTCATCGAGGGCGATCCGGGCGGCGGGCAGCGCCGGGAGCTCGGCGCCCGCGGAGTCGCCGTCGCCGCCGAGCAGCGGGTCGAGGGCACCGAGCGAGAGGCCCTGCTCGTCGAGGCCGGCCCGCAGCCGGACGCCGCTGGCGCGCAGCGCGTCGAGCCGGCCGGCGCGCAGCCCTGCCCACGACCAGTCGGCTTCGATCCGGGCCGCCGCCAGGTCGGGCGCGCCGGGCGGGCCGATCGCGAGGCCGGCGACGGCGAGGCCGGCGCGATCGATCCGCTCGACGTCGAGCGCCGCCGGCGCCAGGCCCCGCGCAGCGAGCGCGGCGAGCAGTGCGCGCTCGGCCAGGGCGGCGCGGGAGGCCCAGAGCGCGAGCGCGGCGGCCAGCAGCACGACGAGCGCGACGGCGATGGCGACGCGCACGCGCTTTGCGAGCGTACCCATCGCGACACGCTAGCAGCAGGCCGACCGCGAGCGCGTCCGAGCGCTGCGCTCACTCGCAGACGATGCTGGTCTCGCCGGTGTTGGGGTCGGTGACGTAGGGCGGCTGGGCCGGGCTCGGGCGCGGGTCGCCGGGCAGGAGCTGGCCGCAGTCGCTGCACTCGACGTTGGTCCAGTCCGGCGTGCCGTCGAGCATGGCGCGCAGCCAGCTGACGATCGTGGGCACGCCGCCCGTCGTGTCGGTGTACACCTTGTTGTTGCCCCACATCGTGTGTCGCGAGCCGACGCCGATGTAGTAGCGGTAGTTGTCCGGCGCCCGCGTGGCCGAGTCCTGCGCCAGCGCGCGCATCTCGTCGTTCCACTCGCAGCTCGGCCGCCACCACAGCAGCCAGTCGAGGAAGTTCTCGCCGCTCAGCATGATGTTGTAGAAGCCGACCTGGCCGCCGCTGCCGCCGTCGTAGGCGGTGCTGTAGTTGGCGAAGCGGCTCAGCGGGTAGTAGAGCGCCGCCTCGGTCCACAGGTCGGAGGCGTTGAGCTCGGTGAGCGGCTTGTCGAGGGCCGGGATCCAGGTCGGCAGGTTCTGCTCGATCCCCCACTTGGCGAGGTCGTTCTCCAGGAACTCCTGGGTGATCACGCCGTTGCCGCCGTCGCCCACCACCGCGAACGGCGCGGAGGGATAGGCGTCCTCCTGCAGGAACAGCGCGTTCACCACCGCGCCGTAGGAGCCCGCGCTCGAGCCCGTCACGAACACCTGGTCCGGGCTCACGAAGTGCTCGCGGGCGAACTTCTCGGCCACCGCCGCGTTCACGCGGCCCTTGTGGTGGATCGTCGCCGATTCGTCGCCGGGGACGGGCGAGTGCTTGACCACGGCGTCGCCCCAGTGCACGTCGCCGGTGCAGTAGGGCACGAACACCGCGTTCCAGTCCTTGAAGGGGTTCTCCGGGTTGGTGTAGTTCGCGAAGCCGCTGCTGGCGTTGACCGGGTTGTCCTCGGGGCCGGTGGTCTGCTTGAAGGTCGGGATCAGGGTGCCGCAGGTGAGCCCGTCCCAGCACGCGCCGCCGCCCTGGTAGTACACGATCAGCTTGTTCACCGTGCCGCGCTTCACGAAGTAGACCCACGGCGTGCCGCGCGAGCAGATCGGCTCCAGCACCTTCTCGCCGTACGGCACCTGATCCGGCGGGTCCACCATCGTCCATTCCGTGGAGACCGCCGGCGACACCACCGACGCGACGAACGCCTGCTCGGCGAGCGCGGCGACCGCGTCGGTCGGCGCCGGGCTCCCGTCGCGGCAGCCGCGCCAGCTCTTCTCGAACCGGTCGATGGCGCGCTCCTGGCGCGCCTCGAGGCGCTCGCGCTCGCGGTCCTGGCTGCGATCGAGCAGGTGCTTCGCCTCGGCGTCGAGGAGCGCGCGGCAGGTGTTGGCGGCCGACACCACGCGGCGCGGCCGGCAGGTGCGCGGGCCGTCGATCTCGTCGGCGAGCGCCTCCGCCCCCTCGTCGAGCAGCGCGATCATCTCCTCGGCGCTGACCGTGGTGTCCTCGCAGGAGACGCCCTCGGCGGCGGCCGTGGCCTCGGCGCGGTCCCAGGCGTTCTCGAGCGCGCGGCGCGCGCCGCCGAGCCAGCGCTGGTGCGGCGCGTTGCCCTGCTTGTCGCCGCCGGGGCCGTGACCGCGGCCATGCACGCGTCCGTGGCCGGGCGGCGCCCAGGCCTTCAAGGTCGCAGAGCAGTAATGGGCGGCCGCGCGCAGCTTCCGGGCGACGCACTGATCGGTCGGATACACCTCGGAGGCTTTCGGCCCCGGATCCGGCCGCGGCCCACGGGCGCTCGCGGGAGTGGTCACGGCGACGGCGAGCAGGGCGAAGAGGGCAAGCAGGATCCGAGAGCGGCGCATGGGTTCTCCAACAGCCGGCTCTAGGGGTGGAGCGATAGGGATGGAGCCATGGGACGGAGCCATGGACATGGAGCCGGCGGCGGGGGCATGTTCCCACGTCGGCTACCGGTTGGTCAACAAGCGGCTCACGGGGGGACCCGAAAGCGGGGCTCCAACCCCCTGGCCCTGGCCACGAGCGCCTCGAAGGTCCCCGCCGGCGCCGGGGCCAGCCCGAAGCCCCGCCTGCGCAGCTCCTCGAGCAGGGCCTCGGCCACCCGCTCGGGCGCGACCGGCCCGATCTCGTCCTCGACCGCCCCCGCGGTCGCCGGGTCGAAGGGCAGCCCGAGCGCTCCGTAGACGGGCTCGAGCACCGCGCGCACCCGCCCGCTTCCGGCCACCACGATCACGCCGCCGACGTGGGCCGCGCCGCGCACCACCCGCTGCCCGACGCCCATCAGCTTCACGCGCCCGCGCGCGTTCACGCTGTGCTCGCCCGGGCAGTACTCGCCGGGCACCTCGCCCACGCGCGCGTCCACGCCGAGCCGGCGCAGGGCGGCGGCGACGATCTCCGCCAGCGCGTCGAAGCGTTCCTGGATGCCGGCGCGCAGCTCCGCGACCGGCATCGCCCACGCGAACGCCAGCGTTCCGGAATGGAACACGGCCGCCCGGCCGCCCGCGAGCCGCAGCGCTGGCGCGAAGCCCGCGGCCCGCGCCATGGCGACGGCCTCCGCAAAGCCCGGGCTCGCGGCGTCGAGCCCGGAGAAAGCCAGCACATCGTCCGGCCGATACAGGCGCAAGGTCTCGGGCGTCGTGCCCGCGGCGACCGCCTCGAGCAGCGCGCGCGAGACGGCGGTGTCGAGGGCGGCGTCGCCCGGCACCGGATCCGAGAGGAGCTGGATCGCACGCACGGCCCGGCGAAGCTAGCGTCGCGCGGCGATCCCCGTGCAGGAGCCGAGCATGGCCGCCGCCGCCCGACCGCCCGACGACTTCCACCCGATCCACCCGGACCACTACGCCGCGTACGGCTACCCGCACGAGCTGTGGAAGCGCTGGCGGCGCGAGGACCCGGTGCACTGGTTCGACGGGACCGCGGGCAAGCCGTTCTGGTGCATCACGAAGCACGCCGACATCGTGACGATCGGCAAGCGCCCCGAGGAGTTCCTGAACGGGCCGCGGCTGGTGCTGAACCACCTGCCCGAGGAGCCCAACGTCTTTCCGCCCACCTTGATCCAGCTCGATCCGCCCAAGCACGGGATCTACCGCCAGCTGATCAGCAAGCGCTTCACGCCGCGCTACCTGCGCGGCATCCACGGCGACATCGAGCGGATCGGCAAGGACATCGTGGACGCGCTGCTCTCGAAGAGCGGGCCCGGCGAGTACGGCGAGTGCGACTTCGTGCGCGAGGTGTCGGCTCCGCTCCCGATCGCGGTGATCGCCTGGCTGCTCGGGGTGCCCGAGTCGGACTGGCCGCTGCTCTTCGACTGGACGAACCGCACGATCGGCGCCGGCGACCCGGAGTACCAGCAGGAGGGCAAGACGCCGCAGGAATCGGCAATGGCGGCGATGACCGAGCTGTTCGGCTACTTCGCGAAGCTCGTCGAGGAGAAGCGTCGCAAGCCGGCCGATGATCTCGTGTCGCTGTTCGCCCGGCTCGAGGTGGACGGCCAGCCGATCCCCGAGATCGACGTGCTCACGTTCTGTTTGATCATCGTGATCGCCGGCAACGAGACCACCCGCAACGGCACCACCGGCGGGATGCTCGCGTTCATCGAGAACGAGGGCGAGATGCGCAAGCTCCAGCTCGACCCGAAGCTGCTCGACTCCGCCGTCGAGGAGGTGGTCCGCTACACGAGCCCGATCATCCACTTCGGCCGCACGGCGACGGTGGACTTCCCGCTGCGCGACAAGCTGATCAAGGAAGGCGACGCGCTGGCGCTCTTCTACCCGAGCGCCAACCGCGACGAGGAGGTCTTCGACGACGTCGACGCCTTCCGCATCGACCGCGACCCGAACCCGCACCTGGGCTTCGGGATCGGCGAGCACTTCTGCCTGGGCTCGCACGTGGCGCGGCTCGAGCTGGCGATCGCGTACAAGCACCTGCTGCCGCGGATCGCCGAGATCGAGGTCTCGGGGCCGATCGAGCGCCTGCACTCGTCGCTGGTGGGCGGCGTGAAGCGGCTGCCGATCCGCTACAAGCTCACGGGCTGAGGGCCGAGCGTCACGGGCTGAGGTAGATCGGCGACGACCAGGCGCGCTCCTCGATCGGCGCCAGGCAGTCGTCGCCGCGCGCGGTGCG
>Ga0105106_10003703_pt1 | contig 10879 bp, 13 predicted proteins | sample PPLLaktember2015_5_FD_79109 | JGI IMG/M metagenome (GOLD analysis project Ga0105106, IMG submission 79109) | Freshwater sediment microbial communities from Prairie Pothole Lake near Jamestown, North Dakota, USA - PPLs Lake P8 Core (1) Depth... | ecosystem: Environmental > Aquatic > Freshwater >... | reverse complement strand
TAGTAAAGTTCACAGAAAATACTTTAAATTCAGCCGGAAATTAGTTATCCCGACTTTTGAAAAGTAATAACTGGCATAATCATTACCTTTTGTTTGTAAACAAGGAATTTTAACACAAATGGAATATACCGATCTTATCCGTACCCGCGAGAGTATTCGCAATTACGATCCTACCCGGCCAGTCCCGAAAGAGATCCTGGAAAAAATCCTCGATGCCGGAAGGCTGGCACCTTCAGCGTGCAACTATCAACCATGGAAATTTCTTGTAATTTCATCATCTGCCAGACTTGAGAAGGTAAGGGCCTGTTACAAACGCGACTGGTTTCAGGACGCACCTCATATTCTTGTGGTACTTGGTAACAAAAATCTGGCCTGGAATCGCAGTTATGACGGTTATAACTCTATCGAAACCGATGTTGCAATTGCTATGACCCATATTATACTTGCTGCTGAAAATGAGGGTGTTGGAACCTGCTTTGTTGAGGCTTACGATCCGATCCTGCTTAAAAAAGCTCTCAATACTGATGCAAACCAGGTGATATTTGGAATTACACCACTGGGTTATCCCAAACCCGGATTTCAGAAAGGACAAATAAAAAAGAGGAAGCCGCTGGCGGATATCGTTGAGTATCTTTAAACCTGATTAACGCAACCTGTAATATGCAAAATAAATTAATTATGTATTTTGGAGTGAATAAAATTGCAGTCATTGTCCTGTCAGTAATATTTTCAATGTCGGTGTACCCTGTAAAGTGTCAATCAAATGAAATAACCTGGCATGCCTCCGGAAATGGCGGCATCGTAGCGGCCGGTCCCAGACCGTCCGTAGAGGCGGGACTTGAAATTCTGAGCAAGGGAGGCAATGCAGTTGATGGTGCGGTTTCAGCAATATTCAATCTGGCAGTTTCAGATTATGGCAGTTTCTGTATTGGCGGAGAAGTACCATTCATGTTTTATAACGCCGGTACAGGAAAAGTCATTGTTTTCAATGGCATGGGCGGAGCTCCCGGAGACCCGAAAGCGATAGACTGGTTCTATACAAACGGAATTCCTGAAGAACGAAAGGGTATAAAATTATCAACAGTACCAAGTGCTTTAAGCACTTTACTGGCTGCCCTTGAACTCAATGGTACGATGTCATTTGAGCAGGTTATTGCTCCCACACTGGCACTTCTGGATGCCGGGGGTGAAGAGTATTATGCAAATCTTGCTGTGACTTTTCGTAAACTTATAGCCACAGAAAGAGCCACATCAGGGAACCGTGAACAAAAAATAAGGGCAGCCAGAGACCGGTTTTACAAAGGTGATATAGCCGGGGAGCTTCATAATTACTATATCAGTTCCGGAGGTTTTCTTCGAAAATCTGATCTGGAAGCACATCAGACAGCCATTGAAAAACCTGTAACGATAACCTATCGCGGATACGATGTATACAAATGTAATACATGGACACAGGGCCCGGTCCTGCTGCAATCATTAAAGCTTCTGGAAAAATTCGATTTAAAATCCATGGGATTTTTCTCTCCCGATTATATACATGTGATTATTGAATCAATGAAGCTGTCCTATGCCGACCGGGATAAATACTATGGTGATCCTTCCTTTGTAAAAGTTCCTTTAAAACAGTTACTTTCAGATCGTTACACCGGATTAAGATATCGATTGATTGACATGAAAAAAGCCTCACACGAAATCCGTCCCGGTGATCCATATAATATGAATGCAAACATTGGTCCCGGCCAGTACTGGCCAGGCGAAACAGGAACTACCACATGTGTAGTTGTTGATAAGTGGGGTAATGCCGTTGCAGCAACACCAAGTTCAAATGGTGATTATGGTATCTGTGAGAGTCTGGGATTTGCACATAATACAAGGCTTACCAGTTTCAACACTCAGAAAGGTCATCCGAATTCAATCCAGCCTGGTAAACGCCCAAGAATTACACTTACTCCGACAATTGTGCTCAGGAATGGCAGACCGGTAATTGTTATGAGTGTTGCCGGCGGAGATATGCAGGATCAGGTTTCACTGCAACTGATTCTTGACAATATAGAGTTTGGAATGAAACCTGAAGAAGCTTTATCTTCCCCAAGGTTTTATACATATCACACTGAAGATTCTTTCAATCCGGAACCAGATCCCGATAAAAGAATATTAAGGCTGGCAGCACTCGATATCTATAATACAGATAAGTCTGTGATAAACAGTCTTGAAAATCGTAAACACTTAATTAAAACTGTTCCGGAACCAATAGCAGCTCCGGCAATGGTTTATATTGACCAGGCAACAGGGACCTGTTATGCAGCGACTGAACCATTTTATGAAAGGTACAGTTCAAGAGATAAACTCTGTGGTGCGATCTCTGTTTCACCAATACCAAAATTAATTTGGAAAAAATAAGATCTTTTCTGAACTTTTGCATCTTAAAGTATTTTCCCGATATTTGATTTTTGGGGAATCAATGATGAATACTTTTAATAAGGGGAAAATCAATATATTAACTGCGTAATGATCCTGGGCGAAGTTCATATTTTACCAACTGAAATAACCCCTGAGGTATTTCTAAATCCTGAAGGAACCATAAAGATAACGGGCCGGGGTCTTGCTGTTAACAGAACTGATATCCCGAGACAGATCATTACCTGGATTAACTCGTACCTGAACCATCCTGCGGATGTCACTTATGTTCTTATTGCGCTTGAATACCTTAACAGTTTCAGTACAACAATTTTAGTTTCAATCCTTAAAAAAATATTACAGGTTAGTTTCCAGTCGAAAAAATACGTTATACAATGGTATTATGAATCTGATGATAATGATATACTGGAGCGGGGTGAATATATTTCATCGATCCTGAATATTCCCATTGAGTTTATTATGATTGACAAAATCGATTCCCCCAATTTCAGTCAGCCTCCGGCAGAGAAATGAATTTTACCTGATCGCTTCATTTACCAAATTTATTTCCATGACCATCGGGAAATTCATATTTTCCGGGGAAGTAATCTCCAGGGTTCCTGTCACTTTTGAATTTACAGTCTGTTTAATGAAATATCCTTCCTTTATTGCAAAGAGAAGGACTCCGGTTCCGGTAACAGCACCTTTCATTTTAATTTCCATACCCTGATTGTTGACATCCATTTCCATTGTACCGGTATGTGTGGAGGAGATCCTGGCACATTCGATCCCATCGATAGTCTCAATTCCTTCCAGCTTATCAACCGAATTAACCTTGCTGTTTGTTACAATAGCTGTTGTTTCGCCTCTTACTGAATCGCTGATATTCCAGATATCCCCGGTTTTGACAGGATGTGCCGGAAGGAGCGGAAAAAATTCCATGAAAGTCTGAGCAAGATTCGTGCTCCCGCTTCCTTCCACATTATATTCTACTTCTTCAGCTTCAGAAATATCAATTTCCTGACCAGTACTGTTTATCACAATATTAAATACCTTTCCTTTGATCTCCTTTACCGGACCGTCGGATACTCCCATGGCAGATTCAACAGACTGGCCGAGTGTATCAGCTGTTATTTCAAGTATCAGGTTTGAATCCTGCCTTCCTGCAGGCTTTATTGAACAACCGAATACGGAAGCAATGTTGTTCTGCATTGCCTGTCCCTGACTATCCATGATTTGAGTTATCTTACTGACAAGCTGATATTTTACGGGATTTTTAGATTGGTATTTATATTCCAGCCTTATCAGATCAGTCTGATTATAATTACCTGATTTTGTCTGAGTTAATGCCGGCACACAAATCCCGGAAAAAATTAAGAAAATCAGGATAAAACCAGGTTTCAGGGACACTGTTGATCTCATGATGTTGATTTTTTTGAATTTTTAAATTATCGGTTCAAACGAAATTGTATTCCGGCTACTAAAATTTTTCCTTCTGTTTGTTTTTACAGGGTGGACTTTGTATTTTCTGTTCTTATTATATTTCCGGTAGGAGCTTCGCTTTGTTTTCTTGTTATGTTTGGAGTTGTATGCCTTGTTCCTTCCAAGCTTTGTATTTTCCTGAAGCATAAGGGCTTTTAACCTTCTATCGGTTTTCCTGCTTGAAGCGCAGCCACCTGATGTAAGTGCAAGTATCAGTAAAATCAGAAAAGAAACACATAGTTTTCTCATTCTCCTGTAATTGTTATTTTATTCACAGTAAAGTGTAAAGTTCGCAAAAATTAAACTCCGGGGCTTTCCCTGATAGCTTTTTTCTAAAAAATATTATTCAGCAATTTTCAATTAATACCCGGATCAGAAAACATTATCTGACACTCTCTCTAACGTTTAAAATTCAGATCATGAAAGTCATAGCTGAAATCCGTTAAGGGAGAAATGGCCTTCATTTTTATTTCAAATGCTTTGCCTGAGATGTCAAGATTAAACATAACATAAGCATCAGCATCCAGGCTTCTGTCATTCCACTTCACAATGAATGTGTTGCCTTTAAATGGCACCATTTGTCCTGAAAGATTCGTGGATCTTTTTGAGTCGAACCAGAGTTTTCCGTTTTTTTCGGAGATAATAATTTCGCCGAACCAGCTATCGGTATAGGTGCCTGTGTAAATAGTGAAATCAGGTTTCGCTGTTAAATTTTGTTGTTGAGCTTCAACATCTTTCCAAATTTCATCTGCAATCTTTTTTGCATTTGTCAGATCCCGGAGAGTAGCCTCATTATACTGCTTTATCCTGTCAATCCCTTTAATCCCAAAGTATCTGTCGAGAACACTGTTTGTGATGGAACGTAATGCATCACCCGACTGCTGATTTGTAAATACTATAATGCCAAGCTTCAATTCAGGAATGAGTGTCACCATTGTAACTATTCCCGCCAGGCTGCCGGAGTGTCCGACCTGCTTATACCCCCTGTAATCGCTTAAACGCCAACCTAATCCGTAGGCTGCAAAATGGGTATTATAATCTGATGAATCGCTGACGCGGATAATTGTCTGGGGCGACCACATTGTTCTGTGAACTTCCCTGCTGAATAGCTGTTTTTTAGTTCCTTCGCCGTATCTGCCTTCATTCATCTGCATTTTGATCCATTTGCACATATCTGAAATGTTGCTGTAAATTCCTCCTGCAGCAGAGGAAATATCATTAATATCCCGGCCGATAACCTGGATTTTACCATTAACCGGAGCATGTGGATCAATGACATTGGATTTATCTTTTAACCGGCTAAAGGAACCGGCACTGCCGGTCATATTCAGCGGTTGCATTATGCGTTTTTCGATAAATTCTTCCCAGCTCATCCCGGAAACACTTGCAACCACCTCTCCGGCAACAATATACATCAGGTTATCATAATCATATTTTGTTCTGAAACTTGATACTGGTTGTAAATAGCGCAGATTATAAATGATATCCTCTAATGTAAAATTGTTGTTACCAGGCCAGATCATCAGGTCACCTGCACCCAATCCCAGTCCGCTTCTGTGGGTCAGCAGATCGGAAATTGTGAATTCACGGGTAACATACGGATCATAAAGTCTGAATTCGGGTATATAATCTATTACCCTGTCATCCCATTTCAACTTCTTCTCATCAACCAGTATTCCCAGTGCTGCAGCAGTGAATGCCTTGCTGTTCGATGCTATACCGAAAAGGGTATTTGAGTCAACTTTCTGTCTGGTTGTGAGTGAACGGACTCCATATCCTTTGGAGTGAATTACTTTGTTTTCCTTAACAATTGCAACTGCAATTCCCGGAACATCAAACGTTTTCATAGTCAGCGCGACCAGACTATCTATTTCCCGGGAGCTTATTAACTGGGCATCAGATAAAACTGAACCAGCTAAAAAGAAGATGAGAAGAAATCTTCCTGGTACAGAGTTGACTTTTTTCATGTTGATCAACCTTTCTTTATTATATTTTTTTTTCCAAAAACAAAATAAAGAATTGACCCCACTAATGGAATGAGAATTACAACAATAACCCACAATAGTTTTTCATTGCCGCTGAATTTATTTGTGAGTATGCTGATCAGGGCAATTAATGGAAATAGTACAACGAAAAAGATCAGGATAATTTCAGTCAGACCGATTGCTCCCATAACTTTATATCTTGGTTGATTTTATAAAGTTATAAAAGTCCCTGATATGATGCAACAGAATCTTACTCCTTTTGGATCAAAATTTCAGCTTTATAATCCTTCTGTCGTATTACACGGCCATATACAGGATAAGGATTTAAACTTACCAGGGTAATTTTATACCCATCAATAACCGTCTGGTAAGTAAAACCTCTGTTTGTATTTAAATTGAAATAAACAGGTTCATCGGGATATTTCCTAAATTTAAACTTCACCTCGGCATTGCCTTCCCAAACACACACCACACCTTCAGGACAACGGGAGTCGTTCAGGACCGAGTCAAGGCAAATTAATATCTTATCCTCAGATTCATACAGACAATCATGCCATGATATATCATCTATATTATTAAGGATCAGCTTGTCATAATTTTCCGGATCCGTATTGTATCCATATGGTGTTTTTTCACAACTTAAAAGAAGAGTGAAAAATATTGCCAGTACAGCAACTTTTGTCATCATTTTGTCCATTTTTAGCAGATTCCGGGCAGGAATCCGGAATAAAGCATCAAAAATTATTCCAATATTAAAGATCCTCTGTTTTCTTTTCAACTTTGTTGACTATCAGCCCGGGTATTGGCAGAAGAATAAGTCACGCTGAACCGGGTAGCCCTTTCGAAAAGGGTATCTGCTAAGGAGGGATCTTCTTTCAGGATTTTAAAACTAACAATGATGGAGAAAAAATGATGGCCGGTAAAAAGGAAATGGCAGCGCTTTTAATGAACATGTCATTAAAATCTGCCATTTTTAAAAGCTTCTGCTTCCCCTGTTAAATGAAGTGAACAACCGGTCGGTAAGTAAAGAAATAACTTTGTGCTAATGTTTTGGCTGATTAAGCACTTACCTTTACCTTCTCGCTATGTTTACTTCCATTGTTAAGGATGCTGTTGACTCTTTCCTTCAGATCATCGACATAATCTTCGCCTTTGTGAATTATTTTCTTACGGGTTTCGGTTCCCTTGTCCGGGGCGAACAAAATGCCAAATAATGCACCGGCAGTCATGCCTGCCAGAGCTCCAAAAATTACACTTACTCTAGACATAATCTTAGTATTATTGATTATTTAAAATCGTTTAAAATACAACCGAAATCCATTAAAATTGTTCAATAAACAGGATTATAAATATTTCAGGATCCTTTCAGAAGAGAATCCGCGATCAGAACTGACATAATCACCAGCCCGAAAGAGTTTAAAAGAATAAATGCCCTCCATGTATCCCGGACATCTCTTTCCGGAAGAATTAGTAGTGAAAATAGCAGTATAAAGAAAAAATTAAGTACAATAAGACTTTTTGCCAGGGAATCCGTAGTCCTGTTCACAATCAGGATGAACACTACCAGCAAAACTGAAGATAACAAACTCCAGAACCAGGTAAGGTGTTTAATCTGTTTGTCACTCATGAAGGCTGCAATTGTTTTAAATCCGGCTTGCTCGTATTGATCCCTGTATCTGAGTAACAGTAACCAGAAATGAGGCAGTTGCCACATGAACATTATTGTTGAAAAAACTATAATTGCAGTGCTCAAAACTGACCCTCCCGCCGAGACAAAACCAATCATGGGAGGTATTGCTCCGACAACCGCTCCCGGAAGAATTGCCAGTGAAGTAATTCTTTTCAAAGGGGTATAAACAGCGTTGTAAAAAACAACACATATTACGCCAAGTACACAAGACAGTAACCCTGTAACCCCCAGCAGACAACTCCCTGAAAACAAAAGCAAAATGGAGATCATAATGGCCGATGCGGGAGATATTTTCCCGGCCGGCAGCGGTCTGTTCCTTGTCCTTTCCATAACAGAATCCGATTCCCTTTCGGTAACCTGATTCAGCGCTACGGAACCTGAAGAGAGGAGGAATACCCCGGCTGCCATAAAAAAGAAATCATTATCTACCTTGTTCGTGAAGAGAAAGTAACCTGTTGCTGCTGAAAATGATACCGCCAGCGACAACCTGTATTTCATCAGTTCCGCCAGGATGTGCAGCCTTTGAAATACATTAGTATTCTTCAGATAAATTGTATTGCTACTTAAACCAGTCATTTTCGGAATATGTTCCGGCAATCATCAATGATCCGCCCATAAGAGATGTATCCTTGAGCAGTGTTATAAGTGTAATGGTAGTATCAACTCCATGGATAAGGTGCGGAATGTGAATTGTGATTATAAAAACGAACAGCAGTATCGCCAGCATGAGGGTTGACAGTCTCACCAGTTTTTTTGTTATTATACTGATGCTCGCGGCGATCAGCAGAACGCCGGTCAGTATCATAACAAATGCAGTTCTGGGAATAAAAGAAGTAAGCGTCCCCAGGTAGTAATCCATCATTATAAAATGATTGATACCTAATGCTGCAAATGGAAGTGCAAACAGGATTCTTCCGATTATTGATACTTTATTCATGATTGAAATTCCTGCAAAATTCAACTTTCAAAATGATGTTCACCTGCTTTCCCGGTTGTAAAGCGAATGTATTCTTATCTGTCATTCTTATAACAAATTAACAGCTTGATTGTTGCAATAAAATCAAAAGATATTGAACAAAACTTTAACCATGTTGTTACTAGCATAAAATTAATATAAATAATGGAACGCAGAATTTTTATAAGAAATCTCGGGCTTGGAGTTGCTGCAGCGGTTGTCTCAGGTAAATCCATTGCAAGGGATATAACCAATTCAAAGAATTTACAAATGGAAAATTTTAACACACACGAATTCCCGGCTCTGCCATATGCATTCGATGCACTTGAGCCGTACATTGATGCCAGAACGATGGAGATTCATTATGATAAGCATCACCGGGCATATTTCAATAACTTCACGAATGCCGTCAAGGGCACACCTCTTGAAAGCAGGACGATCGGAGAAATTTTTGCAAAAGTTTCCGAAGCCGGTGATGCCGTCCGGAATAATGGCGGAGGATTTTACAACCATGTCTTTTTCTGGAATATCCTGTCGGCCAAATCAGCAGGAGCCTCACAGGAACTACTGGCAGCGCTGACAAAAACCTTCGGGTCATTTGATAAATTCAAGGAAGTATTCAGCAATTCTGCCATTACCAGGTTCGGAAGCGGCTGGGCATGGCTTTATCTTACTGCCGATAAGAAGCTGGCAGTGGGAAGCACTCCGAATCAGGACAATCCGCTTATGGATGTTTCTCCGGTAAAAGGAACTCCCCTGCTTGCCGTTGACGTATGGGAACATGCATATTACCTGAAGTACCAGAATAAAAGAGCCGATTATGTTGCAGCATTCTGGAATGTTGTGAACTGGGATGAGGTGAATAAAAAGTATAAGGAGGGGCTGAAATAATCAGATTTTTGGTAAATGTATTGCCGGCAACGCATTTATCATTTTATACAATACCTCCACGATTTTCCCGGGAATTCAACAGTGTTCCCCTAAAGTTTTATAAATTTCAGGGAAATTTAACCTGAATTTATGAAAGCCCTGGTTCTTGAAGAATACAACAAACTTGTTTACAGGGAGTGGCCTGATCCTGTGATTGCACCTGATGAGGTACTGGTACAGGTAAAAGCCGTTGGTATATGCGGCAGTGATGTCCATGGATTTGACGGATCTACAGGCCGGCGGATACCCCCTCTGATAATGGGGCACGAAGCTGCCGGAGTTATTACTGAATCCGGCAGGGATGTTAAAATCTGGAAGAAGGGAGACAGGGTCACTTTTGATTCAACCATATACCCGCTTGATGACTGGTTCACTCTGAAAGGAATGTACAACCTGAGCGATAACCGCATGGTTCTCGGAGTTTCGCCGAAAGAGTACAGGCGGCACGGCGCATTTGCAGAATTCGTTAACATACCGCAGCATATATTATATCATATACCTGATAATGTTACATTTACACAGGCTGCAATGGTTGAACCCGTAGCCGTTGCCGCGCATGCAGTGGAACTTTCCTCTCCCGGCTGGAATGATAATGTTGCAGTAATCGGGTCAGGGATGATAGGCCTCTTTATCATCCAGGTCCTGCGATCCAAAGGCTGCGGAAAGATCTTTGCTGTCGACACTGACCGGCTGAAACTGAAAATGGCCACACAACTCGGAGCCGATTATACATTCGATCCATCAAAGGAAGATGTAATTTATGAAATATACAGCCTTACATCAGGCCGGGGTGCCGATAAAGTGTTTGAGGCTGTGGGTATCGATACCACTGTAACCAAAGCTGTTGCATCAGTCAGGAAAGGAGGATCTGTTACACTTACGGGGAACCTCTCTCCTTCCGTTAATCTGCCGTTACAGTCAGTTGTCACGCGCCAGATAAAACTTCAGGGAAGTTGTGCGATCTGCGGGGAATATCCTGCGGTACTGGACATGATAGCCCGCCGGGAAGTAAATGTGGAAGCAATGCTTTCTGCGGAAGCGCCTCTGTCCGAGGGAGCTGAGTGGTTCACGAAGCTTTATAACAAAGAGCCGGGTCTGATAAAAGTGGTCTTAATTCCCTGATTAAAGGCTTGAAAAATGACAGATAAATTAAGGACAGCGGTTATCGGAGTCGGTAAAGTAACTGAACTTCATGCGACCGCACTTTCACGACTTGGCATGTCGAAATTTACTGCGGTATGCAGCTCGCACAAGGATAAGGCTAAGCTTTTTGCCGGAAAGTATAATATCAGGGGATACACTGATGTGGCTGAAATGGTGACAAGGGAGAAGATTGATGTTGCCATCATCTGTACCCCGCATCCCTTCCACCGTGCTCCGGCTGTTGTAGCGATGGAAGCAGGTGCTGATGTTCTTATCGAAAAACCATTCGCTTCCTCT
>Ga0105106_10003702_pt1 | contig 10881 bp, 9 predicted proteins | sample PPLLaktember2015_5_FD_79109 | JGI IMG/M metagenome (GOLD analysis project Ga0105106, IMG submission 79109) | Freshwater sediment microbial communities from Prairie Pothole Lake near Jamestown, North Dakota, USA - PPLs Lake P8 Core (1) Depth... | ecosystem: Environmental > Aquatic > Freshwater >... | reverse complement strand
GTCACCAACGGCGGCGGCCCGGGCGTCATCGCCGCCGACAGCGCCGCGGAGCACGGCGTGCCGCTCGCGCAGCTGGCGCCCGCCACCGTGTCCGCGCTCGATGGCAAGCTCCCGCCGCAGTGGTCGCACGGCAATCCGATGGACATCATCGGCGATGCGCCGCCGGAGCGCTTTCGCGATGCGACGGCCGCCGCCCTCGCCGACCCGGGCGTGGACGCAGTGCTCGCGATGTACTCGCCGGTGGCGGTCACCGCGCCGGAGGCCGCGGCGCGCGCCGTGGCCGACGCTGTGCGCGGCGCCGCGGTGCAGGTGGCATCCGGGGAGACGGCCGGCGCGCGCAAGCCCGTGCTTGCCGCGTGGCTCGGCGACATCAACCCTACCGAGAGCCGCCGGTACCTGGAAAGCGAAGGAATCCCGAACTTCTACACGCCCGAGAACGCGGTGGAGGCGTTCTCCTTCTTCGCCACCTACCGGCGAAACCAGGCGCAGCTCATGGAAGTCCCCGCGGTCGCACCGGCCGCGTGGCCCGACCTGCCGGAAGACCTCGCGGCGGCCAACGCGATCCGCGACCGCGCGATGGTCGAGGGACGCGCGATGCTGAGCGAGCACGAGGCCAAGGCGCTGCTCGCCGCCTTCGGGCTTCCCGTCCCCCGCAACATCGTCGCCGCCACCCGCGAGGCGGCCGTGGCCGCCGCGCGCGAGATCGGCTTTCCCGTGGTGCTCAAGATCCACTCGCCCGACATCACGCACAAGTCCGACGTGGGCGGCGTGCGCCTGAACCTGCAGGACGAGACGAGCGTCGCCGCGGCTTTCGACGACATGCTCCGGTCCGTGAAGGCGAAGCGGCCGCAGGCTCGCCTCGAGGGCGCGGCCGTGCAGCCGATGCTGCGCTATGCGCACCAGCGCGAGGTGCTGGTGGGCGTGGCGACCGACGCCGTCTTCGGGCCGGTGCTCTCCTTTGGCGCGGGCGGCGTGGCCGTCGAGGCCGTGCGCGACACCGCAGTCGCCCTGCCGCCGCTCAACACCACGCTCGCGTACGAGCTCATGCAGCGCACGCGCGTGCACCGCCTGCTCGCGGGCTACCGCGACGTCCCGCCGGCGGACCTCGGGGCGCTCGCGCAGGTGCTCTGCGGCGTGTCGCGCATGGTGAGCCGCCTCGCCTGGATCCGCGAGCTGGACCTCAACCCGGTGCTCGCGCACCCGGGCGGCGCGATGATCGCCGACGCGCGGGTGGCGATCGACGCGAGCCGCGCGCAGACCCCGCCCCGCTACGGCCACATGGCCATCCATCCGTATCCGGCCGAGCTCGAGGGCGAGATCGCGCTGCGCGACGGCACCCGCGTGGCGGTGCGCCCGATGCGGCCCGAGGACGTGGCGCTGGAAACGCGCTTCTTCGAGGGGCTGTCGGAGCGCTCGCGCTTCCAGCGCTTCATGCAGTACCTGCCGAAGCTGCCGCCGCAGATGCTCGCGCGCTTCACGCAGCTCGACTACGACCGCGAGCTCGCGCTCGTCGCGCTGCACGGCGGCGAGTTCGTCGCCGTGGGCCGCTACGCGCCCAACGCGGACGGCGAGACGGCGGAGTTCGCCCTCGTGGTCGCCGACGCCTGGCAGGGCAAGGGACTCGGCCGCATGCTGCTGCAGCAGCTCAAGGACGAGGCGCGCAAGGCGGGCTACCGGGCGCTCTACGGGCACATCATGGAGGCGAACCACGACATGCTGGACCTCGCCCGCCGGCTGGGCTTCGTCGAGGATTCGCGCGACGGCTCGGAGGTGACCGTGGTGAGCCGACTGACATGAAATACAAGGACTATTACAAGATCCTCGGCCTGGAGCGCGGCGCGTCCGACGAAGACATCAAGAAGGCCTACCGGAAGCTCGCGCGCAAGTACCACCCGGACGTCTCCAAGGAGGCCAACGCCAAGGAGCGCTTCCAGGAGGTGGCGGAGGCGTACGAGACGCTGCACGACAAGGAAAAGCGTGCCGCCTACGACAACCTCGGGCGCTTCAGCCCGGGGGAGGAGTTCCGCCCCTCGCAGGACTGGTTCCGCAGCTTCGGCGAGCGCTTCGGCGGCGGCCGTGCGGCCGGCGGCGGCGCGAGCTTCGAGGACATCGACCTGTCGGATCTGTTCGAGTCGCTCGGTGTGCACCGCCGCGGCTTCCAGTCGCGCAGGGGCAAGACGCCGCTGCGCGGCGAGGACTACGTCGTGACGGTGCGCCTGAGCCTCGAGGAGGCGTTCCGCGGCGCCGAGCGCGAGCTGCAGATCGGCGAGAGCCGCATCCGCGCACGCATCCCGAAGGGAGCCACCGATGGCCAGCGGCTGCGCCTCGCCGGCAAGGGCGGCCCGGGCATGAACGGCGGTCCGCCGGGCGACCTCTACCTGGATATCGCGCTGGAGCCGCATCCTCTGTTCCGCGTGAACGGGCATGACCTCGATGTCGAAGTGCCCATCGCGCCGTGGGAAGCCGCGCTTGGCGCGCAGGTCGAGCTGCCGACGCTGGAAGGGCGCGTGACGATGAAGGTGCCCGCGGGCTCCCAGGCCGGGCAGCGGCTGCGCCTCGCGGGCAAGGGGCTGCCGCGCCCCGGCGGCGGGGCCGGCGACCTGTATGCGGTGCTCTCGATCGCCGTCCCCCCCTCGCTCTCCCCCGAGGAGCAGCGCCTCTACGAGGAGCTGAAGAAGCTCTCGCGCTTCGATCCGCGCGCGCGCTTCCGGCGCTGACCGGCCGCGGCACGGGCCTTGCATGCCGGGGTTGCATTCAACAGGAGGGCACCACGCATGCCGCTGAACCGCGAGCAGCAGTCGCAGTTGCGCGACGCCATGGAAGTGCGCAGGCGCGCGCTCATGCAGGAGATCCACGAAGACAAGGAGCGCTCGCGCGAGGACAACCTGGGCGCTGTCGCGGCGCCCGCCGGCGACGCGGGCGACGAGTCGGTGGCCGACCTCATGGCGCACCTCGACCAGTTCGACGCCACGCGCGACATGAGCGAGCTGCGCGGGCTCGACGCCGCGCAGCGGCGCATGGAAGAGGGAAGCTACGGGACCTGCGAAGAGTGCGGCGCCGAGATCGTTTTCGAGCGCCTCAAGGCCACCCCGACCGCCACGCGCTGCATCGTCTGCCAGCGCCAGTACGAGAAGACGCACGCCAGCCCGGCGACGCCTACCCTGTAGGACTACCTAGACGAGGGAGCGGATGCATTGCCGAAGGCGTGCGGCATGCTTCACCTCGCTCGGCTCCATCCGGTGCAGCGGTCCGGCGAGCGCGACGCCAAAGAGACGCCCCGCCATGGGCAACGGCGCGGCGAGGGCCATGACGTCCGCGACATTCTCGCCGCGCGTGACGAAGTAGCCGCGGCGCAGCCCGCCCGCCAGGTCCGCGCGCAGCCGGCGCGCCGACGTGATCGTGCGCTCCGTCACGCGCGCCAGGCGCTGGCCGCCCAGCCAACGCGCAAGCTCGTCTTCCGGCAGGCTGCCGAGCAGGACCTTGCCGATCGCGCTGGAGTGAAGCGGCTTGCGATCGCCCGCGTGGGCCGTGTAGCGGATCGGCTGCGCGCTCTCGACGACCAGCAGGTAGATGACCTCGTCAAGCTGGCGCACGCCGAGGATCGCCGTCTCGCCCGTCTCGTCGCGCAGCGCCGCGAGCGCCGGGGCCACGCGGGCGATGACCGGGTCGTTCGCGTCGATGTCCGCGGCGAGCTCGCCGAGCCGGCGCGTCGGATAGAACTCGCGCGAGGACAGGAAGTACAGGAACCCGCGCCTTTCGAGCGCCCGCACCACCCCGTGGCAGGTGGACACCGGCATGCGCGCGAGCCGGGCGAGCTCCGACAGCGACAGCGGACGCCCCGCCGCGCGGAACGCCTCCATGATCTCCAGCCCCCGGAGCGCGCTTCGCGCGCCCGCTTGCCCGCGCCGGGGTGTCTCTTTCTCCATGTCGAATGGCCTTTCCGGATACGGAATATACCGGACGCCACCCGTCGCGTATCGATCCACTTTTCGCTACGCCTGGCGGCGACTCCACTTTCGCCATTGTGATGTAACTTTCCAAATACTGAAGCTGTAGGAGGCAGTCCGCGCGAAACGCGTTGACGAGCCATCGCGCCGGGAGGAAGCTCGTTGGCGCATGGATGCTGCCATTCCTCCCGTCCTCGTCGAGCGCGCAGGCGACGTGCTGCGCGTGCGCATCGACCGTCCGGGAAAGCACAACGCCTTGAGCCGCGCATGCCTCGCGGCCCTGGGCGAGGCGTTCGCCGCGCACGCGGACGAGCCCGGCCTGAAGGCGGCCGTGCTGACTGGCGCGGGCGACAAGGCCTTCGCCGCGGGCGGCGACCTGCGCGAGTTCGCCGCGCTGCGCGCCGACAGCGAGGCGAGGACGCTCTTCTCGTCGGCGCACGCGGCGCTCGAGCGCATCCGCTGCTTCCCCGTGCCGGTCGTGGCGGCGCTCAACGGGCTCGCCCTGGGCGGCGGCGCCGAGCTGGCCCTCGCCTGCGACTTTCGCGTGGCGGCGCCGCACGCGACCATCGGCTACGTGCAGGCGCGGCTCAACATCTCGAGCGGCTTCGGCGGCGGCGCGGACCTCATGCGCCTCATCGGTCCTTCGCGCGGCCTGCTTTTCGCCTTGCGCGCCGAATCCCTGACCGCGGCCCAGGCGCACGCAGCCGGCCTCGTGGACGAAGTGGCGCGCGAGGACGAGACGCTCGATGGTTGCGTGGAGCGCTTCCTGGCGCCGCTCATGAGGCAGGCACCGCAGGTGATCAGGGCATGGAAGGCCATCGCGCTGGCCGAGCGCCGGCGGGTGGACGCGGCTGCCGCGCACGAGGTGGAGCGCGACGCCTTCGCGCGCACCTGGGTGCATCCGGACCACTGGGCCGCCGCAGACAAGGTGCTCAAGCGCGCATGAGAACCGCGATCCCGTCGGGCATCGAAGTACCCGTCGTCGTCGGCCCCGGCGAGCGGCGCGAGGCGCCCGAGGCGCCCGGACACTACCCCTTCACGCGCGGCATCTTCCCGGATGGCTTCCGCGGGCGCCTGTGGACGGTGCGCCAGTACTCCGGCTTCGGCACGGCCGAGGACACGAACCGGCGCTACCGCTTCCTGCTCGAGCAGGGCCAGACCGGCCTCTCGGTGGCGCTCGACCTGCCGACCCAGTGCGGCTACGACCCGGTGGAGCCGATGGCGCGCCCGGAGATCGGCAAGGTCGGCGTGTCGCTGTCGAACCTCTCCGAGATGGAGATCCTGTTCGACGGCATCGACCTCGCGCGCATCTCCACCTCGTTCACCATCAACGGCACGGCGGCGATCATCCTCGCCATGTACATGGCCTGCGCCGACAAGCGCGGCATTGCGCGCGCGAAGCTCACCGGCACCATCCAGAACGACATCCTCAAGGAGTACGTGGCGCGCGGCACGTGGATCTGGCCCGTGCGGCCGTCCATGCGCCTCATCGCCGACTCGGTGCTCTTCGCCAACGAGGCCGCGCCGCGCTTCAACCCGATCTCCATCGCCGGGGCGCATGTGCGCGACGCGGGCTGCACGGCCGCCGAGGAGATGGCCTACACGCTCGCGAACGGCCTCGCCTACGTGGACGAGCTCCTGCGCCGGGGCGGCGACGCCGCGCGCTTCGCCAGGCGCCTGTCGTTCTTCTTCTACGTTCACATGGACCTCTTCGAGGAAGTGGCGAAGTTCAGGGCCGGCCGGCGCCTTTGGGCGAGGATCATGAAGGAGCGCTACGGCATCGAGGACCCGCAGGCGCAGATGTTCCGCTTCGGCGTGGTCTGCGGCGGCTCCTCGCTCGTCGCCCCGCAGCCCTACAACAACGTCGTGCGCGTCGCCGTAGAAACCCTCGCCGCCGTCATGGGAGGCGCCCAGTCCATCTTCACCTGCGCCTACGACGAGCCGTTCCAGATCCCGACGGAATCCTCCGCGCAGCTCGCGCTGCGCACGCAGCAGATCGTCGCCGAGGAAAGCGGCGTGGCGCGCACCGTGGACCCGCTCGGGGGCAGCTACTACGTCGAGTGGCTTACCGACCGGATGGAGGAAGAGATCCGCGCGGTGATGAAGGACATCGAGGCCTACGGCGGCGCCGTGAAGGCGATCGAGGACGGCTGGCTGCAGATGAAGGTCGCGCGCCGGGCGCACCTGCGAAAGCAGCACATCGACTCGGGGGAGCTGCCCGTGGTCGGGCTGAACTGCTTCCGGCGGGAGGACGAGGTGCCCGCGCCCGGCGAGGTGTTCCGCCTCGATCCGCAGGCGAGCGCGCGCGTGGTGGAGAAGTACGCGGCCGTGCGGGAGCGCCGCGACAACGCCGGCGTCGAGCGGGGGCTCGCGCGGCTGGAACAGGCCGCGGCAAAGGACGACGAGAACCTGATGCCCTACCTCGTGGACTGCTGCCACGCGTATGCCACCGTGGGCGAGATGGTCGGGCGCCTCACGCGCGTGTGGGGCGAGTTCAAGGAGCCCGTGCGCCTGTGAGCGTCGCTGCCGACCCGCGCCTCAAGGGCAGGCGCATCCTGCTCGCCAAGCCCGGCCTCGACGGCCACGACGTGGGCGCGAAGGTCGTCGCGCTCGCGCTGCGCGACGCCGGCGCGGACGTCATCTACACCGGCTTGCGAAAGAGCCCGGCCTACATCGCACAGGTCGCGGTGGACGAGGACGTGGACGCGCTTGGCCTTTCGATCCTGTCGGGCAGCCATCTCGAGCTCGTGGCGGAAACGGTCCGCGAGCTCAAGTCGCGCGGCGCCGGACACATGGCGCTCTTCGTGGGCGGCACCATCCCCGCCGCGGACCGCGACGCCTTGTCCGCGCTCGGCGCCAGGGGCGTCTTCACGAGCGACATGCCGCTCTCCGCGGTCGTGGAGGCGCTGGCGCGGGCGCTCGGATGAGCCTTCCCCTCGAGGGCGTGCGCGTCCTGGAAGTGGGGCACATGCTCATGGGCCCCTACTGCGGGCTGCTGCTCGCGGACCTGGGCGCGGAGGTGATCAAGATCGAGCCGGCCTCGGGCGACATCGCGCGCGCGATCAGCCCGCACTGGATCGGGCCTCACAACGCGTACTTCGCGAGCCTCAACCGCAACAAGAAGAGCGTGGTGCTCGACCTCGCGACGCCGTCGGGGCAGGAAGCGCTCGCGGTGCTGGCGCGAGAGGCCCGCGCGCTCGTGACCAACCTCAGGCCCTCGGCGATCCGCAAGCTCGGCCTGACCTACGAGTCGCTCAAGCGCGTGAACCCGAAGCTCGTTTGCGTCGCGCTTACAGGCTACGGCCTCGACAGCCCGCATGCCGAGCACCCGGCGTACGACTACGTGACCCAGGCGCTCACCGGCGTCATGGCGCTCACCGGCGATCCGGCGAGCCCGCCCACCAAGGCCGGCTACTCGGCCGTCGACAACTCGGCCGGCATCATGGGCGCGGTCGGGCTCCTGGCCAAGCTGGTGCAGGGCGAAGGCGGGCAGGTCGACATCGCGATGTACGACGTGATGCTCTCGCAGCTCAACTACCTCGCGGGCGCCTGGCTCAATGCCGCGGAGCCGGCGAGCCGCCAGCCGCTTTCGGCCCATCCGTACATCGTCCCGGCGCAGATCTTCCGCACGCGGGATGGCTGGCTCGCGCTCTTCATCACGCACGACGACTTCTGGCGCCGCTTCGCCGTCGAGGCGGGCCACGCCGAGTGGATCGGCGATGCGCGCTTCGCCACCATGGCCGCGCGGCGCGAGAACCGGGATGCGGTGCTCGCCGCGGTCTCGGACGTGCTCGCCACCGGCACCTCCGCGGCCTGGGTCGCGCGCCTCGCGCCGCTGGGCATCGTCGTCTCCGGCATCGAGACGCTCGAGCAGGCGCTCGCCAGCGAGCAGACGCGCGCCCGCGCGATGGTGGCGCAGGTGGAAACGCCGGCAGGTCCCCTGCGGATGGTGGGAAACCCCATCAAGCTGCCCGGCCAGCGCGAGCGGCTGGAGCCGCCGCCGCAGCTCGGGGCCGACCAGGCCCTCGTCGCCGGGGTGCCGGCGTGAGCGGCGCCGGCGGCCCGGGCCTCGACCGGCGCGCGCTTAGCGCGGCGGTTTCGCGCGCCGCGCGCTCCAGCGTCGCGGAAGTGCTCGCGGCCGCCCCGACGCCGCGCTCGAGCGCCAGGCGCATCGGCATCACGGGAGCGCCAGGCGCGGGCAAGAGCACGCTGATCGGCCGTCTCGTCGCGCATCGCGTCGGCAAGGCGAGGACGGTGGCCGTGCTCGCCATCGACCCGACCAGCCCGAAGAGCGGCGGCTCGCTTCTCGGCGACCGCGTGCGCATGGAGGCCATCGGCGCCGATCCGCGCGTCTACATCCGCTCGCTGCCCAGCGCCGGCGCGGGCGACGGGCTCACCGACAACGTGGCCGAGGTGCTCGCCGCGCTCGACGCGTTCGGCTTCGACGAGGTGCTCGTCGAGACCGTCGGGGCGGGGCAGGTCCAGCATGGCCTGCGCGCGATCGTGGAGGCGGAGGTGCTGGTGCTCATGCCGGGCGCGGGCGACTCCCTGCAGGCCATGAAGGCGGGGATCATGGAGACGGCCGACGTGTATGTGGTGAACAAGGCGGACCTGCCGGGCGCCGAGCGCCTGGAGACGGACCTCGCCGGCGTGCTGCAGCACCGCGCCGCGCGCTCCCCGGTGATCCGGGTTGCCGCCGGCGAAGATAGCGGCATCGTCGAGCTGAGCGACACGCTCGATCGCTTGCTGCTGGAGCGAGCCGGCAGGGACGATGCGGTCCACGCGGCACGCCAGCGGTTCCGCGCCGAATCGCTCGTCCTGCGCCGGCTGCGCGAGGTGCTCGCCGGGATGCCGGCCGAGCGCTGGAACCGGCCGCTCCCCGGTCTCTACAGGGAGCTCGTGGAGAAGCTGGCAAGCGGCCCGTGAAGGCTCATTCCCGCAGAACGCACTTCGCGTAGAGGCCCGGGAACGCGCCGGCGGGGTCGTAGCGCGCCTTCAGGCCGCGGTAGGTTTCTCCGCCGTAGAGGCTCTCGAACTCCGGCTGCGGGAAGAAGCTGTCCGAGTAGAGCGACTTGATGCCGCCGAGCTCGGTCACCTTGCGCTCGATCATGCGATTGAAGTGGCCCGGCGGATGCGCCTCGCGCGTGCGCTTGACGTCCCAGAAGCCGAAGTTCACGTACCAGTCGTGGCGCATCGGGTAGAGGGAAAAGGACCCGCTCTTCTGCGCGTCGAAGCCGATCGGGCAGACCCACTGCGGCCAGAGGGCGATGTTCCTGGCGTAGAAATCGAGGAACTCCGACGCGCGCGCGATCGGGATGTCAACGTCCTGGATGATCGACTCCGAATGCAGCCCGAGCACGCGCTCGAGCTTCTTGGTCACGCCGACGCGGCTGTTCCAGCGCATGATCTTCGTGTACGTGCGGGAGCCGAGCCTTTCCTTGCCGTAGAGAAACCTGCGGATCAGAGGCTGCTGCGCGAAGACGTTCTTGGAGCACCAGAACCAGTCGGTGTCCCAGCGCCAGATGTAGTCCTTGACGGTGAGGTAGTCCTCGCGCTTCTCGCGGATCGAGCGGTAATAGATGTTCTCGAACGTGTAATCGCTCGTGTACGGCGCGGTGTCGGTGAAGTGCCCGAGCGTGATGACCATCTCGCCCGGACCGAAGACGGTGCCGTCGATGAAGTCCACGGACCGGGAATTCAGATGCCTTTCAAGCTCCCTGAAATACAGGACGGGATCCTTGAACGGCAAGTGCGAGAGGCGCACATAAGGCTTCACCGGAATCGTCTGCGCCTTGACGCGCAGCGCGTAGCCCAGCGTGCCGTAGGAGTTCGGGAAGCCGAAGAAGAGATCCGCGTGCTCGTTGTCGCGCGAGCAGGTGACGATGCGCCCATCGCCGAGCAGCACGTCGGCCCCGAGCACGGTGTCGTGCACGAGCCCGTAGCGGTGCGAGGAGGACTCGATCCCCACGCCGGCGAGCGCGCCGCCGAGCGTGATCGTCTTGAGCTGCGGCACCACGGCCGGCATGACCCCGTGCGGCAGGCATGCGTCGACCAGCGCCTCGTAGGACACCATGCCCTCGGCCTCGACGAAGCCTTCGCCGACCGAAAGCACCTCGTTGAAGTTGCGCACGTCGAGCCGCCGCCGCGGGGCGCCCGCCCGGTCGCGAAAGAGGTTGGACGTGTCCTTCTGCAGCGCGACTGCGCCGGAGCTATCCCTGAGCCTGGCGGCTAGCTCTTCTTTCTTCCTGCTGTGGCTGCCGTGGCTGCTGTCCCTGCTGTCCCTGCTGTGACTTGCCGTCGTCGGCATAGAGGAAATCCCGGGTCATCGGATAGCTCGTGCGCGAGACGTTGCCCTTCGAGAAGACGATCTGGAAGAGGTGCGTCAGGCCGGTGGGCGAGCGGAACATCTCCGCGCAGCCGTAGAGGTAGACGCGCCAGATGCGGCGGAAGCGCTCGTCGAAGCGCTTCGGGTCGAGGGCCTGGATCCTGTCCCAGTTGCGGTCGAAGCGCTCGGCCCAGGCATCCAGCGTGAGGGCGTAGTGCCGGCGCAGGTTCTCCACGTCCAGCACTTCCAGGCCCGCGCGCTCCAGCTCGATGATCGCGTCGGCAAGGCTCGGGATCCAGCCGCCGGGGAACACGTACTTGCGGATGAAGAAGTCCGTGTCATGGTGGCCGACGTGGCCGATGAAGTGGATGAGGCCGATGCCGCCGGGCTTGAGGAGCTTCGCGTGGGAGCGGATGACCTCCGCCAGCTGGTCGCGCCCGGCGTGCTCGAGGCAGCCGATGGAGACGAGCTTGTCGAACTGTCCGTCGCCGGCGCGAAAGTCGGCGTGCATCTGCACGGCGTTGCGGATGCCGAAGCGCTCGATCTGCCGGCGCGCGTGGTCGGCCTGCGAGCCGGTCGTGTTGATGCTGGTGATGCGCACGCCGTAAT
>Ga0105106_10003700_pt1 | contig 10882 bp, 11 predicted proteins | sample PPLLaktember2015_5_FD_79109 | JGI IMG/M metagenome (GOLD analysis project Ga0105106, IMG submission 79109) | Freshwater sediment microbial communities from Prairie Pothole Lake near Jamestown, North Dakota, USA - PPLs Lake P8 Core (1) Depth... | ecosystem: Environmental > Aquatic > Freshwater >... | reverse complement strand
GTCGAGCGGGGCGTAGCCGTAGATGTTGTTCTGCATGTAGGTCTCGTTCATCAGGTTGAGGATCGGGCGGATACACGGCTTCAGCTGTCTCTTGGACGTGAACTCGACGGTCTCGAAGCCCCCCTTCTTCTGGGCGCGCTCGTAGATCTTCTTGTAGAACTCCGGCATCTCCTTGGGGACGTCGATCTTGTAGACGAAATAGTCGATGTCCTTGACGTAGCCGGCGGCCTCGACGAGCTTCGGCATCCACTCGAAATTGTAATAGCTGGCCAGCGTCACGCCGTGCTCGAAGCCTTCGATCATGAAGCCTTCGGGGTCCTGGTCGGAGAACCCGTAGGGGCCGACGACGCGGGCCATCCCCTTGCTCCGGGCCCAGTCCTCGATCCGACCGAGGAGCGCGTGGACGATTTCCGGGTCCTCCTGCGTTTCCAGGAAACCGAAGCGGGCCGTCTTTTCGTTGCGGTGTTCGTTGTATCGGTGGTTGATGATCCCCATGACCCGGCCGACGCATTCGGTCCCGCGCCGGGCGAGGAGGAGAAGGGTGTCGCAATAGCCGAACGCCTTGTTCTTCGCCGGATCGAAATAGCTCCAGTCGTCCATGTAGATCGGATGCACCCATTTCGGGTGGTCCGCATGGATCTTTTCGGGAAGATAGATGAACGTCCGAAGGTCTTTCTTGTCCCGGACTTCGCGGATATCGAGGCTCATGTCGCCTCCCTTCTTATAAATAGGGATACCCCTATTTATCCGACAAAGCCCGGGGAAAATCAACCCATTTGATTCCCCGGCCTGAAGCCCGGGGTATGCTCACGGTGTGGAAAACCCTGTGAAAATGCAGAGGAAACATAGTGAAAAACGGCAAGATAAAACCTTGACAATTAAAAAGGAGGCCAATATATTACCAATCTCATGAATACCGAGACGATCACCCTCCTAACGGTTCTTGTCCCGATCCTGGGGTCCCTGACCATTCCCCTCGCCGGCGCGATCTCCCGGGCGGCCCGGTCCGCCTGGTCGGTCGTCCTCGGGGCGGTCACGGTCGTGCTGCCCATGACGCTCGTCCCGTTCGCCTTGGGCGGCGGCGAGACCGTCTCGCGGCACGCCTTCGTCCTCGGGCTCGACTTCGTCCTCGTCATCGACCCGCTGTCGATCTTCATGTCCCTCGTGTCTTCGTTCGTCGGCTTCCTCATCATCGTCTATTCGCTCGGCTACATCCGCCGCGAAGAGGACCAGAACGAGTACTACCTGATGGTCGTCCTCTTCATCGGGGCCATGATGGGGCTGGTGTTCTCGGGGAACCTGATCTTCATGTACCTCTTCTGGGAGATCATCGCCATCTGTTGCTGGCGGCTCATCGGGTTCTACCGGGTCCGGGAACACGTCCGGAAGGCGGACAAGGCGTTCCTCGTCACCTTTTTCGGCGCCGTGGTCATGCTCCTCGGCTTCATCCTGATCTACAACCAGACCGGGACCTTCGACCTGACGGAGATGCGCGGCACGCTCGTCTCCGGGACCGCCGTGGCCCTGATCCTCTTCGGCATGTTCTCCAAGTCGGCCACGATCCCGCTCCACACCTGGCTCCCGGACGCCGGCGTCGCCCCGACGACGGTCACGGCCCTGCTCCATGCGGCCGTACTCGTCAAGATCGGCGTCTACGCGTACGCCCGCCTCTTCCTTTATTCCTTCCAGATCCCCGAAGCCTGGCAGCAGATCATCCCCTGGGTCGCGGTCGTCTCGAGCCTCGTCGCGGCCGCCGCGGCGATCATCGAGACCGACATCAAGCGGATCCTGGCCTACTCCACGATCAGCCAGATCGGGTATATCTTCCTGGGATTCAGCCTGGCCACCCCGGCCGGGATATCGGGCTCGCTCCTCTTCATCCTGATGCACGGGTTGGCCAAGGCCGGCCTCTTCCTCTGCGCCGGGATCATCATCCACGCGACGCACAAGAGGGACATCCGGGAGATGGGCGGGCTTATCCGGACGATGCCGATCACAGCATTTTCCTTCCTGTTCTGCGCCCTCTCCGTCATCGGCATCCCGCCCTTCGGGGGGTTCTTCTCGAAGTTCCTGGTCATCATGGGGACGCTCAACGCCGGTGAGACCTGGCTTGCCGCCACGGCCCTGTTCACGGCCGTCCTGACGATGGTGTACCTCCTGAAGGTCTTCAGCATGGTCTTCCTGGGCGAGGCCAAGGATCCGGCCCCTGAAAAGACCCCGGGAATGGTCGGCGTCGTAGCCCTGCTCGCCGGCCTGTCCCTGGCGGCCGGGCTCCTTGTCTCCTACCCCATGAAGCTCGTCAACATCGCGACAACTCACATCAGCTGGTGGCTCAAATGACACCCAATACCCTCCTTTGGCCCATCCTTGTGCCGGCCTTGTTGGCGGCGATCTTCCTGATCCTGCCGTCGCGCGTCCGGATCGTCCGTGAGGTCCTGGCGGTCGCCGGGTCCGCGGGCCTCGTGGTCCTCGGTTTCGCCCTCTTCGCCGCCAAGGACCTCACGCTGAGCCTGCCCTGGCTCGGCATGGGCATCGATTTCGACCTCAGGCTCTACCAGTTCTCGAGCTTCATCCTCCTGGCCCTCACTGGGTTCCTCTTCCTCATCGCCCTGTTCTCCACGGCGAAGATGAAGGACGACCCGAAGGCCCGGGAGTATTACGGCTATGTCTTCCTGGCCGCGGCCATGGCCAACGGCGCCGTCCTGGCCGACAACTTCGTCCCCCTGGTCTTCTTCTGGGAAGGCCTCCTGGTGACGATCTACGGCCTGATCACGATCGGCCGCAAGAAGACTTCGAACCGGACGGCCGTCAAGGCGTTCATCATCAGCGGTTTCTGCGATTTCTGCATGCTGCTCGGCATCGGCATCCTCTGGACGATCACCGGGACGCTGAAGATGTCCGCCATCTCGGTCCGGCCCGAGGGCATCGCCGTCCTCGCCTTCATCATGATGATGATCGGGGCCATCGGCAAAGCCGGGGCCATGCCGTTCCACACCTGGATCCCGGACGCCGCGGTCGACGCTCCGGTCGGGTTCATGGCCTTCATGCCGGCGGCCTTCGAGAAGCTCCTGGGCATCTACCTCCTCGCCCGGATCACCCTCGACCTGTTCACGCTCGAGAAGGGGACCGGCCTGTCCGTCGTCCTCATGGTCATCGGCGCCGTGACCATCGTCTTCGCGGTCATGATGGCCCTCGTCCAGAAGGACCTCAAGCGCCTGCTCTCCTACCACGCCGTCAGCCAGGTCGGCTACATGATCCTGGGCATCGGCACGGCCGTCCCCATCGGCATCGCCGGCGGGATCTTCCACATGATCAACCACGCCATGTATAAGTGCGGGCTCTTCCTGAGCGCCGGCTCGGTCGAGCACCGGACCGGGACGACCGAGCTCAAGAAGCTCGGCGGCCTCGCCCGCGAGATGCCCCTGACGGCGGCGGGCTTCACGGTCTGCGCCCTGGCCATCTCGGGCGTCTGGCCGCTCAACGGCTTCGTCTCTAAGGAAATGGTCTTCCACGGGGCCCTCGAATCGGGCTCCGTCATCTTCGCCGTCGCCGCCTGGGTCGGGGCTATCTTCACCTTCGCCTCCTTCCTCAAGGCCGGCCACGCGGTGTTCTTCGGGCCCCGCACGAAGGAGGTCGCCGCGACGAAGGAAAGCCCGGCGCCGATCGTCATCCCGATCCTCGTCCTGGCGGCCCTGTGCATCACGTTCGGCGTCTTCAACAAGCTGCCGCTCGAGAGCTTCATCCAGCCGATCCTCGCCGGCCACGTCGAGGCCGGTACGCACCTTGACTTCACCTCCCACGCTCTGGCCGTCTTCAATCCCGTGGCCGGGATCTCCATCCTCTGCCTGCTCATCGCCTTCGGGCTCCACGCCTACGGCTGGAAGAGGGGAGAGAAGAAGGCTTACCTGGCCTCCGAGCCCGTCCACAAGTTCCCGGGCCTACGGCAGGTCTACGACCTAGCCGAGGCCCGCGTCTTCGACCTTTACGAGCAGGGCATCAAGTTCATCCATGGTCTGTCCTGGGTCCTGTTCAAGGGCATCGACCGGCCCATCGACTTCTTCTTCGAAAAGGTCGTGACGTCCGTCGGCCGGGCGTTCACCGGCATCATGAGCAAGGCCCACAACGGCCAGTACGCCAATTACCTGGCCTGGTCGGTCGGCGGGCTCGTCGTCGTGGCTTCGATCATCACATTATTAGTGAAATAGAGGAGAGGACCTTGATTTTTCTCTTCATCGCTCTGCCGCTGGTCGTCGCCGGGTTGCTGCCCCTGCTGGGCAGGGTCTCGAAGCGGGTCCTGCCGGACGCACTGGCCAACGCCGTCCTGCTCTTTCTGCTCGTCGAATCGGTCCTCATGGGGAAACATCTAGCCGGGAGCGGTCCGTACGTCCGGACGTTCTCCTGGCTGGGCGAACCGGTCAACCTCCGCCTGGCCGTCGACGGGTTCAGCCTGTTCATGCTCTTCACCATCTCCCTCGTCGGCCTGTGCGCGGGGATCTTTTCCATCGACTACATGAAGCACTACGGGGCCAAGGCCAACTACTGGGCCCTCTTCCTGGTCATGATCGCCGGGATGAACGGCTTGGTCCTCTCGGCCGACCTGTTCAACGTCTACATCTTCCTCGAGGTGGCGGCCATCGCCTCATACGCCCTAGTGGCCTTCGGGCTCGAGTATGACGAGCTCGAGGCAGCGTTCAAGTACCTCATGCTCTCGGTCGTCGCCTCGGCTTTCGTCGTCATCGCCATCGCCGTCCTCTTCGGGGTCACCGGCGACGTGAGCTTCGCCGCCGTGGCCCGGGGGCTCCAGGACACGGACTCGCGGTGGGTCGTCGCCGCCTGCACGGCATTCTTCATCATGGGCTTCGGGCTCAAGGCGGCCCTCATGCCCTTCCACGCCTGGCTGCCGGACGCCCACCCTTCGGCCCCGGCCCCTATCTCGGCCATGCTGTCGGGCCTCCTCATCAAGGTCTCGGGCGTCTACGCCCTGACCCGCATCTTCTTCAACGTCTTCGGCCTGACTCCCGCCCTCTCGACCGTCCTCATGGGGCTCGCGACCCTGTCCATGATCGTGGCGGCATTCCTGGCCCTCGGCCAGAAGGACCTCAAGAGGATGCTGGCCTACTCGTCGATCAGCCAGGTGGGCTACATCGTCCTCGGCCTCGGCCTGGGAACGCCGCTCGGGATCGCCGGAGGCCTCTTCCACCTCATCAACCACGCCCTCGCCAAGGGCCTCCTGTTCTTGAACTCCGGCTCCGTTCAGCAGGCCACCGGCACGCGAAACCTCGACGAGATGGGCGGCCTGGCCAAGCGGATGCCGATCACGGCCGTCACGAACCTGGTCGGGGCCCTGTCGATCTCCGGCGTGCCGCCGCTCAACGGCTTCTGGAGCAAGCTCATCATCATCGTCGCCCTGGTCCAGGCCGGCCAGTGGGGATTCGCCGTGGCCGCCGTCCTGGCCAGCGTCCTGACGCTCTGGTACTATCTGCTCATCCAGCGCAAGGCCTTCTTCGGCAAGCTCGACGAGCGCTGGAAGGACGTCAAGGAAGCACCGTTCTGGATGCTGGCGTCCAACGTCATCCTCGCCCTTCTCTGCATCGGCATCGGCCTCTTCTTCGCCCTGACGATCAAGACCTGGATCCAGCCGGCAACGGACGCCCTGGGCCAGGGAGTCCGGATAGCACTCGGTCCCTGGGGGATGTGAACGATGGTCCTTCAAATCATTCTGCTCGTCGGATTGGTCCTCTTCTCGGTCCTGGCCATCCTCGTCAAGGACCTCCTCCGGGCCGCGATCTCGCTCGCGGTGGCCAGCCTGCTGCTCGGCATCATCTTCTTCCGGATGAACGCCCCTTACGCGGGCGTCTTTGAGATCTCGGTCGTGGCCGGCCTCATTACCGTCCTCTTCATGCTGACCATCGCCCTGACCAAGGGCGGGGCCGCGGCCGAATCCAAGGCGGCGGCGATCGCCTTCCCGGCCTTCTTCGTCGTCTTCGCGGCGATCGACGTCCTCGTCATGCGCAAGCTCCTCGCCCGGATGCCCGCCATCGCCGCCCCGGCCGAGGCGGGGACGTTCGGCCAGGTCCTCTGGAATGCGCGCACGCTGGACCTCGTCGGCCAGATCGCCGTCATCTTCGCCGGCGTCTTCGCCGTCCTGGCCCTCTTCCGGAAAAGGAACGATAAAGATGAATGACACCTGGATCCTGTACATGCTCTTTGTGGCCGCCCTCCTATTCACGGGCATCTACTGCCTTCTCACTATGAGGAACCTCATCAAGCTCTTCATCGGCATCGAGGTCGTCAGCAAAGCCGTGAGCCTGGCCCTCGTGGCCACCGGCGCCGCCCGGAACAGCGTCCTGGCCGCCCAAGCGCTCGTCGTCACCTACATCGTCGTCGAGGTCAGTCTGGTCGCCACGGCCCTGGCCCTGATCATCAACATCTACCGGAAGACCGGCAGTCTGGACGTCCGGAAACTCTCGAAGCTGAAGGGTTGAACCATGAAAGGTCTCGAATTTCTCCTGTCCCCCCCCGTGGCCTTCCTCTTCTTCCTCGGCGCGGGCGCCCTGCTCGTCGCCCTCGGGAAGGGCATGGCGCCCAAGCCCCGGAAGGTGGGCGGCAAGCTCGAAACATACGCCTGCGGCGAGAGCCTGCCGGGTTTCAAGATCCAGTTCGGCTACCGGCTCTTCTTCTTCATCGCCCTGTTCTTCACGATGATGCACGTGGCGGCGCTCGTCATCGCTACCGTCCCCTCGGGGAGGATCGTCTTCTTCGCCATCGTATATCTAGCCATGATCTTCCTCTCCATCATGGCGCTCGTGACAAGGAGTTGACATGCTCAAGAGATTGGCGCGCTGGTCGCGGATCAAGTCGCCCTGGATCCTTCACCTCAATTCCGGCGCCTGCAACGCCTGCGATATCGAGATCGTCGCGGCCCTGACGCCCCGTTTCGACCTGGAGCGCCTCGGCGTCCTGCTCAAGGCCACGCCCCGGCACGCCGACGTCATCATCTGCACCGGTCCTGTGACCCGCCAGGTCAAGGACCGGCTCATCCGCATCTACGAGCAGGTCCCCGACCCGAAGTTCGTCGTAGCCGTCGGCGCCTGCGCCATGTCCGGCTGCGTCTACCGCGGCGCCTACAACATCGAGGGCGGCATCGACCAGGTCATCCCGGTGGACGCCTACGTCCCCGGCTGTCCGGCCCGGCCGGACGCAATCCTGGACGGCGTCGTCAAGCTCCTGGGAAAACTCTGAGCCTTGAGGTTGATATGAAAGATACCGAGATCATCGAAAGGACCCAGGGCCTCCTCGGCGGCCGGGTCCTCGCGATCGCAAATCCTTCCGGGCGGCGGATCTTCCTGACGGTCGCCCCCGGGGAACTCCCGGGCGTCGTCCGGGCTCTGCGGGACGGGCTCGGCTTCACCCATCTGGTAACCATCAGCGGCGTGGACAAGGGAGACGTCTTCGAGATTCTCTACCACTTCGCCAACGCCCATGCCTGCCTCAGCGTCCGGACGGAGATCCCCCGGTCCGAGCCCCGCATCCCGACCTTAACGTCGATCATTCCCGGCGCCATCCTTTACGAGCGCGAGATCCAGGAAATGTTCGGGATCGTCGTCGAAGGCATCCCCGACCCCCGGCGGCTTCTCATTTCCGACGATTGGCCGGCAGAGAACTTCCCGCTCCGCAAGGACTGGAAATTCACGCGGCCCGAAGAAACGATCCCCGGAGGAAGGTTATGAAGGTCCAAATTCCCATCGGGCCCCAGCACCCGGCCCTCAAGGAGCCGATCAGCCTGAGGATGACGGTCGACGGGGAGGTCATCACCGACGCCGACCTCCGCCTGGGCTACAATCACCGCGGCGTCGAGAAGCTGGCCGAGGAAAAGACGTTTATCCAGAACATCTACTTGACTGAGCGCATCTGCGGCATCTGCTCCCACTCTCACGCAACGACCTTCGTACAGGGGACGGAGCGGCTCATGGAGATCGAGGCGCCGAAGCGCGGCCAGTACATCCGCTACCTCGTCTCCGAACTCGAGCGGATACACAGCCACCTCCTCTGGCTCGGCGTCGCCGGCCACGAAGCCGGTTTCGATTCGTTCTTCATGTACACCTGGCGCGACCGGGAAATCGTCATGGACCTCCTGGAGATGATCTCCGGCAACCGCGTCCACTATGCCATCAACACCGTAGGCGGAGTCCGTCGCGACCTCGACGATACTCAGATAACGAAGATTCTCGAGGGCATGGTAACTCTGCGAAAACGCAGCGAGTATTACCTGATGATCGGCGCAAACGAGCCAACCTTCACGGCCCGCCTGGCCAACGTCGGATACCTGTCGAAAGAGGACGCGATCGCCCTCTGCGCCGTCGGCCCCACGTCCCGGGCCTCGGACGTCACCCGGGACGTCCGCAAGGACGACCCCTACGGCGTTTACGCGGAGGTCCCCTTCGAGGTCTGCACGTCCGATCTGTGCGACGTGCTGGGCCGGACGGTCGTCCGGATCAAGGAGCTGCTCCAGTCCTACAATATGATCGAGTTCCTGCTGAAGAACCTCCCGCCCGGCCCCGTGAACGTCCGCGCCCCCCGCAGGGCTAAGCCCGGCGAGGTCGTTTCTCTCTACGAAGCCCCGCGCGGCGAGAACATCCACTACATCAAGTCGAACGGCACGGACAAGCCCGAGCGGCTCAAGGTCCGGGCCCCGACGCTGGCCAATTACGCCGCGACCATCAAGATGCTCAAGAAAGGGTTCATCGCGGACATCCCGCTGATCTTCGCCGCCATCGACCCCTGCATCTGCTGTGCCGAACGGACCGTCGAGCTCGTCGACACCCGCAGCGGCGAGGAGCGCATCGTCCGGTTCAGCGACCTGCGGCGGGCGGCCGAAGTCCGGTACAAGAACGTCACTCGGAAAGGGAATGCGGTATGGCCGTTATAAGAACGCTTCTCTATCTGTTGGTCTATCCGGGGCTCCTCTTCCTCTTCGTCTATTCCACCTTCTGCGAGTGGTTCGACCGCAAGGTCTACGCCCGCCTCCAGAACAGGATGGGTCCGACGCACACCGGAAAATGGGGCCTCCTCCAGCCCGTGGCCGATTTCATCAAGCTCATGTCCAAGGAGGACATCGTTCCCGACCTGGCCGACAAGCGCCTGTTCAACGCCCTCCCGGTCTTCGGGCTGGCCATCGTTTCCGCCGCCGCCATGCTCCTCCCCGTTTGGAACTTCGACCTTGCGGTCCCGGGGCCGACGTCCTTCGCCGGAGACATCATCGTCGTGCTGTACATGCTGAGCCTTCCGACCCTCATCTTCTTCCTGGCCGGCTGGGCATCGACGAGCTTCTTTTCGACGATCGGCGCGACCCGCGTCCTGACCATGCTCTTCGGATACGAGGTGCCTCTGTTCCTTTCGGTCCTCAGCCCGGCGCTCCTGGCCGGCTCCTGGCGGCTCGCCGAGATCGCCCACTTCTACCAGCAGAAGCCGCTCCTTATCCTCCCCAACCTCCTGGGTTTCGTCGTCGCCCTCATCGCCGTCCAGGCCAAGCTCGAGCGGACCCCCTTCGACATCCCCCACGCCGAGACCGAGGTCGTCGGCGGGACCTTCACCGAATACTCGGGGAAGAAGCTGGCCTTCTTCCGCCTTATGACGGACATCGAGATGGTCGTCTCGGCGGGCCTCCTCGCCGCGGTCTTCCTGGCCGGCTTCCCGGGCGGGGCCCTCCTCGGCTTCGCGAACTTCGTCGTGAAGACCCTGTTCATCATCTTCCTTCTCTCCCTGATGCGGGCGTTGACATCCCGGATCCGGGTCGACCAGGTCGTATCCTTCGCCTGGAAATACCTGGCCCCGCTGGCCGTCCTCCAGCTTCTCATCGTCATCCTGATCAAGGGATTCCTGTCATGAAGATAGCCGCCTTCCTCCCGGAGCTCCTCCGCCATCTCTTCAAGAAGCCCGCCACCGTGGACTATCCGTTCAAGAAGCTCGAGGTCCCGAAGGGTTTTCGGGGGACGCCGTTCCTCCACCCCGAGCTGTGCATCGTCTGCAAGGCCTGCGAACGGGACTGCCCGGCCGAGGCCATCGAGATCACGGCCGTCAACGAGGCCGAGAAGCTCTTCCGGATGGTCATCCACAACGACCGCTGCATCCACTGCGCCCAGTGCTTGGATTCCTGCCCGACGACCCCGGTGAAGGCGATGGACATGGACGACAAGTTCGAGATCGCGGCCTTCGACCGGCACGCCCTCAAGGCCGAATGGGAGTACGTCCGGGCCGTCCAGAAGCCCAAGGCCCCCGCCGCGCCCGCCGTATAAGGGGACACAATACCAATTTCCGTTTTCCAGGGGTAACTGAAGAAATTGGGAAACGCGTATCGTGTCCCCCTGCACGTGCTATAATGCACCAATTGAGAACGACGGACGCAGGGAACGGAGAGAGATGCCTAAAGACTGGAAGAAAGCGCTTGCGGTCGGCCTGAGGGGTAAGGGCCGCATCGTCATCATGGGCGTCGGGAACCCCCTGAAGGGGGACGACGCGGCGGGGCTCCTTTGCGCCGAGGCCCTCCTGAAGGGCATCCCGGCGAAGGACCGGCGCGGGGTCAAGATCCTTCGCGCCTATGACGTCCCCGAGAACTACACCGGCATCATCCGGAAGTTCCGGCCGACGCGCGTCATCATCATCGACGCCGCCCTGGCCGGGCTCAAGCCCGGGGATATCTTCGTCCTGGAGAAGGAGAAGATCGCCATCGAGGAGATCTCGAGCCACAAGATCCCTCTCATGGTCCTCATTTCCTACCTGGAGCAGAGCATCGAATGCCGGGTCACGGTCCTCGGCATCCAGGCCAGGGACCTGTCGTTCGGAGCCCCGATCAGCCCGATCATCAAGACCGCGGTTAAAACGG
>Ga0105106_10003698_pt1 | contig 10889 bp, 5 predicted proteins | sample PPLLaktember2015_5_FD_79109 | JGI IMG/M metagenome (GOLD analysis project Ga0105106, IMG submission 79109) | Freshwater sediment microbial communities from Prairie Pothole Lake near Jamestown, North Dakota, USA - PPLs Lake P8 Core (1) Depth... | ecosystem: Environmental > Aquatic > Freshwater >... | reverse complement strand
TCAACGATGGTTGCACTTATATAGGACTTCAGTTTATTGTATTCCTTCTCAATTCCGGCAAATATTGAATCGGCCAACTCTTCTTTGCAGAAGAGCGCTCCCATGAACCTTATCCATTCAGCTTTTCCAAGCGGATTGTTTTCGAGGTAGTCGGCATTGTAGACAACCTTTACGCCCATTTCCCTAAGCTTGCCTATATAACCTGACGACTCGCTGCCTATGCCATAAACCATTACAAGGTCGGGGTCGAGTTTAACGATAAGTTCCTTGTTAAGGTTGTCTTCGTAGCCGACTTCACGTATTTCCCCTCGCCTGACACACTGAACAAGTGTATCACTGAAGATGAAACGGGTCCCTGAAAATCCCACAACTGATCCGGCTTCTCCGAGAGCTGATATCATGGCGATGTGAGTTGTCGACATGCAGACCACTTTTTTTACCGGAACCCGGATAACTTTCAGGGTGTCGATAAAGGAGGGTATTTCTTCATCCGAACGGATAAGATACCATTCCTGGGCGAGATCTCTTAATCCCTGCCACGGATTCAGTACAAAGATGTGCGAATACCCATCCGAGTTTTCTATCTTGAGTCTCTTCGCATATGATACAATGGGCGTTTCAGCTGTTTTCAGATCAGAAGGAGATTTGGCGGTATTCCCGGTGCAGGAGATGAGAATTACAGAGGCGAAAACAAACCGGTTTAACACCTGTATGACAAAAAATGGGTTCCTGTGATCCGTTGTTTTCATTGAGTATTCGGATCGGGATTTATTTTAAAACAAAGATTGCCCGGAATGATATCGGCGATCATTTCAGCAATAAAAACACCTTCCCTGCTGTATCTTAATACCTTGCCCCTGTTAACATAGTCACCGGCATCAGTAACAAATACCTCGTCGTTTGAAGGATTCACCCCCATCCTGTAAAAAACATTATTCTGTTCAGATATGAATACCTCTGAAGGCAGATCTGAAGCATCAATTTCCATGCAGCGGACTCCATTCTGCAAATAGTAAAGGGTTTCCCCGGTGCCATTTAACTGCAGGCATGTCGGGGAATCGGTTACTGATGGAAAGATAAATCTCTTTTCAATTGTGTTCGTTTTTGTATTTATAGCGATAAGCTGGGCAAAATTCTCCCTTTTCCACCCCCCGTTGCAGAGAACCCATAACGTCTCATTTTTATCAATCACCATGCTTTCAGGTTCAACGCCCACCTCAATTGAGTCTTTAACCGAATCGTTTATTGTGTTTATCACTATGATCTTATTGCCTCCGACCCAGCTTGCTGCATAAGCAGTTGAGGACAATGACACCACCGATTCGGACGATTTCCTGAGATTAATAAAACCCGACACTCTATTTGATGCAAGGTCAAGAATGGTAACCGAATCGGAATAAAGGCTCGTCACATAAGCCTTCGATCCACGTATAAATGAAATGTACCTGGGAGAAGCAATCTTGCTTATTGTAGTCACGGACCTCATGTCGTTCATTCCAGCCACCTCAATTTTACCGGAGTTATTGACAATAATGTATATCCGGCTGCCATCAATACCCATTGAATAAGGGACATCACCCAGCGGCCGGCTGTTTATATCCATAAATACGTGATTGAATATTTTCAGTGAATCGTATGAAAAAAAAGAAAGTGAGCCATTGCCTGACCTGAAATTACCTTCATTGAGAATAAAGACTCCCCCGCCTGAAAGATATGTTTCGCTTATGTCGGTTATTACCGGATCCACCTCCCTGATGCAGGAATAAAACAATGGTATTGCTATCAGAATTAAGATTTTGTGCATAGTATTATTTCTTGATTTGAAGGACAAGTGAAATTAAAAAGCTTCTTCCGGGCATCGGATAATATGCAATATTCTGAAAACTGGCGTCGAACAGGTTTTCAACAGAGATGTTAATGTCGAACACCGCCCGTCCTGTGTTCAGTTTAGTCCCGATGCTGAGATCGCTTACCGAATAGGGCGGCAGGTACTGTGAATTATCAGCGGTAAGATATCTTTTGCCGGTATATCCGGTGCTGAATGCTGAATGGAATTTATGCCAGCTAAATCTGAGGATTGCGTTTAAATTGTCTGCCGGGACATACACAAGCTGTTTCCCGGACAAACCGCTGTTTTCAGCTGCCATCCCTGCATTGGAAGCTTTGGTATATGAATATCCGGCATTCAGACCGGCATTGAATTTCCCGAAAGAATAGCCAATATCCAGTCCCGTTTCCACTCCGCTGGTAACGATATTGCCAATATTTGAGGCTTCCCAGTAAGAATAACTCCCGGGACGCCACTGGATCATGTTGTTTATGTGGTTCCTGAACAGTGTCAGGTCATTTCTGATTTTAAGGGAACCTGACGGAAAGCTGTTCATTTCCCAGGTGATCTCCGAGGAGTATCCGGTTTCATTTAAAAGATCCGGATTTCCGCCGGGCATCCAGTACATATCGTTAAGTGAGGGGATTTTTGAATTTTTAGAAAAGCTCGCCCTGATAAAATAATACTTTTCCCTGAATGGCCTTATTTCTGTGCCGGCAGAAAAGTCAGGTATCAGGAATCTCCTGTCGCGGATCAATTCACGAACCAGTATCCTTGCGCCCAGCCAATGAGTTATATCAGCTTCTGCGGCAGCATCGGCAGAAAAGAGGTTCATTGCTTTTAATCCCGAATAATTTGTTGTATTAATAAGGTTCAGCTCCTCATTCAGCGAGAGTTCAAGTTTAAGGATGTTTTTTAATATTCGCTCGAAGGTACCCTTCAGAATTATCCTTTTGGAATTGTTTCTGGAATCAACTGAAGCCAGTTCATTGATATAATTAAGCTTATCTGAAATGAATGCCCCCGTGATATTTATTTCGTTAATACCACTTACAGATCCGTATTCAACCATTGCCCTCATGGATTCATCAAATTGTTTTTCAGGCGGGTCCATTGACTGACTTATTATTGGCACGGGAAGATTCCTGGCCGCTGACTGAAACCATATCCTTGCCGAGATAGTGCTTGATGAATTTCTGAAGTAAAATTCCTGAATAAATCCCTTCTGCCTGACCTCGCTGTTTTCCCTGGTTTGCCGCAATGGTTCCGGGCCAGAGATATTGTTAATATAACTGAAATTGTTATCTGAATTCATGAGAAAGGCCTTGGTTACCGTTTGAAAACCCTTTGACCCTGCTTTTACCCTGAGAAGCCCTGAGATCCTTCCGTAGCTTCCAAGGGCAGGATTCAGGCTGATAGATTCCGTATCATTCCATCCGGGACTTGTTTCCAGATTGATAATTCCTCCGAATCCGCCGCTGTGTATCCCCATCGAACCGCCTCCATAATAGATATTCACATCATCGATGAGTCCTGCAGGAACAAGCGACAGATCAAATTGTCCTATCATGGGGTTGTTCAGGCTGATATCGTTCCATGCGATCTGGGTGTGGCCGGGACCTGTTCCTCGGAAGGATGGTGTGGCCAGGCCGCCTGAACCATAAGTTTTTACATGGATCACTGAGTTTTTGGAAATGAGGTCGGCCAGAGTCCGCTGATTATAGATTCCGATTATAGAAGAATCGAGGTGTGTATCCTTAAACCCCATGAATTGATTACGTTCGGATTTAGCCAATATTTCGACTTCCCCGATAAGGATGGCCTCGTCATGCATGGATATTTGTCCATGCAGGTGACAGGATATGAACAATGCAATGAAAAAAGAGAGTCTTTTCAAGGCTTACGTTTTATTATCTGCTGCCGGGATTCAGAAAGGCGGGAATCATTTAGTGATTCTATGCTTTTCTTCCCGAAAGCTTTGAACATATAATTGTTTGGCAGGTCTTCTGACTTGTCCCGGCTTCAGGAAGCCTTCCCATTCCATGGAACCGGAACAGTGGCAGGTATTTCCTGAAGCCATCATCACGCATAGCGTGATCAGGCATCACAGCAGCGGGTACTGTTGCGGATTCAAACCGCATTCCCTTTTCATTGCAACGATTTTAATTCATTGCAACACCAATACCTGTCAAAGGTAAATTATTTTTTGAGAATGATTGGAAACAGATATCAACAATTGTTGATAAATGGCTGAAGCGCCTTGGTTACATTGTCCCGCAGGAATTCCTGACAATCAGTTCGGGCGGAATGTTTACCTGCCGTTTATATTTGGTTTTCCCGGAGTTTTTTACCTCCGTCCAGATCATGTTTGCAATCTTCAATGCCATGCCGGCAAGAGGTTTCCTGAGGCATGTAACGGGTGAAAACATAAGGTCAAATCCTATACCCTCCTCCATTGAGACGATCGCTACGTCCTGAGGTACACGAAGCTTCTTTTTCCTGATAAAATCCATTAAATGGTAGACCATTTCAGCCTGCATTACTATCATTATTTCTGCACTGAATGGAGGCCTGAGATATTTATCTATCTGACCCTGTTCAACTTCCCTTCCCGTCGGCTGCAGGTCAAATTCTACAACAAGAGGTTCGTTCATACCCTCCTTTGTCCCGATCGAACTTTTAAGCATTTCGATTACGGGTTTATCTCTGGCTGCAGAACCAGCCTCTGAAACAATAAGAACATTCTTATAGCCCAGTCTGGCAATGTGGTCAACCATACGCCTCGATCCTTCTGTCATGTCGGTGCATACTGTATTGAGCCTAAGGTTCCTTACCGATTTCTCAAGCAAAACAAAAGGATAGCCTATTGACCTGAGTGACCTTATTGTATAATCATCTGCTGCTTCCCCGACCAGAATCAGGCCGCTGTAGAACTTCTTAAAAGCTCCCACCAGCCTGTTGTACCTTCCGTCATCAGGATCCTTTGTAATTATTGAGAACCCTACTCCGATGCTGTTGAAAGCTTTCTGAAGATAAGGTGTTATTTCGTAAATGAACGGATCGTGAAGTGAAGGGACTATCATACCCATAACGCCGGGTTTTTCTTCGACAGGCGAAGTCAGATTATTCTCCTTTAAGAGATCGAAGTATCCCATTTGCCTTGCCAGGGCAAGGACTTTTTCCTGTGTGTCCTTCCGGATTCCATGCTGGTCGGCCTTGTTGTTCAGAACAAGTGAAATCAAGGTACTGGAAACACCCAGCTTTTCAGCTAAATCTTTATTCTTAACTTTTTTCCCCATTTTTCCCCTAAAATTGGATGAACTAAATTACATCTTTTTTCTAAAGTGGGTACTTGTTTAATTATTTTTAACTTATATGAATAATTCAATACATGAATATTCAGATCAGGTACACTTCAGAAACTACTGCTGCTAAATTTTCGTAACAATCCTATTTCCTTGGAGGCTGTATTCCTCTTTGTTTTGCAGCCTCTTCGAGGCGCTGCTGCCATTTGGATTTTTTAAGGGGCTTTTTCTTGTTCTCTTCAAGAGTAGCCAATACCTTATCAGCGTCAATAAACCTCTTGGATAGTATATTTTGAAGATAGGTCAGGATATTTGCCAGAAAATAGTAGTATGTAAGGCCCGATGAAAAGTTATTGAGCATAAGCATAAACATCACCGGCATCATGTACATCATCATTTTCATTCCAGGCTGATCGGATCCCGGGGATGATCCGGTCATCTTCATCGTCAGCAGCGTGGATGCAGTCATAAGAAGCGTGAAAAGGCTCACATGATCGCCATAAATAGGAATCTTGAATGGCAGGCTCATGATTGAATCAAATGTTGAAAGATCGGTTGCCCAGAGAAAATGCTCCTGTCTCAATTCAATCGAAACAGGGAAGAACCTGAACATGGCAAACAGAATCGGCATCTGGAGAAGCATCGGAAGACAGCCTCCCATAGGATTCACTCCGGCCCGTTTGTAGAGTTCCATTGTAGCCTGCTGTTTTTTCATGGCGTCTTCCTGCTTGGGGAACTTCTTGCTGATTTCGTCCACCATAGGTTTGAGAACCTGCATTTTAGCCGTCGACTGGTACGATTTGAAGGTAAGCGGGAAAAGAACTATTTTAATCAGTATTGTAAGGATAAGGATAATAAGCCCGTAACTTGATATGTATTTTTCGAGCCAGTTGAAAACCGGGATTATTATAAACCTGTTGATCCATCCGATAATATTCCTTCCAAGAAAAACAAGCTTTTCGAGCTCAAGTCCCTCCTTTCTCAATGTTGAAATATGGTTTGGCCCATAATAGAGCTTCATGCCGATTGATGTCTCCTGTCCGGGATTGAAGGGCACTCCTGTCTCTGCGGTAAAATACCTTATATATCCCGATGGTTCAGGGATTTTCGTGGAGACCACGGTTCCGTTCAGAAAGAATTCCCTGCTTATAAGGACAGAGGAAAAGAACTGATCCTGAAATGCTATCCAGCTTAACTTTGTGGGCAGATCTGATTTTTCAACATCCTTCGACTGGCGCAGTCTTATCCCTTCAACTTCATCCTGGTAATATTTATATTTTATTGTCGTGTAGTATTCTTCATTCTGCCTTCCCTTTTCCTGCTGAGGAAGGTACATTCTCCAGTCGAAAGTAAGGCTGTTCTGATTTGAAGCGATTATTCCTTCCATCGATTTGAACATTACATCAAAGTCAACCATATAACGGTCGGGTTCGAGAGTGTATTTGTATTCGATATACCTGTCATCTCCAGCCATCAGCCTGAGTACTACGCTTTCAGGACCTGAAACAACTGAAAATGATCTTTCTGCCGAAACCGGGGTGAAATACAGATCGCTTGTTTGAACTGCTTTATTGTCAGTAGTATAGAAATTAAAACCGAATACCGTTGAGTCACCGGAAAAGAGGATCAGGGGAAGGGAATCGTGCGTTCTGAAATCTTTCATCCGGGCAGAATAGACTCGCCCGCCCTTTGGTGAGATTTTAAGTTCTATCTTATTGTTTTCGAGGGTAATAAGACCAGTGTCGCCTCTTACTGATGCGCCGAAAGCACCGTATTTGCCGGAATCAGCTGCAGGTAAGGCAGGAATCTCGCCGGTGCTGCCTGTCAATGTCGCGGGCATATCTGTTGAATCAGCTTTTTCAGGTTCAGGGGCAAATCCAAGAAGACGGTTTATCTCATTTACTTTTGCGATTGCTTCAGCCTGGTTTGGCTTATAGCGAAGGGCATTCAAGTATTCAGCCCGCGCGTTTTCCATATCTCCTTTTGCATACATGGAGTCAGCCACTTCGATGACTTCCTTATATGCCCGGTTCATCCGGTTGCCGTTATAGATACTGACCCCGATAAATATTGCAAAGATCAGTATTAAACCGGTAATCGTATTCTTGTCCATTCTTTGGTTTTAACGTTATGAAACTTCAACTGCTGTCCTTATTTTATGCATGCTTTTATGAAATTCACAAAAAGTGGATGGGGATTTTCAACCGTACTGCTGTATTCAGGGTGAAACTGAACTCCAACAAACCATTTATGAGCAGGTATTTCAATTATCTCGACAAGATTTGCATCAGGGTTGATTCCGGAGGGGACCATTCCATTTTTTTTAAAATCATCAAAATAATGGTTATTGAACTCATACCTGTGCCTGTGCCTTTCAACTATTTCTCTTTTTCCATAAATCTTTTCCGCCAGGGTTCCTTCCAGAATATTGCATTTATAACCGCCCAGTCTCATGGTTCCACCCTTGTCGGTGATGCTTTTCTGTTCCTCCATGAGGTCGATTACAGGGTATCGGGTTTTATTATTGAATTCCGTTGAATGGGCGCCTTCAAGATTAAGAACGTCCCGTGCAAACTCAATTACCGCGCATTGCATGCCAAGACATATTCCAAGGAACGGCACATCATGTTCCCTGGCATATTTTGCAGCAATGATCTTCCCATCAATTCCGCGTGATCCGAATCCGGGAGCCACGAGAATGCCCTTCATTCCCTCCAGCAGCCTGCCCGCATTTTCATTTGTGATATCTTCTGAATGAACAAAAACAACATCAACTTCGCACTCATTCATTGCACCTGCATGGATGAATGATTCATTTATCGATTTATAGGCATCCGGAAGCTCTATATATTTACCGACAAGTGCAATACGGACGGAATGCCTGGGATTATTGAGCCTTTTTAGGAATTCCCTCCATTCAGTGAGCGGAGGTTCTATTCCTGCAGGCAGGGCAAGCTTTCCCAGAACAGTAAGATCAAGCTTTTCCTCAAGCATTTTAAGAGGAACCTCATATATTGTAGAGACATCGACCGATTCGATGACTGCATTCTCGCCTACGTTGCAAAACAGGGCAACTTTTCTCCGGATATCACTTGTAAGGTTTTTCTCCGTCCGGAGCACCAGTATTTCCGGTTGGATACCTGCCTCGAGAAGCGCTTTTACTGAATGCTGGGTTGGTTTTGTCTTAAGTTCCCCGGAAGCTGACAGGTAAGGAACCAGGGTCAGATGGATGACAATGCAGTTTCCCGGGCCGAGCTCCCACTTAAGCTGCCTCACGGCTTCAATATAGGGCAGCGACTCGATATCGCCGACCGTACCCCCTATCTCGGTAATTACAATATCAAACCTGTTTCCCGATCCGACGATTTTTATCCTTCTTTTTATTTCGTCAGTAATATGAGGTATAACCTGTACCGTTTTACCCAGATAGTCGCCTTTCCTTTCCTTATTTATAACTGTCTGGTAGATCCGGCCTGTAGTGACATTGTTGGCCTGGCTTGTAGGTACATTGAGAAACCTCTCATAATGGCCCAGATCGAGGTCTGTCTCGGCTCCGTCGAGGGTCACGTAACACTCGCCATGTTCATACGGATTCAGGGTACCGGGATCGACGTTGATATACGGATCGAGCTTCTGAATAGTGACAGAATAGCCTCTTGCCTGCAGGAGTTTTGCAAGCGAAGAGGAAATAATGCCTTTTCCCAGGGAGGATGTTACACCACCTGTTACAAATACATACTTAACATCGGCCAAATCAAGGAAATTTAATAATTATTGTTCTGACTTATATTATTATTCATCAAGACCTGACTGGTCTATCATTCTGACTTTTTCTTCAAGTGTCTTGATCATTTTCTTTGCGCTGTCGATTTTCTCCCTTACCTCCCTAATCATTGTATCAGCATTTGCGGATTTTGCAAAGAATCCGATATTGTTTTCCCATAGGACTATGTCGCTTTCAAGCTGCTTGATCTTGGTAAAGAATTTATCCCGTTCGTTGCGGACTTTTCTTGAAGCCTTGGGATTTGTTTTCATGCTGTCGAGCTTGGTCCTGTATTTCAGGATGCTCTTATCCTCATCGGCTATCTTCAGTTTGTCAAACTCTTTATTAAGAGCATTCCGGTACCTGTTGGTGATCTCCTCTTTCTTATTGAAGGGGACGAAGCCTATCTCGGTCCATTTCCTCTGAATCTCCTTAAGCCTTTCAAAGGCGACATGCACGTCGGTTCCGGGATCGAATTTCTCAAGCTCTTCAATAAGAGCTGTTTTGGCCTTGAGGTTATCCTCATAGGAGGTATCGAGATTTGCAAAGAATTCGGCTTTTCTGTTAAAGAAACGGTCACATGCCTTACGGAATCGTTTCCAGGTCTTTTCCGATTGTTTTCTGGGGACCGGACCTATTTCCTTCCACTCCCTCTGAAGCCTGATCAGTGCATCGGATGTTGCCTTCCAGTCTGTGCTCTCCTGCAGTGATTCAGCCTGTATACACAGTTCGGTTTTAAGCTGAAGGTTGTTCAGCTGGGTCTCCTTATTGTCGGCATAGAAGGTCCTCTTCTTTTCAAAGAAAGCATCACATGCTTCCCTGAAACGCTGGTAAACCTTGTTGTTTTGCTTTTTGGGAGCAAATCCTATGGTCCGCCACATTTTCTGGAGCGACACAATTTTGTCGGCTCTTTCATCAAAATCCCTGAAGCTCTTTATCTCAAGCAGATTAATGGCTTCCACCTCCTCGCACAATGCCAGTTTAGCTTCGAGGTTCTTCCTCTGGTCATCTTTTTGCTTTTCGAAATACTCGTGATGTCTTTTGTTTATCTGTGAAGTGGCTTCCTTGAACCGTTCCCATATTTCGTTTTTTGATTCCTGGGGAACTGGTCCGATCTCACGCCAGTTATTATGGAAATCCTGGAGCAACCTGAATGCGTTTACCGGATTCGGCTCAAGCATCAATTCCTCTGCCTTTTCACATAACTGCACTTTCAATTCAAGGTTCTTCCTTAAATCCAGATCCCTTAATTCCTTGTTTATTTTTATGTAATCGTAGAATACTTCAACACTGTGGTGATAATTTTCCCAAAGGTCCTTCAGTGAGGCCTGCGGAACAACACCTATTGAATGCCATTCATTCTGAAGAGTGCGGAAATCGTGAAATGTTTTGTTGATTGATTCCTCGCGATTGACAAGATCCTTGATCTTGTCGATGATATCATATTTCTTTTTGAGGTTTTCGTATTTTTCAGCTTCCTGAACCCTCGAAAAATCATTTTTTTTCTCCCTGTATTTCTCAAGCAGTTCCTTTACCCTGTAGTCGAGTGGATCAACCCAGACCTTGTAATCCTCGATTTTCCCTCCCTCTTCAAGGAATCTGGTTTTCCTTTCCTCGGTTTCGCCCTTGAGCTTTATGTAAAACAGTGCCTTTATCCTCTCGACATCGTCACGTATTTCAGAGGCTGGTCTGTTTTCGATTATGAGTGCAAGGGTTTCGACAAGCTCATTTTTAGAGAATCCTGAATAATCAACCGGAGGCAGCTCGATTTCTTCGATTTCATGAAATTCAAGAGGCTGAGAAACAGGTTTTTCTTTTTCTTTCTCCTCTTCCAATTCCCCGCCCAATTCCTTCAGTAATGTCTTATTCTCTTCAGTTTCCCCGCTGTTGTCAGAAGCTTCAGTTTCTTCCTTAATTTCAGCTTTAGTTTCATCTTCAGTACCGGCAGCAGTCTTTTCTGCCCCGTTCTGTTCTTGCCGAACAGAGTCTTCCG
>Ga0105106_10003697_pt1 | contig 10890 bp, 6 predicted proteins | sample PPLLaktember2015_5_FD_79109 | JGI IMG/M metagenome (GOLD analysis project Ga0105106, IMG submission 79109) | Freshwater sediment microbial communities from Prairie Pothole Lake near Jamestown, North Dakota, USA - PPLs Lake P8 Core (1) Depth... | ecosystem: Environmental > Aquatic > Freshwater >... | reverse complement strand
TCTCCAACAAGACCTGGCGATTGAAGATGGACGCGAATTTCTGCGCGAGCTATTGGAGCGCGATCGAAAGTTCAAAGACCACCCCATGCATCCAGAAAAGAAAGGCAAATTATCAATCCAATATATCCATGGCTGTGGACGTGCGGTAAGATCTTTCTCAACCTGGGTATACGAGGAAGGTTACCTGGACGATAACGTGATGCAGCGGTTACGTTTACCAAAACTACCTACCACCCTACCGGAACCGTTGAACGAACAAGAGATCCGCCTGGTTTTATCCACCTGCCTGGAGACCACCCATGAGCGCCGGCGAAATTTCGCTATCATGATGCTCTTCCTGGATACTGGCCTCCGCCTGGACGAGTTGGTGAACTTGCGCCTATCCAGGATTGACTTCCCACTTGGAGAGATGACCGTCACAGGTAAAGGCAGCAAAGAGAGGAAGGTTCCGGTTGGCTCACAGGCCAAGAAAGCCCTTCTGGAGTACATCTCCAAAGAACGCCGTGAGCCTTCCAACCCAGTGGATGCAGATTATTTATTCATCAGTGCGGACGGTCAGCGGATCACCCACACCGCAGTCGCCAAAGTATTCCAGCGTGTGAAAGAACAAGCCGGCGTTCCCAAGCTGCACCCGCACGTCTGCCGGCATACCTTCAGCGTGCGTTATCTGGTCAACGGTAGGGATGCCTTTAGCCTGCAGAAAATCCTGGGGCATACGACGCTTGAAATGACCCGCAAGTATGTAAATATGGCGTTTGGGGAGGTGAAAGTGAAGCATCGCCAGTTTAGTCCGATGGATAATCTGGGATTTCAAACAAAAAAACGGGGCAGACCTGCTGGAAGGTGAGCAGGTTGATCAGATCCAAATACAGTGGTCGATAATACTCACAGGTCTGCCAAAGCCAGTTGAACTGGTTTATTGCTGATTTCGGAAATTATCGGAAATTAACAGAAATCAGAATGTAGTAGGTGGCGCGTTTACTGCCCATTTGGCGTAACAAGCCCAATTTTTCTAGCTTAGAGAGGTCATTTTGGGCCGTCCGCTGCGTAGGTCGGAAGATCCTCGAAGCAGTGAAAGCTGCACGTTATCGCCCGCCTCAATAGCTTGGTGATATGGTCCTAACCGACCGAGGGTTTCCGACGGAGATCGCTAAGTTCCAGCTGGGGACCTCATAGATGCTCCTCAACTTTCCAGGGCTGCTTCCATTTCTACAAGGGTACGTGCCACGGAGCGGACAGCAGCACGGCGAGTGCGGTTGAAGGTCCCCTCAGAGATATATAACTGCAGCATGATGTCACGATTCGATTTCTCTTCAAGATAAGCATCTCGCAAGATCAGGTAAGGATACCATTCGCGCGGCGGCGGATCGCGGGTAATGGCAGTCCTCGGGCGAAGCTTGTTGATTGCCTCGAGCAAGACTTCGTGGACGATTTTCCCCCGGTCCAGGGTAGTCACCTGCCCCGGAGACAGATGGGTATGAACTAATTTTAATTCCCCCAGTGGGGTATCTCCTAAGAAAGCATAATCATGCAGGTTGCGCAGGGCCGTTTCGGCGGCGTCAACCGAGACTATGACAGCATGATTTGCAGGCGTAAGTGGGGATTGAGCCTGGGCAAGCTGAGCGATTTGACGAACATAGAGGCTCTTCTGCTGGACAAAATAGATCACATCTTCGATGCGATCTGCCATGCTCATTATATGCGCCACATCTTCGTCTGAATAACGAATAGCGTTGACCGGGCGACCCAACAGCAGCGCTCCGAGCTGCTCAGATTCACCATAGAGCGGCATCAGCAAAGCAGTTTCTTCTAGGGGGGCGGGGAAGTGACCTGGCTTCAGGTGGATATAATCATCTGCCGCCAGACAAGCAGGCTCAAGAACCACCGGACCATCATTCCAGCGGTAAGCAACCACCTGGCGTACAACCTGCTCTTCGAAGGTCAAGATCAAACCGAAACTGGCTCGCACAGATGAACACAGGGTGTCCAGTGCAGGCGCCAGGCTATCTTCCAGCGCCTCTCCCTCACCTGCGCGCTGTATCAGATGCCGCAGGTTGGAGCGTAGCTGGCACGTTTCACTGCGGTAGAACAACCAGTCCATCAAACGGTAGGCAGTGGGCATCAAGGAGTGGGTGACCACCGCCAGCAATGGCACGAACACGACGATAATCGAGGGCACCCCGTAGATCCTTACCAGGAATAAGCTTGCCAGCAAATAAACCAGGGTGACCAAGGCTAATCCTACCAGGCCATACACGAAGTCATGCTGAATAGTTCGCCCAGCCACTAACGCGCTGTAATGCGCTACACCAAAACCGATGATGATAACCGCCACTGCCACGAGCAGCGACAAGACCAGCATGGGGATTGGCAATCCCAATATCGCGCCTGCCATGGACACCGGGGCAACCAATCCGGCGACCAGCGACGCGATTGTCAGGAGCAGTAGTTGTTTGCGAGGTAACGCCTTCGAGGTCCCATACACCGAGCGAAATAGATTAATCACATTGCCCAAGGTTAACCCGAACAACGCAGCGCCAAAGACCGGGAACCATACCCCTGAATGCAAGCTATTGAGATATAAGGGGTTGCTTTCTTTGATTGTATAAAGGAGGGAACCATTAGCCTGTGCGATAATCGCCAGGATGGCCATTAGATAGCCCGCCAGGATGCGCGTCCAGCGCCAGGCATTTAAACGACCCGGGCGCATTAATGTTGTAACGTGATGCCAGAAGGCTACCGCTGGAGCCACCGCCCAACCCAAGAGCCAGTTGTTTGGGTTGTCCAAAAGGGCCGTCACTGACCAGAAGGGGAATATAAAACGCAACCAGGCATGGGAGTAGACTGGAAGCGGAAGTGGATTAATCGCCAAGAGCACATTTAAGAACAAACTGCTCAGCGACCATGAAGTAAATGCCGTCAGCCAAGCGACCAGGTATCTTGGGTTGCGCGTGACCAGGTACAACCCAAGCCATAGGGCTAACACCAAACCCAGGAAGTTGATCGCGAAAGTTAAATAATAAAGTACACCCACAATTCGTTTTTATACCATTTAGAAGGAAAAATCAAGCACGAACTTGTCGCACGCCCGTCTTTCCTGCCCCCTGGAATAAGTCCCGACCGATGACGACTTGATTTTCCATACACACAACCTGGCGGTTTTTGGCAGTTAATGTTCTAGTTTTGGCAGTTTAATTATGAGAGACTGAGGATAAGCAAAAAGGTCTATGGCATAAGCGTACGATACGCTCTCCAAGATGATTCAAAAAGGAGAAATTGATATGAAACCCAAGATCATGTTTCTATTCTCTTTGACAATTCTCCTCCTGACCGCCTGCAGCACTGCCCCGGAGATCCAGGCCAGCTTCGATCCTGCGGACCTCAAATTTGATGGCGAAAAAGCCTTCACCATCGAGGCTGAGCTGGTTACCCACTTCCCGAACCGCGCCAGCGGGTATCCAAACAACAAGCTGGCAGCCGAATGGATCCAGACGCGGATGAGCACAGCAGGATGGAACTGCTCTATCGACCAATGGGAGATCATCAATTACAGCAAGCCTACTCCTCTTAACAACGTGGTATGCCGCCTGCCTGGAAACTCGGAGCGTGAGATCCTGGTCATTGCTCACCTGGACCAGGCCATGACCACAGTCCAGGGGGCTGATAACGATGCTGCCGGCATTGCCATCCTGATACACCTGGGGGAAATCTTTGCGAAAGAAGGACCATTGCCCTACACCCTGGTATTCGTCGCCACCGATGCCGAGGAATATGGGATGATCGGCAGCGGCCGGTATATCCAGAACCACCCTAACCCGAAGAACATTATCGCCGCCTTCTCCATGGATAACGTAGGGAGGTACTATTATGATGGCGTCAAGATGGAACAGATTGGGCAGTACCGGAATTATGGCTCGCTGTGGCTTGCGTTGGCGTTGAAAGAGGCAGCCAGGCATGCTGATTTGTGGCCTGTGGTCATCCCCGGTGTGTTGGACGAGATGACCGGGCAGATGGCGCCCATCTCTTTCATGGACCAGGGACCGATCGTTGCGGCAGGTGTCCCGGCCCTGGGCATCGCCGGACGCTATCCACCCGCATTTGCGGCCGAGCATTACCGCCTGTGGCACGACCCAGGCGATACTTTGGAGACCCAGTGGGCATCCACTGTGGGAAACATTGGGTTGGTAGGTGAGGCTCTGATCCGCCAGCTGCAATCCATGCAGAGTTTTCCACAGGAGTCTGGACCATACCTGTATCTGCAGGGCAGCAACCAGGTATTGCATGGCTGGCCTCTGTGGCTGATTTTCATTAGCTTTACAGCCCTCTTCTTCCTCGGCAGCTTTCTGACTGCCAAAGCTCCTTTCGCGGAGAAGGTGAAGTCATGGAAGGCTGTTCTTCCTCACTTCCTCAGCTTTTGGCTGCCGTTCGTGGCGTTCGTGATCATGCTCTACCTGTTCGTGGAAACCAGGCTACTGCTCAAATTCCACCGGTACCCGGCAACCACTAAAGACCCCTACCTGACCCAACCGAACTGGCTGGTCTTCGCCCTGGCGCTGGTTGGCCTGGCTTTCCTGCTTTTCCTGGGACGCCGGATCGGCCGCCGCTTTGGCGGATCTGGCAAGGAACCGCCCTTCTGGGTGATAAAAAGCTTTGCTCTGTTTGTCATCGGACTGGCTGCCGTATATATCCTGGCCCTCAATCCCTTCTCACTGCTGTTCATCGTCCCGCTTTTGTTCTGGTTCCTGATCGCAGGCCGGAGAGGGTTGGGGAGGATCCTGGATATTATTTTCTTTTTGCTGGGCGGGCTGATGTTGTACGCGCTGATCTACATGTTCGGCTTCTTGACCTTGCACTACAACTTCGCCTTCCTGTGGATGCTGATGAATATGATTGCCGACCGAATGGTCAGCTTCTCTACCATGGTGGTGGTCGCGGCAATTTTTTCGGCTGGTCTGTCGATCGTTGTAGGGATGCCTCAACCCTTGTTCAATCACCCATCCATCCCCACCCCAGTAGCAAAGGCAAGCTGAATACGATTTGCTTTGGCAGTTTTCATTCTCACATTGGGACTAGATCGCGAAGAATGAGGTGCTCTTGGGCACCAAGCGGCCATCATTCCCATAGACGAAAAGGCTGGGAAATCGCACAACTCTAACAGACATGGCGCTAGCGACAGACCTTTGGAGCTGGCTCCCCCAAATCATCATTGTGGCAACCATCCTGGTTGACTCGAGCATTTACCTGTGGCCCTCGCCGGTCGAAATTCCAATCATCACCCGCCATGACAATCACTCTTCTGGTGGATGCACGACCGATCAAGCGGAGAGTTCTGAGGAGATATTATGGATTACAGCGATATACCCAAAGTTATTAAGGGTTTGATGCAAAACCCGGCTCTCCCCTATCACCTGATGGTCAATATAGCCAGGTATGCCTTCCACCCTCTGGAAAGGCGTATGCCGGGAGGCTGGAGCTTAGCCCCTCGCTCGATCAGCATTATGATCACTGACCGGTGCAACCTGCGCTGCCGGATGTGCCAATATTCCTATAGCGAGACAACCGCATTCAGCTTGAATCGAGCTGGATTTATGTCCCTGGAGTTGTTCAAGCGCATTCTGGATACCTGCCCCGGGAAACCCATGATCGCGTTGACTGGAGGCGAACCCTTACTTCATCGACAGGTTTTGGATTTTATTCATGAATTGAAACACCGAGGCTATTTTTGTTCCTTGACGACCAATGGCTCATTCCTGCAAGCCAATGCTGCACAACTGTGTGAGAGCAAGCTGGACGTGCTGGTTGTGTCCATCGACGGCGACCAAGCAACCCATGACCAGATCAGGGGCCAGGGGACATTTAAAAGAGCTGTTTCAGGGATCCAGGAAATCTTAAAGATGCCTGACCGCCCGCTGGTGGCGATTTCAACCGTAATCATGGATATCAATCACAAGGAATTGCTTAAGTCCTATTCCCTGGCGGAAGGATTAGGTGTGGATATCCTCAACTTTAATCACTTGTGGATCCACACGGACCAGATGGTCCTGGTTCAACAGGATCAGCCGGACCTGCCTCAATCCGGACGCGTCCTTTGGCAGGTTAACACACAGGATATCGACAGCAATCGTGTCTTTGATTCTATTCAGTCTGTTCAAAAAAAGAAGCGTCGTGTCCTGGTTAACGTATATCCTGAATTGAACCGTGAGGAAACCAGCACGTATTACCATCAACCTGATCAGCTCGTTAAAGTCCGCAGCTCGCGCTGCGCCTGGCAGACGATGAAGATCTACCCAGATGGCGAGGTGGGCATTTGTCGGGAATACCATGCCGGGAATGTGCAGGACCAGCCCTTGCGGGAGATTTGGAACAACCCAAGATATCGCAAATTTCGCCGTTACTTAAGCGAAAAAGGAACCTGCCCGATTTGCAGCCGCTGCTGTTTGGTATTTTCAAAAATATGACTCAGTGCAGCACAGTGCTGAATATTGAAAGGTGGAGTAACAATTATATAAACCTGATTTGTCAGCACATTGTTTAAATTTACGCTCTACTGAGAGGCAACCCACCCTCTCCGCAGAGAAAATCGCCTGGTGAAATGCCGGGCGATTTTGTTTTTTTAGGTAGCCTCCTTCTTAGCGCAATAGGGGAACAATTCGAAGCTCCTGGCTTCGCAGTTGAGTAGCGTGCCCAGGAAGCGCCGCTGCGATTACAGGCTTCTGCTGTGTGAGGTAGATATGGGTAAAATCCACCTTTTTATAGTTATCAACTATCTGCCAGCGCTCTATCATCCACATTTTTCGATCGCACGAGCATGGATAGATTTACCAGGAATCAATCATTCAGCAGAGCTAGAAGATAGCCTGTACTATAATTGATTTATGTCTACGCCAATTTTAGCCACCAAACTTTATATCCCCCCACCTCGACCTAAAGTTGTCCTCCGCCCCCGCCTGATCGATCGGCTGAACGAGGGCCTGCACCGCAAACTGACCATCATCTCTGCCCCAGTGGGTTATGGGAAGACGACAATGCTGAGCGAATGGATCCCACAGAGCGAGCGCTGCGTCACCTGGGTCTCTTTAGACGATGGGGATAATGACCCCGTGCGTTTTTGGGCATACTTTATCGCCGCGTTACAAAAGTTGGATGCGGATATCGGCAGGAATGCCCTGGCACTTATGCAAACTCCGCTGCTCCCGACGATTGAATCCATCCTGACCCTCTTAATCAATGAAATTGCGATGTTCCCCGACAACTTTGCACTCGTCCTGGACGACTACCACGTTATCGAGGCCAAATCAATTGACAAAGCCCTCACCTTTCTCCTTGAGCACCTGCCGCCACAGATGCACCTGGTCATCACCACCCGTGATGATCCAAACCTGCCGCTGGCCCGGTTACGCGCCCTGGACCAATTGACAGAGCTGCGCGCCGCAGACTTGCGTTTTACCCCCCCCGAAGCCGCCATATTTCTCAAGCAGGTGATGAACCTGGACCTATCAGCGGAAGACATCTCCACATTGGAGACTCAAACCGAAGGCTGGATTGCGGGTCTCCAGCTGGCGGCACTCTCGATGCGGGGGCGAGAGGACCTACACGGGTTCATCCGGTCTTTCACTGGAGAAAACCAGTATATCGTGGAATATCTGGTCGAACAGGTCCTGCAGCGTCAGTCCGAACGTGTCCGCAGCTTCTTACTTCAGACCTCCATTCTAGACCGCTTGAGCGGCCCGTTGTGCGATGCCGTCACCGGACAGGAGGGCGGTAGCGTGCTGCTGGAGACCCTGGAGCGAGGTAACCTCTTTATCTCCCACCTGGATGATAAGCGTTACTGGTTTCGCTATCACCCACTTTTTGCAGGTGTTCTCCAGACATACTTGATATCAGAGCAGCCCGATCGAGTACCTGCCTTGCACCGGCGGGCGAGCGAGTGGTATGAGCATAATGGTTCGGCGCCGGATGCGATCCGCCACGCACTGGCTGCGGAGGATTTCGAGAGAGCAGCGAGCCTGATCGAGCTGGCAGTGCCGGCCATGCGCCCGAGCAGGCAGGAGGCCACGATTCTTGGCTGGCTGAAGGCGCTCCCGGACGAACTGTACCTCTGCAGACCCGTACTCAGCGTTTACTATGCCGGGGCGCTGCTGCTGAGCGGCGATCTCGAAGGCGTAGAGATACGACTGCGGGACGCCGAACGGTGGCTGGACCCGACCATAGACCTGGGTGACCGGCGAGATGCATCACCGGCGGAGATGGTCGTCGTGGATAAAGAGGAATTTCACCGTCTACCCGGTTGGATCGCCGTTTACCGTGCCGCAAGCGCCCTGGCTCTGGGCGATGTGCCAGAAACCATGAAGTGCGCCCGGCTGGCGCTCGACCTCGTACCCAAGGAAGACCATCTCGGGCGCGGAGCTACAGCGGGAATCCTGGGACTCGCATATTGGACGAGTGGGGAGCTCGAAGCCGCGCACCGGACGTATGCCGACGGCATGGCAAACGTGCAGCGGGCCGGGTACATCTCCGATGCGATTGGTTCCGCTATCACCCTGGCAGATATACGGATTGCGCAAGGTTGTCTGCGCGAAGCTATGGACACCTATGAGCGGGGATTGCAGCTTGCGACGGAGCAGGGCGCACCTCTATTGCGGGGAGTGGCGGACATGCATGTGGGAATGAGTGAGCTTTACTATGAGCGTAACGAGCTGAATGCCGCCACTCAACACCTACTGAAAAGCAAGGAGTTGGGTGAGCTCGCTGGTTTACCGAAAAACCCGTATCGCTGGCGTGTGGCGATGGCTCGAATCCGACAGGCCCAGGGAGATCTAGACGGTGCTTTCAGCCTGCTCCGCGAGGCAGAGAGTCTATATGTGGGTGACTTTTCCCCAAATGTGCGTCCAATTGCGGCGATAAAGACACGGGTGTGGATCCTACAGGGTAAGCTGGGGGAAGCCATCGATTGGGCGCGCAAGCAGGAACTGTCTGCCGATGATAACCTCAGCTACCTGAGCGAGTTCGAGCACATCACTTTGGCCAGGTTGCTCATGGCCAGGTACCAGCGTGACCGTTCGGACCGCACCATTCTTGAGGCTTTGGGACTCCTTGATCGTCTTCTGAAATCCGCGGAAGAAGGTGGGAGGATGGGAAGCGAGATCGAAATCCTGGTACTGCAGGCACTTGCCCAACAGATACAAGGCGGGATTGCAGTTGATCTGACACTGCTGGAACGAGCCCTGACGCTGGCTGAGGAGGAGGGCTACATCCGCATATTTGTGGATGAAGGCAACCCCATGGCACAACTGCTTCAAGAAGCCGCTGCGCGCGGAATCAAGACAGACTTTATCGATAGGCTGCTGGCTGCGTTTGAAGCACAGGAGCAGAAGAGCGCAGATAAGTCTACTCTACCTCTTGCCCAGCCCCTTAGCGAACCATTGAGCGCCCGCGAGCTTGTAGTACTCCAACTCATTGCCCAGGGACTCTCGAATCGTGAGATTAGTAAGAGGCTATTCCTCGCCTTGAATACGATTAAAGGGCACAATCGGAAAATATTCGACAAACTGCAGGTCGAAAGGCGCACCGAGGCAGTAGCACGTGCCCGTGAGTTGGGGCTGTTGTAAACGAAATACCCATCTACCCGCGAACGTATAACCTGACTGCCTGCATGTGCTCGATAAAGCCACAGCTTTAGAACTTCTCCCCTCTCAAACCCTCAAAACAACACCCCCAAACGACACTTAAGTGTCTATGCTTTAATACTATCTTATAGATAAACTATGTCCTAATTAGAAAGTGGCATGGATTGTCAGGCCGTCCACATCCGGTAGAGGATTATGTCAGACAAACTGGTACCAAAAAGTGATCCAGACCAACCCGTGATCTATGAAATCAGGATCAAGGGACATCTGGGTCCTCAATGGGAAAACTTGTTTGACGGCCTGACGATCACGCTGGAAGACAATGGTGACACGCGTTTAACCGGCCCGGTAGTCGACCAGGCTGCATTGCATGGACTGCTCAAGAAAGTACGTGATTTTGGAATGCCATTGGTCTCGGTCATTCAAGTCCAATTCAATGAAACCCATCCATATTGTTCAATAGAGGAAACCAACAATGAACATCAATAGTAAGACTTCAATCAGTGAACCAGGCAAGCTTGCGAACACCAACCGCCAGAGCTCCCTCAAGGAGAGAAAAATGAAGGTAACAACCCCGAACCTCATCCGCGCAGCCGGATTATCCGCTATAGTAGCAGGGACCATTTTCGCGGTCATTCAGCCGATCCACCCCCCGGACGTTCTTGCGTCAGTCACCACCCGCGCATTCATTACCATCACCTCCTTTAAAACACTCATGTCCATCTTTGGTCTGTTCGGCATTGCAGGGCTCTACGCCAGGCAGGTGAAAGAGACCGGTTGGCTGGGACTGTCCGGCTATCTCCTGCTAACCATTTTCTATGCAGTCCAAATGTGCTATTCATTCGCTGAACCCTTAATCTTGCCGCTGTTGGTGCCCGTGGCGCCAACGTTTGTGGAGAGCGTCATGGGGATGGCCAGTGGGGCTGGTGGCCCGATGAACCTCGGAGCCTTCGCAGTGATATATAACATCCTACCGGTACTGTATTTGCTCGGCCTACTACTGTTTGGCATCGCGATCTTCCGCGCCCGCATCCTGTCGCGCTGGGCAGCCATCCTGCTGGCCTTATCGGGACCTTTGGCGATCCTCATGTCGCAGCTTCCGCACCAGTTCGAGCGTTTTGCGGCGGTGCCGATGGGGATCGCTCTGGCCTGGCTGGGATATGCGCTCTTCACTGAACGGCGAGCGTCAGCTTCAGAACCCGTATCTAGCCTGGGAATCCCCCAGCCTGTTCAAACTGGAGCCGATTAGATTCGCTGGAGAGGA
>Ga0105106_10003696_pt1 | contig 10890 bp, 8 predicted proteins | sample PPLLaktember2015_5_FD_79109 | JGI IMG/M metagenome (GOLD analysis project Ga0105106, IMG submission 79109) | Freshwater sediment microbial communities from Prairie Pothole Lake near Jamestown, North Dakota, USA - PPLs Lake P8 Core (1) Depth... | ecosystem: Environmental > Aquatic > Freshwater >... | reverse complement strand
TTCGGCGGCCCGCCGCGACGACTCCGAGAAATCCACCGGGCACAATAGGTGTTTGTAGGGTGTCATCTTTACGCTCCGGCTCTGTTGTTTGCACGCCGCGTGCCATGGGTGGCGCGCGCCACGCGGGGAGCGCGTGCTGGTTTCGGCGCGGCGCCGCGTGAAAACCCACATCGCCGCTTCTCGAGGGACCCTCGTGAGGCGGGCTCAGCCGGTGAAGCCGGGGGCGGCGAAGGGGATGGCGCTCGCCAGCTTCTCAAGATTCGCGGCGACGGGCTCGCTCGTATCGAGGACGACGTGCTCCGGGGAATCCAGCTCGTCGACGGGCTCCCAGCTGCGCGCGAAGTCGCCGAAGACCTCGATGCGACCGTCGCTGACGCTTCTCGTCTTCTCCCGCTCGCGCAGCCTCTCGCGACAGAGCTCTTCGGAAGCGCGACATTCGACGAAGAGGAACGGGACTCCCGTCTCCCGCGCGAGCCGTCTCGCTTCGGCGCGATGCGCCCGGGCCCGAAACGAGGCGTCGAGGATCACGGGCCTTCCGGACGCGAGCACCGCCGCAGCGCGACGGCAGAGCTCGGAGTAGACCTTGCGGGTGAACTCCGGGGAATAGAAGCCCGCCCAGGGGCCTTCGGGGAGAGGCTGTTCCGGGGCGACGCCGGCGAGCTCTTTTCGGGTCCGATCGGCGTCCACCACCGGAGCCTGCATCTCCCGCCCCAGAGCGGCGGCGATCGTGCTCTTGCCCGAGGCGATGAGACCGCCGGTGGCGACGACTCTAGGAGCGACGAGCCCCTGTCTCTCGGAAGCGAGGGCCAGAAGGAAGTAGCGTCGCGCCTCGGCAGCGGCCCGTTCTCGGACCTCGAAGCTCGCTCCTGCGCTGTCGGCGGTCATCGACGCGATCTTCCCGCGAACGAATGCGCGGTAGCTCTGGTAGAAATCTACGAGCGGGTAGAGATCGTAGTCTCCCGCCTCGCGGGCGTAGCGAGCGAGGAAGCGCTCCGCGAGATCGACTCGCCCGTGCCAGGCGAGATCCATCGCCAGGAAGACGACGTCGGTGCAGACGTCGGCGAATCGAAACCGGTCGTTGAACTCGATGCAGTCGAGAATCGTGACCTCGCGCCGGTCGTCGAGATAGACGTGCTCGAGCCGGAGGTCGCCGTGACCGTCGCGAATCCGGCCGGTCCGAAGCCTCCCCTCGAACAGCGGCCGGCGCTCCTCCAGGAAACGCAGCTGCCAGGCCTCGAGCTCCTTGACCCGCTCCGCGTCGAGATATCGATGGATCGTGGAGCTCGTTTGCTCGAAGTTCTCGAGAACGTTGAATCGAATCGCCTCGACGGTTCCGAACGGTCTCGCCGCTTCACTCGGACCGCATTCGTGGTGGAATCGAGCCACCCGCCCGGCGACGATCTCGACGTCTTCACCGGTGAGCTCGCCGCGCTCGAGCCGCACGTCCGCCCGGTGCGAGTCCTGAAGGCGCTTCATCGAAACCGCCCAGTCCACAGCGTCGCCCTCCCCTCCGAATCGGTGGCGGCCGAGGGCGTCGAGGGTCACCGGGATGACGCCTCGATAGACGTCGGGTGCCAGGCGGCGGTTGAGCCGGACCTCCGCCTCGCAGGCGTCACGGCGCTTCTCCTTCGTGCTGAAGTCGAGAAAGCCGAGCGACACCGGCTTCTTCACCTTGAACGCGTCGTCAGCACCGAGAAACACCCAGGAGATGTGGGTCTGGCGAAGCTCCATCCCCGGCCCGAGAAGATCCAGTACCAGCTCACCCATGACGACTCATCGCCCTCTCAAATACAAGGGGGATGGGGAGACCAGGGGATAAGGGGATGGGGCCACGATTCGCCACTGGGCCTGTATCTCCACGTCTCCCAATCCCCATATTCCCCTTCTTGCACCAGGTGCCGATTCCTCACGCTCCGCGTCGCCCACGCTCCGCCCTTTCCTTCACTCCCCGGAGCATGCGCCGGTCCATCACGAAGCCCACGGGCTCGACGAGGAGGGGACCATAGGCGAGGCGGGTCGCGAGATCGTCCGAACAATCGGAGCGGAAGCGGCTGATGAATCGGCTGCGCCCCGGGGAGAGCGGCTCGACGAGAAAGAGCCAGCTCACGGCGGCCCAGGACTCCCCGGCCGCGCGCGGAGCGTGCGCGAGGAAGTAACGCCCCGGCTCGACCTTGGTTATCGGGATCGGGCGAGCTTTCGGGTGCAGCACCAGAGTGTCCCCGGCGCGATGCTCCCACTCCTCGCGAAGGGTCTCCGCGTTTCGAAGCTCGCAGCCCGCGAGGTTCTCGAGCCACTGATAGCTGTAGAACCCCGCGCGGTCGGCGCCTATCTGGGCGACCCAGGGCCAAACGCCTTCGGGGGGCGCGTCGATCTCGATTCCGTGGGTCCAGCTCCAGCGCGGGTGCTCGACGAGCTCATCGCCGGGGTAATCTCGTCCGGCCGCCTCCTCGTCGAGCCCCCAGTGGCTTCGCGAGCCACGGAGAAACGGCGTCAGAAGCCGCAGCGCCATTTCAGAGGCCCCGAGCAGACCCGACGCCACCTCACGAACGCCGTCCTTGCGGAGGCGCTCCTCGACCCGGGCAGCGAGCCCGCGGAGCTGCGCCCGTTCCATCAAGTGATGCACGGGGCGGATCCAGGCCAGCTTGAGGCGCTCCTTCCTCGAGAATGCCGCCCGAACGCGCACGAGAAGGCGAGTCTCCCCGTCGAGGGGCTCGAGCACGAAAGCCCAGCTCATGTGCGAGAATCGTTCGGGCCGGGGCGACGCGAAGGGAAGCTGCGAGTTGGCGACGGGATCGAAAAGGCCTCCGAGAACGAGAACCAGCGGCGGCTCCACTCGAAGGACCTCGAAGCCGTCGTCTCCCTCGGGCGTGGCCGGCAGCGTTTCGCCGACTTCGATCCGCTGAAGCTCGGGGTGGATTTCCCGCGCGCTCTCGATTCCGGCGTTGTCGAGGAAGTCGTAGCTGTACCAGCCGGCGCGACGGCAACCCATCTGCGCGAGCCAGGGCCAGATCTCTTCGGGGCTCGCGTTGATGGTGACGCCATGGGTCATCTGAGCCGACGCATCCGGAAGGAGGTCGTCTCCCGGAAGCGGACGTTCGTTCTCGAGTCCATCCGGCGCTCCTAGCTCGCTCGAGAACGCATTCAGCAAGTGGTGGCGGATCCAGCGAGAGGCCGGGCCGATGAAACGGAAGTAGCGCCGGAATTTGCGCCAGGATTCCTCGTCGGTGGTCGATACCCGCACCTCGATCTCGATGCGAGATCCCGAATCGCCCCTCGGAAGGACGCGGAGCGCCCAGGCGACCTTGGCGTAGCCGGGCTCTTCGAATCGAAGGAACTTCTCCGCGGAGGGCGCGTCGACGAAGGGAATGTCGGGCTCCCAGACTTTGCCGATGGCGCCCACCGCAACCTCGCGGTCGGATTCGGCGAGAAGGCGAAACCCCGGTCTGTCGGAGGAGACGATGTCGTCGATTCTCATCGCCGTCGGTTGGACTTCTTCCCCCCGAAGACGCGAAGGGATCGTCCGGATAGAGAAGAGCGCGCGAACCAGAGGCGAGCGCGCCAGATCCCGATGGCGAACGGCCCGCCATGCTTCGTCCGGGGGCGCCGCCACGTCGACGTGGTCGAGCTCGAGCCGCTGCGGTTCCGGAATGAGTCCGTCGAGAACGTTCATGGTCCCCTCCAACCTACCATTTGACGTTCCTGCAAGCGCGATTGCCCGATGCCAGGAGGACTCGTCCCCGTCTCGGGGCCTTGGCAGCCGCGGTAGGGTGGTTTTCGGGACTGTACGCCCTCCCGCTCCTCCACAACCTCGATCATCGAACGACCACACGCACGGGCCGAGTGGCGCGGCCGAGCACCCTCACCCTCACGCGGACGCGCATCCCCATCTGCATCGCAACGACCCCCTCCGGATGCGCCCGAGGGCGCCGTCCCGGCCGACTCCGATCATGGCACAGGGTCGGTCCTTCATTTCGCCGGGGCCGCGCTCGAGGCGATCGAGGGCCGGCCGGATCGCGGAGGTCGTGCTCACCGCCGAGCGCGACCTTCTGCGGGTGAACGAAATCGTATCGGTGACGGGACGCGCGGACGAGCTCATCGCGGTGGAGGCTGACGACGTCGACTACTTCTACGAGTCGCGCCTTCCGAGCGAGCCTATGGAAGCGTTCAGCGACGTCCACTTCCATCCGCTCCAGAGCCGGAGCGTGCGATTCTTCGTCGACTGGCGACCCTGAAGGAGACCTCCGTCAGAAGCTGTAGCTCAGATTGAGCCAGCCCACCCACGCCTGGTAGTCGGTGTTGATCGCGTTGATGAAGAACGAGCCAGGCATGTAGAAGAGCACTTCGTCCGTCTGCGTGTCCCGGATCTCGTAGTCCTCCCAGAACGCGCCCAGACCGAAGGTCCAGTCCCGGGCGAGCTTGTAGCGCACCTGGGTGGATACGAAGTTGATCTTGGTGTCGTCGTACTCGGCGATGCTCTGAGCCGGGTTGGTGGCGGGACGAAGCGCCGGGCCGGCTTCGATGGTGTTGTCGCCGTCCACCTTCTGGTAGCGGTAGAAGAGGTCGAGGAACCATTTCTCTGGCACCAGAGTGAAGTTGGCTCCAGCGCCGAGGGTGTCGACCTTGTCGTCCACCGTCGAGGTCCAGTTCGACGTCGGGTTGAAGTTGATGGTCGCCGCGCTCTGCCGGCCCGTCTGGTAGTTGAAGAGGTCTTCACGGGAGTAGAAGCCGTAGAACGTGGTGCGGTCGCTCGGCGACAGGTCGACGTCGAGGTTGAAGGTTTCGTACTCGGCCTTCATCAGCCCGAGGGGCGTCTGTTCGCCGCCAGGGCAGAATGCGAGATCCGCGGGCGTCGCCGCCACGCAGGGCACCGGCGAGTCGTCGTAGTCGTCGCGGTTCAGGTAGTAGGCTGCGGACAGGGTGAACATCGCGCTGTCCGGGGCCCATTGCACCTGAGCACCGACGCGGCTCTTGTCCCGGTTCGCCTGATCGTAGCGGCGCAGCACCGTGAGGTTCGCCGGCGGGCCCTGCTCCAGGAACGAGGCTTCCTCGCCGTGAATGGAGTCGTACTCGTTGTACTCGCGGTTTCCGAACTCGTACACGCCGCGTACCAGCACTCCCCCGCCGAACTTGAGGTCGGCGGCGGCCCGCAGCGTGTTCTCCGTCGTGTGCTCGGACTCGCGGTAAACGCGCTCGATCTGGTTGTACTTGTAGCCCAGTTCGAAGCCCAGGATGCTTCCCGCGTCGAACGTGCCGTAGACGTCGAGGTAGTTGCTGTCGAAGCCGTAGGGGACGCTGATGCGCGGAATCTCCTCCCACACCGCATCGAAGCGAACGTAGCCTTCTTCGAAGCGGATTTGGGGCGTGTTGTTCTCGTTCTGATACATCCGATAGCGGGCGTTCAGGCGGATGTCGTCGGTGACCCGGGTGGTGAAGAACCCGTTGATGGCGAAGACGTCGATCTTTCCATCGAGAGAGGAGGCGGGCAGGGCCGCGTGCACGGCGTTCTCTCCGGAGGGAGTGACGATCGCGGTGTTGGTCGTATAGGGAATGAAGGCGGTGTCGTTCTGGGTCCACTGCCCGAACTGGAGATCGGCGGTGAGCCTGGTCCTCGAGCCGAACTTCAAGGTGGTCCCACCGCTCACGTTCCAGGCTTCGTTGCTCGGGGGAAGCGCGAGGAGCCCGGTCTTCGGCCCGTTGATGGAGGCGCTGCCGGGCGCCTGATAAGCGCTGGGGTCGGTCGAGTCCACCGCTCGAAAGGGGTTGTCGAACGAGAACGTCTCGAAGCGATTCGAGAAGTCGTTCAGGTGCAGCGCAGCGAAAGCCGTGCCCCAGTTCCCCTTGGTGGTGGCGTTCAGGCCGAAGTCCTGAGTGACGTAGCGGATCGGATCCGCGGTCTCGACGACGTTGCTGAAGCCGAAGGAGGTTCCGTGATTGGTTCTCGATCCGCTTCGCCGTTCGTGAAAGTAGGTGACGCCGATGTCGAAGTTCTTTCCTCCCGGCAGGAGCGAAAATGCCAGGTTGGTTCGATTCCGCTGAAGGGCGATGTCGATCGCGGGCGGCTTGTCGGCAAGAGTCGGCCCCACGATGGCCGCGAGGTTCGGGTAGGTGCGCTGGTTGCCGGGGAGCGCCACTACCTGGTTCTGGAACGATTGCTGGAGGGTGTCGCTGAGCCTCCAGTCGTTCTCGCCCACGGGCTCGAGAATGCTCTTGCCGGAGTTGCCGAATCCGTGGGGAATGCCGGTGTAGTCGATCTCGAACTTCCAGGCCTTGCCCTCGAACCGCCCCGCGTACTGCTGGTCTTTCTGAGTGACGTCGTGCCCGATGAGGTCGTAGCGGAAGTCTCCCTTCTTGCCCTGGAAGCGGAAGAGGGGAGCGACGGCGCCGTTGGGGATATCCCGATATTCCAGGAATTTCGAAGACACCGTATCGGAGTCTCTCTGCCACACGCCGAAGGTGAACGATCCGACGTGAAAGTCACCGCCCTCCGGGGCATCGACCGAAGAGAGCAGGTCGCCGAACAGAGGACCGCCGAAGTCGAGCTTGGGCTTCTCCTCCGCGGCGAAGGAGGGGAGGGCCAGGGCCAGGCACGCGAGGGTTGTGACGATATGCTTCATGGCTCGTCTCCTAACGTCCGAGGTACGGTCCCGACGGGGCGTTGCCGCCGTGGATGTTCTGATGGCAGTTCTTGCACGCGTGCTCGACCGCCCGGTTCGACGCCGCCGCCAGCGTCCCGCCCGCGTTGACTCCGTCGTAGAGCGTTCCCGGATGGCGGGTATTGAGGTGGCACCGCTGGCAAAGATAGGGGGGCTTGGCCACGAGAAGCTTGTCGTGGTTCGAGCCGTGGGGGTTGTGGCAGTTGAGGCAGCTCTCCCTCACCGGCGCGTGCTCCCAGAGGAACGGGCCCCGCTTTTCCGTGTGGCACTGCAGGCAGAGCTCGTTGGCCCAGTCCGCCTTGATCATCTTCGGGCGGCTCCCGTCGTGGGGGTTGTGGCAGCTCTCGCAGCCCATGAGCCCTTCGCGGACGGGGTGGTGCGAGGTCCGGAGGGACATCGCGCGAATCGCCGGATGGCACGCGGAGCAGACCTCCGAGGCGGATGCCTGCTTCAGCTGGCTCTTCTCCGACTGGAACGAGTGCACCGCGTGGCAGTCGATGCACTTCACGTCGCGGCGGTCGTGCATTCCGCCTTCCCACGTGGGGTGATGCGAGCTCTCGTGACAGGAAAGGCAGATGGCGTTTGCCTCGGTCGAATCCAGAGCTTCGATGCTCGGCCCGGGGACGTCGTTTCCTTCCTGCTGTCCCTTCAGATGCTCTTCCGCCGCCGCGCCCTTGTGGCAGGAGAAGCAACTCTCCTCCTGAGCGGCATGGTACGTGCGGTTGTAGAGGGCCAGATTGTCCTCGTGACAGCCCCGGCAATCCTCGGTGGCTTTCGAGGATTCCCGTTGGTCAGGGGCTTCCTTCGCTGCCTGAGCCGTCTCGGTTTGCGGCGAATACGACAGGATGGACTCGACCTGAGGTCCGACAGTCGCTTCGGCCGCGGCTCGCGCCGTCTGCGGAAGGCATAGCAAACCTCCCGCGAGGATGAGGCACGCTATTGAACGGTCAACCATCGTCAACCTCCGGGTACAGTTCTGTCCGTATTCGGACTGGGGCATTTCGCTCAAATCCATGTCGATTGCCCAAAGGGAGCAAGAACCATTCCACTGACGGCTGGGTGGGAAACAGCAGGTTTTCCTGTACCTTGCCGGGATTTTATCGGGTCTCGGCGCTCAATATCGGGTGTTTTGGCGCAGTTCTCTCACGGGGTGCGACGGGAGATGCGTGATGCGAGGATAAGCGCCACCCCGTAGAAACCGAGACCCAGGAAGAGGGTCAGAGGACGCCCTCGCGGAAAGTCCTCGACCACGAGCTTGATCCCGCCGAGAACGAGGAGCGCCGAGGAGAGCGAGCCCGCCTCCTTCAGCCTCGTTCGGCTGGATACGGCGGCGAGAGCGACGGAGGCGAGGGTGAGAATCGCTGTGCGGAGCGCCGCGAGTCGAGCCCCGTCGGCCCCCGCCACGGGAGAGAGAAGGAGCAGCGCTCCGGCACTGGCGCCGAGGAGGGTTACGCAAAGAGCGAGGACGCGCGGAAGCCGAGCCCATGCCCCCCATCCAGCGGCCTGCGGAACGCCGAGGACCGACGCGGCGATTCCCGCCCCGACGACCAGAAGACTCGAGGAGGAGAACGAGGGCCAGGATGAGGTCACAGGGGCCGCGAAGGCCCAGAGCGAGAATTTCACGAGTCCGGACGCCGCCGCGGCCGCGAGGAGATAGACGCTCCCGTGCAGACTGAGAGCGATTGCCGGAATCCGCCTTCCGAGCGCGAACGCGAGGACGGCCAGGGTGGCCCAGACCCACTCCGGACGCGGGATGGCCGCGCCGGTCGCGAAAAGGACCATCGTGAGGGCGAGACCGGCGTAGAAGACGGCGTTTCTTCCCTCACCCACTCTGGAGAGGAAGCGAAACGCGATCCCATAGGAGGCCAAAGCGCCGGCGAGCCCGATGAGCGCAACCGCGGTCAGAGCGGCGGGCGTCTCGGCGATGACCGCGGCGCCCCCGAAGCCGACGAGTGTCGCGGCCCCCCCCTGCGACAATTCGAAGACGGTCGCCCGCTGTCTCTCGACCACGTTTCGCCGGAAGAAGATCCCTGCGTATCCAAGAAAGAGCGTGATCTGGACCGCCAGGGCGGCGGCGATGGAGAAGCCGGCGCTCTGAATGACGGCTCCGAGAGTCAGCACGACGACCGCGAGGTCGGCGACGCCGGCGCTGACCCATGCCAGCGGGGAGCCCTTCGAATCCCAGAGCACCAGGGTGGCGAGCCCGGTGACGACGAGCGCGGCCGTGAAGGGCGCGACGGCTCTGGTGCCGAAGAGGAGCGCGACGGCGGTTACGCCCGCGGCGACGACTCCCACCCAGGCGCCCGGCTCGAGCTTGTGGCGGCGGGCTACCGCGAGGATCGCGACGGTGAGGGCGACGAGCGCCGAAGCGCTCGCGCTCGGCCCGAGCAGCTTCAGGCGCGCGGTCGTTTCCCACAGAAGCGGGTAACCGACGAGGGCCGCCGAGCCGAGATGGAACGCCGCGCTCGCCGACTTTCCCGCAGCGCCCGCGCGATCGGCCAGAACAATCCAGCCGGCGGCGTAGGCGGCGGCGAGCGACACCCCGGCGATCTGAGGTAGCGTTCCCGCTTCCGTCAAGGCTCGCAGAAGGTAAGCCCCACCGAGCGCGAGAAGCGTTCGTCCGACGAGGGAAAAGACCGCGCCCAGCTCCGGCTCCGGGCCGATGGGAACGGACGCCGGAGCCTGCGCCGCGATCTCTCTCCGATCGAGGGCCGAGATTCGCCGCTCGAGATCGGAGACCTGCCGCGTCAACTGGTCGACGCGGCTTTCCAGAGTCGAGAGCCGGTCGTCCACCGCGCTTCTCCCGGTTGGGACCTCGTTAGTGCGAAACGATGGAGTACAGGTACAGCAGGATTCCCATACCCACCAACGTTCCTCCGAGCACGATGAAGGCCACGAACGTCAGCGGATGGGACCAGAAGAGAGTCAGGACTTCCACCAGGAGGCCGGCCGACACCAGGATCGACGAGAGCTTCAAGCGGCGATGCAGGGCTTCGACGCTCATGGGGCTCCTCCCGGCTCGGGTCCCGACCACATCGGCTTCTCCGCGAGCAGGTGGACGTCGTGGATATCGCCATGACATTCGAGGCAGGAGGTCTCGTTCGAAGCGAGCTCGGCTCGAACGTCGATGTGGAGCTCCTGCTCCTCGAACGAACGGGACCCGTCGTGGCAATGGAGGCATTCGCGGTTCTGGTACGGCTCGTAGAGCTCGATGGGATCGGACACCGTCCCCAGGTAGTAGATGTAGACGTGCTTCATCCCCGTGAGCTTCGACTTCACGCCACCGAACATCGTGTAGCTCGTATGGCAGGTGTAGCAGGTCTCGTCCCGGGAGATCAGCTGGTTCTGGTAGTGGACGGCGGGGATATGGGCCGGGTCGTCGATGCGGAGACTCTGGCCGTACGGCTCCATGACGTGGCAGGACATGCAGAAGCCCGTCGACTTCGAGTGCTGGAGGTGCTCGGAGGTCCCGACCCACGTTACCAGGATCGGCAGGATGAAGAAGCTGAGAAACGCGAGCACCTTGCCGCCGCGGGCGTCCGTGAGCGACGGGCGGTAGCCGATGAGGAGAACGAGCGCGACGAGCCCGACGGCAATGGCGGCGAGCCCTGAATCGACGTACGAGGTCATAGAGGACGTTCCTCGGATCGCTCTATCTGGCGGATCTTGAGATACAGGCCAAGAACCAGGATCAGGATGAACAGCAGCGAAACCGCGAGCCCCATCCGGCGGTAGTCGAGCTCTTTCAGGGCGGCGATGCCCATGTCCTCGGCGCTCCTGGTCAAGGCGAGTCCTTCCTTCACCTTCTCCTCCACCGGGGCCGCCGCGAAAGTATGCACCAGATTGCGCGTCTCCACGAGCGCCTGGTTGGCGTCGATGAGGGCGACTTCCGCATCGCTGACTTCCATTCCCGCCCGGCCCGCTTGTTCGATCAGCGCGCGGGCGCGCGCCTCCGCGGATTTAAGGGCCTCGATTCTCTCGCGAACGGTGGCCGCCGCCACGAAGGCGTCCTCGCCCTCGGTGTGGCAATCGAGACAGATGGAGCCCTCGGCGGTGCCCACCATCTCATCCGTGGGCGACGCCGTGGCGTGGTTCTCGTGGCAGGTCTCGCATTCCGGAAGCTCCATGGACTGGAAAGCATCCTGATGCGGGCTCGCGGCGAAGAACTCCTTCTGGATGGCGTGACACGTACCGCAGACCCTGGAGACGGTGTCGACTCCCGGCGGGGCGGCACCGT
>Ga0105106_10003695_pt1 | contig 10890 bp, 10 predicted proteins | sample PPLLaktember2015_5_FD_79109 | JGI IMG/M metagenome (GOLD analysis project Ga0105106, IMG submission 79109) | Freshwater sediment microbial communities from Prairie Pothole Lake near Jamestown, North Dakota, USA - PPLs Lake P8 Core (1) Depth... | ecosystem: Environmental > Aquatic > Freshwater >... | reverse complement strand
GCGGCGGCGATCCTCGATCGCCTGCTGAGGCGGAGGTCGAGCCCAAGGATCGACACCGGCGCCTTGGGTGGCGCAGCGGCGCGTGGCGATCGACGCCACCGCGAGCCGCGGGCGCGGGCGGTCGACTGCGGGTGCGTCTAGAATGAGATCGTGTCGCAGGTGGACCGCGAGACCTGCGTGCTGCTCGAGGCGGCTTTCTACGGCGCCGCCGAGGCGCCCCTGAAGCGGCTCCGAACCTCGTTCGCGTCATCCGCAAAGCAGCGCGAGCGCTGGCTCCTCTCCGAGGACCGACCTTTCAGCGAGACCGAGCTGAACCGGGGCGGGGCACCGATGGGAACGTCGATGGCGGGCGGGCGATGAAAGCCTTCGCGCGGCTGGTGACGGGCTACCCGTGGGTGGTGCTGGCGACCGTGGCGCTCGGCAGCATCCTCGCGCTCCACGGCCTGGTCGACCTCCGCAGCGGCCGCCTGCGCATTGAGGTCGACCCCTCGATCGCGCGCCTGTGGCCCGAGGGGGACGACGAGCGGGCCTTCTACGACCGGGCGAAGACGATGTTCGGAAGCGACCAGTTCCTGATGCTGGTGCTCGAGACAGAGGACGCCTTCGGGGCGGCCGCCCTCGGCCGCCTGCGGCGCATCACCGAGCGGCTCGAGCTCCTGCCCAGCGTGGATCGCGTGCTCTCCCTTGCCAACGCCACCCAGGTCGGGGAGCGCGACGGCGAGCTCCACGTGGGCCGATTCTTCGAGAGGGTCCCTGCGTCGCCCGAGGCGCGGGCGGCGCTGCGCGAGCGCGTCGCGCGCCACCCTTTGTACGGGCGAACGCTGGTCTCGTCGGACGGGCACGCCGCGGCTGTACTGGTCTGGTTCGATCCGGTCATCGCCCAGGAGTTCGAGAAGCGGCGTCTGTGCGATGAGGTCGGGAGGGCGGCGCTCGAGGAGCCCGGCGAAGGCGGCGTTTTGATGACCGGGATGCCGCACCTAAAGCTCGAGCTGAGCCGGATGATCCATGCCGAGATCGCCTTCATCGTGCCGTGGGTGCTCGGAATCTCGGTGCTGCTCTCGGCGTTCGCGTTCCGCACGGTGCGCGGCGTCGTCCTGCCCACGAGCACGATCGTGGTCGCGGAGCTCTGGACGCTCGGGTCGATGGGCTGGGCCGGGACGCCCTTTGACCTGCTGAGCAACATCGTCCCGCCGCTCGTGATCACCCTGGGCTTCGCGACCTCCATGCACGTGGTGTCGGAGTACTACGAGCTGCTGCGCCACCGTCCGGCTCTCGACCGCGAGGCGAATCGCGCTGCGGTGGTGCGCGTACTGGACGAGATGGGCATCGCCGTCGCGGCCAATGGTCTGACGACGGTGCTGGGATTCGCGTCGGTGATGATGAGCGGCGTCTCGACCGTGCGAGAGTTCGGCTTCTGGTCCTGCGTGGGCGTCATCGCGGTGACGCTCCTCTCCCTGATGCTGATCCCCGCGGCTCTGGTGCTGCTGGGGCCGCCGAAGCAGCTCCCGAGGCGCCGCGCCGCGGGCGTGCTCGACCGCGGCGCGACCGCGCTGGCCGGCTTCGCCGTGCGCCGCAGGGCCTGGCTCTTCGGGGGCGCGCTGGTGCTGTTCCTCTTGTGCGGGATCGGGATCGCGCGCGTGCGCACCTCCACCGGGCTGGTGGACAGCCTCCGCGAGGATCTCCCGGTGCGCGTGACCTTCGAGGAGGTGAGCCGGCGCTTCCGCGGTCTGAACGCGTTCTTCGTCGTGCTGGAGGCGGACGAGAGCGGCGCCTTCTTGCGGCCCGAGAACCTAGCTGCGCTGCGCGAGCTCCAGGACTGGCTGGAGCAGCAGCCGGAGATCGGCGACACGGCTTCCCTTGCCGACGAGGTCCGCATCCTGAACCAGGCCTTCGAGGGCAACGCCCCGGAGGCGCTGGCGATCCCCGCCCGGACGTCCCGGGTGGAGCAGCTCCTCCGATTCGGGGGTGACGACGCGACGCGCGGTTTCGTCGATCCGGGCTACCGCACCGCGAACGTGGTGGTGCGCACCGGGGTGAGCGGAACAGGACCCATCGGCGAGCTACTCGCCCGAATCGACCGGCGGCTTCAGGAGCTCCCGCAGCACCTGCGGGCCCGCGTGACCGGAGACGCCGTGCTGCTACGCCACACGGTGGACCACATCGCGATCGGCGAGCTCCGGAGCATCGGCACCGCGATGATCACCATCTACCTGGTGCTCTCGCTGCTGCTGACGTCGTTCCGGGTGGGCCTCTTCGCGCTGCTACCGAACGTGCTCCCGATCGCGATCTACTTCGGCGTACTCGGCCTCTTCGACATCCCGCTCAACCTCTGGACCAGCCTGATCGCGGCGATCACGCTTGGCATCACCGTGGACGATACCGTCCACTACTTCGCCCGCTTTGCCTACGAGGCGCGGCGCCTGGGTAGCGAGCTCGAGGCCACGGCGACCACGCTTCGCGCGGTGATCCGCCCGGTCACCTTCACGACGGTCGGCCTGTGCCTGGGCTTCCTGGTGCTCGCCTTCTCGGACGTCCGCTACCAGGTCCAGTTCGGCCTGCTGTCGGCCTTCACCATGGCAGTGGCCTGGGTCCTCGAGCTGACGCTCAGTCCGGCGATCTGCTCCCGCGTGCGGCTCGTGACGCTCTGGGACCTGCTGCGGATCGACCTGGGCCGCGAGCCGCAGCAATCGATCCCCCTGTTCCACGGGCTCTCACAGCGGCAGGCGCGCATCTTCGCCCTGATGGCCCACACGGTCGAGGTGCCGGCGGGCAAGCGGCTCTTCTCTGAGGGAGAGAAGGGCAGCGAGATGTTCGTGGTGATCGACGGCGAGCTAGTTGCCTCGACCGAGAGCGATGGGAAGTGCGTCCCGTTCTCGCGGATGCGCCGCGGCCACGTCGTCGGAGAGATCGCACTCTTCTCCGAGAGGCGCACGGCGGACGTGGACGTGACCCAGGACGCCCGGCTGCTGCGCTTCGGTGAGGCCGACCTAGAGCGGGTCGGCCGCCGCTACCCGCGCATCGGCGCCACGGTGTATCGAAACCTGAACAGGATCCTGGCCGGGCGCGTGGTGACGACCGCGCAGGCCCTTCGATAGCGTCGCTCGCGAGGCAGTGCGTGAGCCCGCGGATCTCGCGGGGGACAGACGCTCCCAGGTCTAGATCTAGACCGTGACCGAGAACAGCGGGTAGGCGCCGGGCAGCCCCTTGAGGCTGGCCTCACGCGGACCGGCCGGCGAGATCCGAGACCAGCTCCCGAACATCAGCCTCCTTCAGGCCGCGTAGAAGGATGGGCTCGCAGCAGTCGGAGCGGGGGCCAGTGCAGGTCGTCGAGTATCAGCACGAGGGGCTGGCTCTGCGAAGCCCGGCGCAGGAACTTGCTCATGCTGTCGAAGAATCGGAAGCGCGCCTGATCCTGATCCAGCGCTGGCGGGGCCCCGACGTCGGGGAGGCGATCGGCCACCTCGGTCACGACCTGGGCGATTACGGGCGCCCCCCCGCCCAAGGCGGTTGACCGAACAGGCGTTATCAGACCTCGATTCGCCCCTTGAACCGCGTAGCCGCGGAAGCCGGACCGGGCGGTGCTCGTGGGGGCGCCGGGCGGGCGGCGCGGGATCGCCTTCCTCCACGCCGGCGGAGACGTGACCGTGGTCGGCGCCGGGCACGCGATCGGAAACGGCGGGGATGACTTCCACTGGATGGACGAGTGGCACGTGATGGGCGCACGCGCGCTGCGCGAGATCGATCCGACGCTGCCGCGGGGGCGGGGGACGCCCTGCACGTCGCGAAGCGCGAGGCCGCCTCCGCCATGATCCACTGGACGGGCCGGGGCTACGGCTGGCATCCGCTCGGCGACTGACCGCGTGCACCGCGCCCTGCGGTGCGCCAGGTGCCGCCCCGGAGGTGCCCGCCGTCGCAGTGCGACGCGAGACGCTGCGGCCCTGCGGAGCCCGCGGAGCGGCAGCGCGAGGCCTGCCGCGCTGCGCGCGCACGAGGCCGCCGGTCGGCTGCTCGCTCCACGGGAGTGACCGCGCCGGCGGTCGCGATACCATCGGCCGCCGATGGACGGCATCCACGACCTCGGCGGCGTGCACGGCTTCGGCGCGATCCCGCGCGAGCGCGACGAGCCCGTCTTCCACGATCGCTGGGAGGGGCGCGTCTTCGCCATGGCCGTGGGCGGCGGGCTCGCGAACGTCGATGCGTTCCGCCATGCCGTCGAGCGGCTCGATCCCGTCGCGTACCTGACGGCCGGCTACTACGGGCGCTGGCTCGCGGCGCTGGAGCGGCTCGTCGCGGAGCCGGAGGACTCGCTGCGGCCGCGCGGCGGACCGCTGGCGAGGCGCTCGATCGACACGCCGCCGCGGTTCCGCATCGGGCAGCGCGTCGTGGTCCGGGACGTCCGGACGCGAGGCCACACCCGCTGCCCGCGCTACGTGCGGCGCCGGCGAGGCGTCGTCGAGCGCCACCATGGGGCGTGGGTCTTCCCCGATGCGCACGCGCACGGGCGCGGGGAGGAGCCGCAGCACGTCTACGGCGTCGCGTTCGACGCCCGCGAGCTGTGGGGGGAGACGGCCGAGCCCGCGACGCGCGTTTCCGTCGACCTCTTCGAGAGCTACCTCGATGTCGAGCCCTGAGCACCGCGCCGAGGCGCTCGAAGCGCTCCTGCGCAAGCGGGGCGCGATCACCGGCGCGACGATCGACGCGAGCGTGCGTCACTACGAGCAGGACGTGGGCCCGCTGAACGGCGCCCGCGTCGTGGCGCGCGCGTGGCTCGACCCCGGCTACAAGCGTCGGCTCCTCGCGGACGGCACGGCCGCGATCGCGGAGCTCGGCTACGGCGGGCCCCAGGGCGAGCACATGGTCGTCGTCGAGAACACGCCGAGCGTGCACAACGTCGTCGTCTGCACGCTGTGCTCCTGCTACCCGTGGCCCGTGCTCGGGCTGCCGCCGTCCTGGTACAAGAGCCCCGAGTATCGATCGCGCGTCGTGCGCGAGCCGCGCCGGGTGCTCGCGGGGCTCGGGCTCGCGCTCGACCCCGACGTCGAGATCCGCGTCTGGGACTCGAGCGCGGAGATCCGGTACCTCGTGCTGCCCGAGCGCCCGCCCGGCACCGAAGGGCTCGACGAGGCGCAGCTCGCCGCGCTCGTGACGCGCGACGCGATGATCGGCGTGGCGAAGGTTCGGGCCCGTGGCTGACCGCGCGGCGCCCGCGGTCGACCTCGACGGCCCCGCCGCACCGCCGCGCGCAAACGGCGAGCTCGTCTTCGCGGCGCCGTGGGAGAGCCGCGTCTTCGGCATGACGATGGCGCTCCACGCCCAGGGCCGCTTCGGCTGGGAGGAGTTCCGCTCGCGCCTCATCGCCGAGATCGCGGCCTGGGAGCGCGCTCATCCGGACGGCACCGGCTACCGGTACTACGAACGTTGGCTCGCGGCGCTCGAAGGCCTGCTCGCCGCCAAGGGCCTGTGCCCGCGGACGGCGGTCGACGCCGCCGCGGAGCGGCTCGCTGCGCGGCCGGCCGGGCACGACCACGAGCACGGTTGATCGAGGCGCGCCCTCGACGCCGCCGTTCGGCGGCGTGGTCCTGGCCGCGGGGCTCATGTACGTCTGCCTCCGCACCGCCGAGACCCCCTTCCTCTCGCTGCTGCCCGACATCACGCCGCCCGAGCAGCGCGGCATCGGCGGCGACCTCATCGTCCCGTTCGCCCGAGCACCCGGTAGATCGAGACCTTGCCCTCCCGACCCGGGAGCTCGTGGTGGCCCACCGGCTCGACCTCGAAGAGACCCTCCACGAGACGCAGCGTCGACTCGTCGATCAGGATGCGACAGCTACGCGCGGAGGGGTCCCGCTCGAAGCCTTCCTTGTCGAAGCTCTCGAGACGCGACGCGGTGTTCACGGTGTCGCCGACGGATGTGAACTTGAGCCGCCGCGCACTCCCCAGGCTGCCCACCACGGCAGGGCCGGTGTGGATCCCGACGCGCATCTTCGCGGTGGGAAGGTCCTGCTCGCGCCAGCGGCGGTTCAACTGCTCCATCTGCTCGCCCATGGCGAGTGCACACGCGACCGCGTTGCGGGCATCGCCGGCGACCTCCTCCTCGCTGCCCCGCGGGATGGGCGCGCCGAAGTTCGCCTTGATGCCGTCGCCGGCGTAGTCGTCGACGGCGCCGCCGTGCTGCTCGACGAGCTGGGCCATCGCCGCCATGAATGCGTTCACCCACTCCATGAGAACCGCCGGGTCCATCTGCTCCGAGACGGCCATGTAGCCCTTCAGGTCCGCCATCAGCACCGTGAGTGTCAGGCGCTGGGCGCGCGGACGGCCGTCTTCCATGAACTGCTCGCGCTGCTCCCAGAGCCTCTCTGCGACGCGTCGGCCGACGTTGCGGGCGAAGAGGTCCATCACCAGCTTGCGCTCGGCGTGCTCTTCGCGCGTCGCGAAGGCCAGCGAGGCGAAGGCGGCCCCGACAGCCGCGAGGGCCGGCGACACCGCGGGGATCCACCAGTCCAGCAGGAACGCGGCGATGCAAACCGACGCCAGCAGCGCAGCGCCGCCCGCGAGCGCCGCAGCGAGGACGAGGGGCCGGCGCAGACGCCACCCGAGCTGCGCGCCGGCGAGGCCGAAGGCCAGCATCCAGAACGCCTCGACCAGCTCGGACGGGGAGCGGGTCGGACGCGCGCCCAGGAGGCCAGCCCGCAGAAGCTGGCTCGTGCCGTGGGCGTGCACCTCCACGCCCACCGCGCTGGTGTCCCTCCCGGCCACCCGGACCGGGAGCTCGAAGCGATCGGTGACGCTCGGTGAGACCGTGCCGATCAGCACGACGCGAGCCCGGACCGCGTCGCGGTCGAAGTCTCCCGCCGCAACGCCCGCGAAGGGCACGCTCGCGAAGGGAGCCGGCGCGGATCGGAAGTCCAGCAGGAACTGGTAGCCGCTGTCCTCGACGCCGCGGTAGCCCCCGTCGTTTCCGCGGAAGAACGGCAGGGGGGTCTCCCCCACGCGGACGACGGCAGGGTCGTCCGGGTCGGGGCCCACGGCGACTCCGCGAAGCGCGAGGTAGCGCCGCGCGAGCTGGAGCGAGAGCGAGACGTGCACGCGACCGTCGGCGTCCCAGAGATACAGGAGCCCGCGACGCACCACGCCGTCCGCGTCGGTGAGGCAGTCGCTGAACCCCACCTGGTCGTCGCGAAGGTACGCAGGCGCCGGCACGCCCTCCGCCGCGGCCTCGCCGACCTTCTCGATCATCACGACGCGCGCGTCGCCGGCGACGGCTCGGAGCCGCACCGAGCCGGCGTCGCCGACGCTCCGATCCCGGTAGAGGTCGACGCCCACCGCGGTCGCTCCGGCGTCCAGCAGCTCGCGCAGGGCGTCGGCCAGCACGGCATCGGGTAGCGGGTAGCCGAGCTCCCGGATCTCGGCCTCCCCGACGAGGACGATGGCGATGCGAGGATCGGGGCCGTGGGCCGACGCGCGCAGCCGCAGCATCACGTCGTAGGCCTGGAGCTCGAACGCCGACAGCCAGCCTGGCGCCCGAAGAGCCACCACGCCGCATCCGATCGCGAGCCCGATCGCCGGCGCCGCCAGACGCCGGACCACGGCCCGCGCGGGTCGCCGCGCCGTCACAGCCAGCTCCCGATCATCAGGAAGGGGGACCAGTAGCCCGGGTGATCGTAGGGGAAGCTCTCCAACGCCTTGCGCTGCGCTCGCTGCAACGCCTTGGCGCGCGACAGCTCCCCGTCCCGGAGCTGGGCGTAGAACTCGACCACCAGCCGGGCGGCTGCTGCATCGTTGACCTTCCAGAGCGTCGCCAGGGCGCTCCGCGCGCCGGCCTTGAGGGCGACGCCCGAAAGCCCGAGCGCAGCGCGCTCGTCGCCCTGGGCGGTGTCGCAGGCGCTCAGCGTCAGCAGCTCGAGGGGGACGTCGCGGAACCGGAACAGGCCCACGTACGCGGCGAGCCGCTCCAACGTCAGGTGCCCGTCCCAGGCGAGCAGGAACGTCCGGTCCACCTGGGCGGAGAACTGCCCGTGGGTGGCGATGTGCACGACGCTGAACGCCTCGTCCGCGAGCGTCTCCCGGACCGGATCCAGCCGGAATCCCTCGTCCAACAGGATACGGCCCCCGTGGAGGGCACGGATCGCCTCCAGCTCCCGGGCCACGTGCTCGAGCCGCGGAAAGCCCTCCACGGACTGGCTCAAGCCGGCCAGGAAGGGCTGGATCCGTTCGCGGTCGAGCGGCCGCGGGTCGGTGAGCTCGACACCGGGCACCACCGCCACCGCGTAGGTCTCGATCAGGAAGCGTTCGCCGTCGTGGAGTACCGCCATGGGAACCGTGCCCAGCGGACCCCAGGGCACGAACACGAGCGTGTCGATGCCCCGGCCGCGCAGCTCGCTCTCGAAGGGCCGGATCAGCCAGTCGTAGAGCTGCCGCGCCTCGCGCCGGTACTGGTTGGTGGTGCGCCGCTCGAGATGCTGGCGAAAGCGGAATACCTCGTCCGTCATCCGCCCGCGTCCGACGGGCACGGAGTAGCGCACGAGCTGGCCCGACCCGAAGCTCAGCAGGAGCTCGGTGCGATCGTCGAGTAGCACGGGATATACCACGGCGGCGGTCGCAGAGAGCTGCCCGGCGGTCCGCGTCCGCGCCTGCAGCGCGTCGACGCACTCGTCGCGAAAGTAGTCGCGGAGCTCCGCCTTCTTCAGCAGCTCGACGGTGTCCCGTGCCCGCGTCAGGAGCCGCTGGACGACCGCCGGGTCCTGCTCGCTCGTGGCGCGGCGGAGCAACAAGTCCACCAGCTCGAAGTACACCGCCCCGACGGAGGCTTCGAAGGATGCACCAGTGCTCTCCTGCATGAGCGCGAGCTGGTGACGGAGGCTCTCGAGCAGGCGGACCGCCTCGGTGTAGGACGCGATGGCGCGCTCCTCGTCGCGCAACGCGCGCAGCAGGCGGCCGGCCTGCCAGTGCCAGAGATAGAGCAGCTCGGGTGCCTCCTGCTGCTGTGCCTGGAAGATCGCCTGCTCCGTCAGCGCGAGCGCCTCGGCGCTGCGCGCGTCCTCCTCGTAGAGCTCGCCCAGGTAGCCGAGGGCGTAAGAAGCGGCGCGCGCGTCGCCGATCGCCGTGGCGGCGGCCTGTGCCTCGCGGAGGAGCTGGTAGGAGCGCAGCCGAAGCGCGGGACGCTCGCCGGCCAGCGCCTTGCCGAGGCGCGCGTACGTGCGTGCGAGGTGGATCTGCAGCGTCGCAAGGTCGCGGGACGGCGGCAGCGCGCGGGCCTGCTCGGCAGCGACCTCGGCGATCGCTTTGGCGCGCGCTGCGTCGCCGGCCGCGAGCAGGGCGCGCGCGGCGTTCGCGCGCGCGCGGGCGGCGAGCGCGGCGTTACCCGCGCGACTCGCGAGCGCCGCGCTCTCCTCGTAGGCGGCGAGCGCGCCGCGCGGATCGCCGGCGGTGGCGCGCTGGTTTCCCAGGTTGTTGAGCGCTGCGGCGAGTCCCGTCGGCTCCCCGATCTCGCGCGCCAGGCGCACGGCGTGCTCGAGCGCGCTCCGCGCCGCCTCGGGCTGCCCGATGGCGCTTCGCACCGTGCCCAGGGCGGTGAGGATCGCCGCCTGCTGCGCGCGGTCGCCGCGCCCCTCCGCCAGCGGGAGTGCCTCCTCGAGGCTGCGGGCGGCATCGCGGTACTCGCCGAGAGACTGCTCGGCCTCCGAGAGGCGGACGAGCGCAGCCGCGCGCGCCGCCCCGCGCCCCGCGGCCCCGTAGCGATTCGCCGCCTCACGGAGCGCCTCGGCCGCCTCCTCGAAGCGACCGGCCTCGAGCGCGGCCGCCCCCTTCGCGAGCGCCGTGTCGGCCCGGGCAGCTGTGTCCTCGTCCGCCGCAGCGACGCGCGCGACGCCCGAGCCGAGCGCGAGCCCGAGGATCGCGGCGGCGACGAGCGCGCTTCGCCGGGCGCGCATCAGAGCACCTCCCAGCGCAGGCGGGCGTAGACGCTGATGTCCTGGAGGTCGTGCTCCGCCGGCGCGGGCGCGTCGCGCAGGCCGTGCCCGTAGTAGACCTCGAAGTGGGCGCGCTCGGTGATGGCCCAGCGCAGGCCGGCACCGACGCCCCAGAGCGTCTCGGAGCGCGGCTCGAGCCGACGATCGCGGTCGTACCAGGAGCGCCCGTAGTCCACGAAGGGCGCGAGCTGCACGATCGGACGGCCCGTGCCGTCCCGCCAGAGCGGGATCCGGATCTCCAGCGAGGCGACCGCTCCCGAGTCGCGCACGTACTGGTTCTCGACGTAGCCGCGAACGCTCTCCGGCCCGCCGACCGCGAACTGCTCGAGAGGCAGCAGCGGGTCCGTGGCGAGCTGGACGTCGAGCCGCAGCAGCGCCTCGATCCCCCACCAGGCAAGCCGGCGCGCCCACTGGAACTGGCCCAGCCAGGCCAGGTACTGGCCGTCAGCAAGCGGGGTCGGGTTCACCGTGGCCCCGAACGCGTCGAGCCCCCAGCTCAGCTGGGAGCGCAACGCGAGCACCTGCACGGGGTCGCGGTAGATCCACTCCTGGAAGAAGCGCAGCACCGTGACCTTCGAGACCCCGTCCTGCACACCGGGCGCGAACGAGAACGGACGGCCCAGGAGGAAGGTCTCGCTGCGCCGGAGCTCGGCGTCGACTCCGAGGGTCAGCGTGGTGTTCAGCGTTCGCAGGACGGGCTGGTGGAGCCCGATGCCGTAGCTCGTCGACTCGCTCTCGATTTCGAGCTCGTCGAAGGGGCTCTGCACCACCTCCGAACGGTTGGTGTCGTACCAGAACGCGAGCGCCGTGTCGTAGCGCGTGATCGGGACCTCGTAGAGCGCCGCGATCTCCCAGTAGCCCTCCGTGATGCTGAACGTGGCGCTCAGGATGTCGCCGTTCCCGGTCAGGTTGTCGTGGCCGGCGC
>Ga0105106_10003693_pt1 | contig 10895 bp, 9 predicted proteins | sample PPLLaktember2015_5_FD_79109 | JGI IMG/M metagenome (GOLD analysis project Ga0105106, IMG submission 79109) | Freshwater sediment microbial communities from Prairie Pothole Lake near Jamestown, North Dakota, USA - PPLs Lake P8 Core (1) Depth... | ecosystem: Environmental > Aquatic > Freshwater >... | reverse complement strand
CCGCTACGGGCACCTCATGAGCTTCCGCGTGGACGGCCCGCCGGCCAACGCCCGCAAGGTCTTCGACGGCTTCAGGATGATCTACCGGGCGACCGACCTCGGACGGATCAAGAGCGTGGCCACGATCCCGGCCATCTCGACCCACCAGCAGCAGGGCGAGGAAGCGCGGCGGATGGCCGACGTCCCGCCGCAGCTCATCCGGCTGTGCGTCGGAGGAGAGGACCCGTCCGACGTCATCGCCGACCTCGCGCAAGCCCTCAAGGCGATTTGAGTTCGCCCCGGCCTTGGGGTAAAATCGCCGCGTGGAACAAATCCGCATCTGCGGCGCCCATGATTTCCGGCTGAAGGGCCAGGTCCGGGTCGGGGGCTCCAAGAACGCCGTCCTGCCGGCCATCGCCGCCTCGCTCCTCACCGACGGCGAGGTCAAGCTCAGGAACGTCCCGTTGGTGAAGGACGTCTACTCGATGCTCAACCTCATGCGGGAGCTGGGCTCGGACAGCGAGCTCAAGAAAAGCGTCCTGTCCCTCCAAACCCGCAAGATCCTGTCCGAAGAGGCGTCCTACGAGCTCGTCCGGGTCATGCGCGCGTCGTTCCTCGTCCTCGGCCCGCTCGTCGCCCGCTTCGGCCGGGCGGTCGTGGCCCTCCCGGGCGGCTGCGCCATCGGGTCGCGGCCGATCGACCTCCACATCGCCGGACTGCAGAAGATGGGCGCGACGATCACCCTCGAGCACGGCTACGTCAAGGCCGAGGCGCCCCGCCTCCTCGGCGCGGACATCCATTTCGAGAAGCAGACCGTCGGGGGGACGGAAAACCTGGTCATGGCGGCCGCGCTGGCCAAGGGCGAAACCATCCTCCGCAACTGCGCCCGGGAGCCCGAGGTCGGCTGCCTGTGCGAGCTTCTGGTCAAGATGGGGGCGAAGATCGACGGGATCGGCGAGTCCGTCATCCGGATCACCGGCGTGAACGAGCTCGGCGGGGCCTCCCACGAGATCATCCCCGACCGGATCGAAGCCGGGACGTTCATGGTCGCCGCGGCCCTGACCCAGGGCGACCTGTGCCTTCTCGGCATGAATCCCGCCCACATGCCGACCATCCTGGAGAAGCTCCGCTATTCGGGCGCGGCCATCGAGGTCCTCGGCCGCGATTCCCTGCGCGTCCTGGGGAGCCCGGAGATCCTCCCCCAGGACATCACCACGTCGCCCTACCCCGGGTTCCCGACCGACATGCAGGCCCAGTTCATGGTCCTCATGACCCAGGCCTCGGGCACCTCGATCATCACCGAGACCATCTTCGACCGCCGCTTCCTCCACGTCAACGAGCTCGTCCGACTGGGAGCCCTCATTGAGGTCTCCGGGGACAAGGCCATCGTCCGCGGGCCGACCCCCTTGTCGGGGGCCGAGGTGACCGCCACCGACCTGCGGGCTTCGGCCTCCCTTCTCCTGGCCGGCCTCGTCGCCTCCGGAGAGACGGTCGTCAACGACATCGAGCATATCGACCGCGGCTACGAGGCCATCGAGCAGAAGCTCGGCACCCTCGGGGCCCGGATCGAGCGCGTCAAGAGCGAGGACGCGGTCCGGGCGTGAGGTGATCCATGGACGATTGCCTGTTCTGCAAGATCGCCGCCGGGGAGATCCCGGCCAAGATCGTCTACGAGGACGACCGGGTCGTCGCCTTCGACGACATCCGGCCGCAGGCCCCGACGCACACGCTCATCATCCCCCGGGAGCATTTCGCTTCGCTCAACGAGCTCCCCGCGGACCGGGGCGCGCTCCTTTCCGACTGCCTCTTCGCCGCCCGCAGGATCGCCGCGGACAGGGGGATCGCTCCCTCCGGATACCGGATCGTCCTCAACACGGCCCGCGATTCCGGGCAGGAAGTGTTCCATATCCACTTCCATCTTTTGGGAGGAAGGAGAATGACATGGCCGCCGGGATAACCTCTCCGCTCGAGATCACTTTTCTCGGGCACGCCGCCGTCCGGCTTCGCGGAAGCCGGATCGTTTACATCGATCCGTTCCTGACCGGGAATCCGAGCGCCTGCATGACCGCCGACAAGGTCACGGCCGCCGACGTCGTCGGCGTCACGCACGACCACGACGACCACCTGGGCGATGCCTTCGACATTTCCAGCCGGACGGGCGCGACCATCGTGGCCATCCACGAGCTGGCCTTGGAAGCCCAGGCCCGCGGCCTCAGCACCGTCGGGATGAACATCGGCGGGACGGTCGAGGTCAAAGGGGTGCGCGTACACATGGTCCCGGCGCTCCATTCGGCGGCCCGGGGCCACTCCGCCGGGCTCATCTTCGATATCGACGGGAAGCGCATCTACCACGCCGGGGACACCGGCCTGACCGCCGACATGAAGATCATCGGGGAGTATTTTCAGCCCGACCTGGCGTTTCTGCCGATCGGCGACTGCTTCACCATGGGACCCCTCTCGGCTTCCCGCGCCGTTGAATTCGTTCGGGCGAAGAAGGTCGTCCCGATCCACTACGGGACCTTCCCCCCCATCAACTCGGATCCCCAGGAATTCAAGCGGCTCGTGGGGGGGATCGCCGAAGTCCTCATCCTCAAGCCGGGCGACACCATCGCGCCATGGCCTACCTGATCGACGGGAACAACCTTCTCGGCTGCCTCTTCCCCGGCTGGCACCGCGATCCTGAGAACAAGCTCAAGCTCGTCCGCCGGCTGATCGCCTTCCATAGGACCAAGCGCTCGCGGGTCATCCTCGTCTTCGACGGCGCCCCCGTCCCCGACCCCGACGAGATGGCTCTCCCGGACGAGCGGTTTTCGATCCTCCACCCCGAACGGGGCGGCTCGGCCGACGCGATCATCTCCGAATTCCTCGGCCGCGGCGGGGACAAGCGCCATCTCACCGTCGTCAGCTCCGACCGGGGGGTTCGGACGGCCGCCCGTTTGGCCGGGGCGCGCTCGCTGACCTGCCGCGAATTCGCCCTCGAGCTCAACCGGACTCTCCGCGAGCGGCGGGCGGAACGGGAGCTGGACAAAAAAGAAGCCCCGCCGACCGCCCTCGAGACGCGGCTGTGGGCCCAGGTCTTCAAGGAAAGGAAATGAAGGGACTTTACGGAACGTAAAGCAACTTGACGCGTGATGGGCCCCCGGAGAAAAAGGCCGGCCGGGACGGAAAAAAGATCAAAGCGATGCGCCGGCTGCCGGGAGGGCGATGACCTCTTCCTCGAGGTCGATGCCGAAAGCTTCCTTGACCCGCTTTTTGAGGAGCGAAGCCAGGGCGAGGACGTCCCGGGCGGTCGCGTCTCCGGCATTGTAGATGAAATTCGCGTGGCCGGCATAGACGGCCGCCCCGCCGATCCGCGCTTCCTTCGCCCCCACCTGTTCCAAGAGCTGTCCGGCCGGCTTTCGCGTCCCATCGGGAAGCGTCGGGTTCTTGAAAAAGCTCCCGGCATAGGACATGTCCCTGGGCGGGTGTTTTTCCGCCCTTAAAGCGAGGCACCCGTCCACGCGGGAACGGATCGCCGCCTGGTTTCCGGGGTTCAGGTTGAAGACGGCCTCGAGAATGATCCGGCGCCCGGATTTCAGGGCGGAATGGCGATAGGCGAAGCCGAGGTCAGCGGAAGATGCCCGGTGTTCCGCATCCCCGGGGCCGAGGAGAAGGGCGTCTTCGAGGAATTCGCCCGTGCTTCGGCCGAATGCGCCGGCGTTCCCATAGACGGCGCCGCCGACCGACCCGGGAATGCCGGCCAGAAACTCGATCCCTTCCATCCCGGCGTCCGCCGCGAAACGCACCAGCTCGCCCAGCGGGGTCCCGGACTCGGCCCGAATGCGCGGGCCCGCGGGGTCGAGGACCAGGCCGCGCGAGGCGTTCCGGACGATGAGGCCGCGAAAGCCGGCGTCGTCGAAGAGGATGTTGAATCCCCCGCCGATGACGTAAGCGGGCAGGCAGCATTCGCGGGCGGCGCTGAGGCAGGCCCGCAGCTCATCCCGGCTCCCCGCCTGGAAAAAGTAATCGGCGGGTCCGCCGATCCGGAAATTCGAATAGTCGCGGAGAGGGACGTCCCGGAGCGGGCCGCGTCCGACCCTCTGGGCCAGGATCCCTGAAAACTCGTTCTCGCCCGCCATTTCGCCCTAATTTTAGGACATCTTAACGACGAAATCCAATGACGGGATCTCCGGGGCTTCCGGAAAGGTACGAACCGGCTCGGGTTCCCTTGTGAGCGTGGGGCAATTCTGAAAAACGTAGCCGGGCGAAGGGATCGCCCATATCGAACATCACGGAAGGGGGCCCGCGCATCGCGCGTGAGCGCGGGGCAATTCTGAAAAACGTAGCTGGCGAGAAGGTTCCCCCATGGCGAACATAGCGGTGAGGGGTCCCGCCTTGCGGGGGGCACCGACGGGACTGGTGCCCCAGTGAGCCATGGGGGACCTTCGAGCCTCTTGGCATGACTATTGCATGTATTCTACAGGCGGAGCGATTTGAGCATAGCCCGCTCAACCGCCCGGAAGTGTCGACAGGTTGACATGTTACGGGCGCTGGGCTATGATTCTAGAAATTTTTTTGAGAGGTACCGCATGAGAAAGACCGTCCTGACGATCATCGCGATCGCGTTCGCCCTTTCCGGCCTGGCCCAGGCCCAGAGCGAGTGCGACACGCTTTACATCAAGGCCATGCAGGCCAATGCCCCGGCCGAAAGGGCCAAGCTCCTCAAGGATTTTCTCGCTTCCTGCAGCGGCAAGGGGAGCCAGTATGAGGGTTTCGCCAACGCCTTCCTCTGCACCGGACAGTTCCCCAAGACCGACCAGGAGGTCGTCTCCTACGGTGAAAAAGCCCTCGCCCTGGGCGGGTTGGATGAAACGGTCAAGAGTGAAGTCATCTATGCCCTGGCCGTCACCTATAACAAGCTGGGCAACATCGAAAAGACTAAGACTTATGCCCAACAGCTCATCGCCGCCGCGACCGCCGGGAAGGCCAAACAGCCCGAGGGCGCGAGCTGGAACAAGCTGATCGGGGTCGGCCACTTCCTCCTCGGCCAGGCCAAACAGAAGTCCAACGACGTCGCCGGGGCCCTCGAGTCCTACCAGTCGGCCTACGGCCTCCTCAACGACACCGCCATCCTGGTCGAAGTGAAAAAGATGGGCAAGGGCTTCATGGACGCCAAGAAGTACGCCGAGGCCGAGAAGGTCTACCGCTACCTCGCGGGGACGGGAAAGGACCCGGACAGCATCCGGATCATCGCCGACATCCTGGCCCAGACGGGCCGCAAGGGTGAGGCGCTCCAGATGTTCAAGGACATGTACGCCAAGAAAAAGACGGGCGACATGGCCAACAACATCGGCATCCTGCTCGCCCAGGAATCCAAGACGAATCCGGCCGTCATCCCCGAGGCCGTCAACTATCTCCTCGAAGCGAGCCTCCTCCTCCAGAACCAGGGCCAGGCCCAGAAGGCCCGCAACCTGGCCGAAGGCCTCTTCATGAGCCAGGACAAGGAATGGAACAACCGGGTCAAGGCGATCCAGGAAAGCCAGAAACTCATCGATGACTGGACCAAGACCATCAACGCCAAGTTCGGGAACAAGAGCGAGGAAGAGCTGACGCCGGACGAGCGGCGTGAATACCGCAAGATAAAAGAGGTCCTGGACAAGGAAATCGCGACTGTCGAGGGCATCCAGGCCCAGCAGAAGGCGACCATGGCCCGGCTCGAAACCCTGCTCGCCCAGGCCAAGCGGCGGGTCGGGCGCTAAGTAAGGGCTCCGGGATCGCTCGCGGCTCACTGAGGGAACCCCTTAGGTTCCCTCCCGCAAAGCCGGGTCCTTCCTTCCTGATGTTCGCCGCCGAGCGATCCCTCCGCCGGCTACGTTTTTCGGATTTGGCCAACGCTCACGGAATTCTTCGCACCCTCAATTCCCCCTTAGGTCGCTGACCCCGGGCGAGGGGATTTTTTTTTAGCCGGATTCCCGATACAATGAACCCGGAAACGGAGAACCGACGCCTCCATGCCTAAGAAGATCCCGCCCCTGGAGAAGGCCGCGGCCCGCGTCCGGCGCCTCCGAACCGAGATCCTCCATCACGAGAAGAAATACTACATCGAGAACGACCCCCAGATCGCCGATACCGAATTCGACGCCCTGATCAAGGAGCTCCAGGCCCTCGAAGCGGCTTATCCGAACCTGATCACGCCTGATTCCCCGACGCAACGCGTCGGGGGGGAACCCCTCGACGGCTTCGCCACCGTCCGCCATTCGACGCCGATGATGAGCATCGACAACGTCTACACGGCCGGGGAATTCGAAGAGTTCGACGACCGGGTCCGCAAGCTCCTCGCGGGCCGGGAGGTCGCCTACATGGGCGAGCTCAAGATCGACGGCCTGGGAATCTCGATCGTTTACCGCGACGGGGCCTTCGTCCGGGCCGTCACCCGGGGGGACGGCTTCCAGGGCGACGACGTGACGGCCAACGTCAAGACGATCCGGACCCTGCCCCTGCGGATCGGCGAGCGCGGGGAGGTCGAGGTCCGGGGCGAGATCTACCTGCCCTTCACCTCTTTCGAGGCGATCAACCGCGCCCGCGAGCGCGACGGGGAGCCGCTTTTCGCCAACCCGCGGAACGCCGCGGCCGGCTCGATCCGGCAGCTCGATCCGCGCGTGGTCGCGGAGCGGAAGCTCGACATCTTCCTCTACGCCCTGACCCGGAACGGCGAAGAAGAGCCGACACAGCACGAGACCCTGGCCCGGCTCAAGGCGCTCGGGTTCAAGACGAACCCGCACGCGCGGCTGTGCCGGTCGCGGGAGGACGTCTTCGCCTACTGGCGGACGTGGACGGAGAAGCGGGACACTCTCGACTACGACGTCGACGGCATCGTCCTCAAGGTCGACGACGCTGCGGCCCGGCGCGAGCTCGGCGTCACGGCCAAGTTCCCGCGCTGGGCGATCTCGTTCAAATTCCCCGCCCGCCAGGCCACGACCCGGCTCAACGACATCATCGTCCAGGTCGGGAGGACGGGCTCGCTCACGCCGGTGGCCGTCCTCGAGCCGGTCCGGCTGTCGGGCACCGTGATCAGCCGGGCGACGCTCCACAACGAGGACGAGATCCGCCGCAAGGACATCCGCATCGGAGACCGCGTCCTGATCGAGCGCAGCGGCGACGTCATCCCCAAGGTCGTCGGCCCGATGAAGGAAAAAAGAACGGGTCGGGAGCGCGAGTTCGTCATGCCCGACCGCTGCCCGGTCTGCCGCAGCAAGGTCTTCCGCCCGGAGGGCGAAGTCGTCGCCCGCTGCGAAAATCCCTCCTGCCCCGCCCGCATCCGGGAATCCCTCCTCCATTTCGCCGGCCGCCGGGCGATGAACATCCAGGGCTTGGGCGAGGCGCTGGTCGATCAGCTCCTCGAGGCCGGTCTCGTCCGGACGATCCCAGACCTTTACGGCCTGCGGGCCGCCGACCTCGCCGCCCTCGAGCGCATGGGGGAGAAAAGCGCGGCGAATCTGCTGGAGGAGATCGAGCGGTCCAAGGCCAACGACCCGGCCCGCCTGCTCTTCGGCCTGGGCATCCGGCACGTCGGGGAAAAGCTGGCCCGGACGATCGCCGGGCGCTTCGCCGACCCCCGGGACCTTGACAAGGCGACGGAGGAGGACCTGCTCGCCATCGAGGACGTCGGCCCCGTCGTGGCCGAGAGCATCGCCTTCTTCTTCAAGCAGCCGGAGAGCCTCGAGCTTCTGCGGCGTCTGGCCGGGGCCGGAGTCAACATGGTTTCGGCTCGGAGCGAGCCCGCCCCGGGCGGGGCGCTCGCCGGGCGCGTCTTCGTCCTGACGGGAACGCTCTCCCGGTTCAGCCGCGACGAGGCCAAGTCCCGCATCGAACGGCTGGGAGGGACGGTGACGGATTCGGTCTCGAGCCGGACGACCGATCTCGTCGTCGGGGCCGAGCCGGGCTCGAAACTCGATAAGGCCCGGATGCTCGGGACGCGTGTGCTCGGCGAGGATGAGTTCCTCGCCCTTGTGGGCGGTTGAAGGCGGCGGCCGGCGGGCCGCTTATTTCTTCTTCGACCCGAAAAGATCCTTGGACAGGATCCCCTTCAGGCCCCTCTGCTCAGGCTTGGATCCGCCCATGGCCTTCAGCTCCTGGCGGGCCACGGCGTGCTCCGGGTCGGCTTCCACCGCCCGCACGAACTGCTTTTTCGCCCGGGCCAGCAAGCCTTCCTTCTTGTAAAGAAGGCCCAGACCAACGAGCGCTTCAGGATTCCACGGTTCGAGCTCGATGGCCGTGAGGAAGCTCCGCTCGGCCTTCTTCCTCAAGGCAGGGATGCGCGATTGGGCCATGGCCAGGAGGAGAAAATAATCCCCCTTGTCGTCCTTGGACCGGACCGCCTCCTCGAGCAGGCTGATGGCTTCCTCGTACCGGCCGCTGTTGTAGAGCGTCTTGGCCTGGCGGAACTGCGTCTCGGCTCCCTTCGAGCCGCTCCCCGCGGCGGCCGCGGCGGAGGGCTTGCCCGCCGGTTTCGCCGCCGGCTCGGTCTTGGACGCCTTGGCCATGAGGTTGTGGTAGGCTTTGGTGATCCCGTCGAATACCGAGGCGACGAGCGCCTTGTGCTCGGCGGAGAGGCTCCGCCCGAAGAGATCGGGGTGGAACTTGCGGGCCAGCCGGAAATACGACTTCTTGATCTCGTCCTCTCCCGCGTCCGAGCGGACCTCGAGGATGCGGTAATCCTCCATTCCGGCCATTTGGGCGTGCATCTGGTCGGCTTCGGCCAGCCGGGCCTTGAGATCCGCGGGCGACTCGGACGGAGCCTCCGCCCCCACGACCGACCGGGGAACGTTCTGGAGATCGACGAGGTCGAGGCCGAAGAGGAGGAAGACGATCTTGCGGAGCTTCTCGGGACCGCCGGAGTACGAGGCCCCCAGCTCGTCGATGTCTTTCTCGCCGTCGACGAGGCCGTAGACGGAACGCTCCTCGGCCGACAAGAGGGAGAGGTTCTTCTCGCTGGACCGGACGGGGATCTTGGCCGCGACGTACTTCCTGAGCTCCTCGTCCGCGTCCATTTCCCGGATCCCCCGGGCGATGAGATCGACCAGGCTCATCTTCTGCTGGAGTCCGCCTTCGAAGAAGCGGTCCCGGTCGCGGAAGATGATCTCGGCGCCGAAGATCGGGAAAACGCTCAGGGTCGCCACGGTCATCTGCTGGACAAGCCCCTCGTAGAGGTCCTGGCGGGTGATGAGCTTCTTCTGGACGAGCGTCTCGCCGAGCATGGAATCCGGCTGGATCAGCCCCGGGATCGAATCGTACGTCGGACGCGAGATCTTGCCCATGGCCAGGAGGACTTCGCCCAGCCGCTCGGTGGAGACGTTGGTCTTGATGAAGATGAGGTTGCCGTCTTGGAAATAGAAATGCTTCTGGACGTCCCCGCGGAAGAAGCTCAGGTGTCCCGTCTTCCCGCCGAGAGAGATGTCCTTCAGAAACGTTGCGATGTGCATATCGTTTAGGGCGTATTTTATCCCAAATGCCTCCGCCCCACAACATTAGGGACTTTCATCGAGGCGCGAGGGGTGAGGGTTTGCCTGACGTTAGCTTATGGGCGATTCTGAACTTGCCCGAAGCGCCTTCGAATTTCTTTATTCGATCTTCTCCCCCCTGCCCCCTAACTGTATAGACCGGGGACATGGGTGACAAGTGTTCGGGGACATGGGTAACACTTTATAGTATGGGCGAACGCCAAGATGGAGGTTCGCCATGCCATGGAAGGAGTCGACGCCCATGTCCTTGAGAAGCGAGTTTGTGAGTTTGGCCAAACGAGGTTGTTTCAGCCTCCTCTGCCTGCGATTCGGCATCAGCCGGAAGACCGGGTATAAGTGGCGCGCTCGATACGAGGCGGAAGGAGACGGTGGGCTCAAAGACCGTTCGAGAAGACCCTTGGGGTCGCCGGAGAGGACGCCGTCTGGAACTGAACGGGCCATCCTGAAGATCCGGGACCACCATTCGGCGTGGGGCGGACGCAAGCTCCATCGACGTCTCGTTGATATGGGATTCAGCCAGGTCCCTGCTCCAAGCACGATCACGGAGATTCTCCGAAGGAACGACCGGCTCCGTCCTGAAGAGGCGGCCAAGCATGCTCCCTTCAAGCGGTTCGAGCGGAGCTCGCCCAACGAGCTTTGGCAAATGGACTTCAAGGGAGAGTTCCGGGTGGGCCTTCGGACCTGCTACCCGCTGACCGTCCTGGACGATTATTCCCGATTCGCTCTCCTGATCGGCGCCTGTTCCGATATGCGGGTCGAAACCGTTCAAAATCAACTGGTTGACGTTTTTAGCCGATATGGACTGCCCCTCCGGATTTTGACGGACAACGGAGCCCCTTGGGGGCCACCGCGTTACACGCGGTTCACGGTGTGGCTGATTCGATTGGGAATCAGTATCTCCCGCAGCCGCATCTGTCATCCCCAGACCAACGGAAAAGACGAGCGATTCCATAGGACCTTGAAAACGGAAGTGATCGGGACTCGCCAGTTTCTGGACATGGATGATTGCCAACATCACTTCACGCTCTGGAGAGACGTGTACAACGAGATCCGGCCCCATGAGTCCTTGGGCATGGAGACTCCGGCCAGCCGATATTCGATCAGCCCCCGCTCTTATCCATCCGTCCTTGCGCCGGTGGAGTATGGAACGCTCGACATCGTGCGCAGGGTCCAAGGGAAGGGAGAGATCTCCTTTCATAACCGCGAGTGGCACGTCGGGAACGCCTTCAAGGGACATCCCGTCGGTGTCCGGCCGACGACGAACGATGGAATATTCGATGTCTATTTTTGCCACGAAAGAATCGCGACCATCGATTTGCATCATCCTGATGGAAATGCCTAAAATGTGTTACCCATGTCCCCGAACACCTGTTACCTATGTCTCCGGTCTATACAAAGGGGGATTAAGGGGGATTT
>Ga0105106_10003690_pt1 | contig 10902 bp, 10 predicted proteins | sample PPLLaktember2015_5_FD_79109 | JGI IMG/M metagenome (GOLD analysis project Ga0105106, IMG submission 79109) | Freshwater sediment microbial communities from Prairie Pothole Lake near Jamestown, North Dakota, USA - PPLs Lake P8 Core (1) Depth... | ecosystem: Environmental > Aquatic > Freshwater >... | reverse complement strand
GGCCGGCGCTCACCCCGCTTGCCACCCCGTGCTCGACGGCGCGGCGCTGCTCGGAGTTTAGGCGGGCGAGATAGGCGTGCGCCTCGCCCTCCGGGGCGGCTTCGCGAGCGGGATCTACCATGGTTTGCATGCTGTATTTTTATACAGTACCGGTGCCGTGGCAAGCAAGCATGTCAGGGCGCGTCGATCAGCACGAGGCAGGCCGGAACGTCGTTGCGTGCGTTGCTGACCACCGGGCTGACGGGGTAGTAGCGCATCTCCTGCGCCGGTACCGCTGGGGGCAGTTCCTTCGTCCCGGCGGCGAGCCACGCCTCGTAGCCGCCCGGCGCCACAATCAGCGGCATCCGGTCATGCAATTCGGCGATCAGTGCATTGGCGTCGACCGTGACGATGGTGCAGCTTTCCACCGTCTGCCCGTTTGGGTCTTTCCAGTGCTCCCACAACCCCGCCATGCCGAACGGGCCCTCGTCGCGCAGGCGGATGCAATAGGGCCGCTTGCGCCCGGCGACCGTCTTCCATTCGTAGAACGCGTCGGCAGGAACCAGACAGCGGCGCTGGCGGTACGCGCTGCGGAAGGCCGGCTTGTCCGCGAGCGTCTCGCCTCGCGCGTTGATGAGCTTCATGCCGATGGTCGCATCCTTGGCCCACGACGGTATCAAGCCCCACTTGAGAAAAGTCAGTTCCCTGCCCTGCTCCATTTCGCGCACCACCGGGATCGTCTGTCCGGGGGCGATGTTGTAGTGCGGCGGGACGTCCGGCGCCCACGCCAATCCGAATCGCTCAGCGATCACAGCGGGAGGGGAAGTCAGGGCGTAGCGTCCGCACATGGTGCCAGTCTAGCGGAAGGAACCGTGTTCCGAACCACCGGCCGGCGTCAGCCGGTGAACACTTATTTTCGACGCCTGACAACAAGTGCCATCCTCATCGCAGATGTCTGGCAACCGGGCATTCCGGTCGTCCGCACACGGCGACTGACAGCCCCTGAAGTCCACTTCAAACACTGGCGCCGAATGGCGCTACCGGCCAGGAACAGCCTGTCCGGATGGGGTCGTGACCGTCCGGCCTTCAGGTCATACGGTTCAAGGTTGATGATTGGTAGAAAGTGTTATGACAGTTAGCAGAAGCTTTGCTCTGCCAAGATTGTGCTAGCTCATGGCATATCGGGAACTACCATATGAGTATGTTCCCGATATCACGCCAAAGCGGCACCAGATCAGCCTATCGACCCCATCGGCCCGGGATACGTCACTTCTTCGAGTTTTCCGGTATCTACGTCATAGACAAAGCCACGCACAGTGACTGCGTCGGGTCCGCTGGTTGGTAGCCACGGGTGGTTCATGATGGTTGACATGCCACGGCGCACATCCCATTCCAGTCGCTCCATGCTTTTTGCATCACGTGGCGTGTCCAGCGGTTGGATCTGTCCGCGAAATGCATGGAAAGCCACAGGAGATGACGAAGATTTCCCCGTGTTCGTGAATGCACGGCCCGTTGCCTGGCCTAGCAATTTCTCAGCCGCCGGGTCGCCCTCCAGCCCGGCTTTGAGCAAGTCATCAGTGAACGCGAGCATGCCACAGCGTGTGTGGTGAATGAGAATGATCTCATTAGTGTTCAGAAGGTGATGGGAAATGATCAAGCAACGAATCGCGTCGTCCGTTACAACACCACCGGCATTGCGAATGATGTGAGCCTCGCCGGTCTGAAGGCCGAGAAGATCCTCAACATCAAGTCGGGCGTCCATGCAGGCCACAACGGCGACATGCCGGGATGGCTGGATTGGCTGTTTTCCTGGATAAGCTGGTTTATGGACCGTCTCACCACTTGCATAGAGCTTATTGTTTGTCAGGTATTGATCGGTGTTCAGATTCGCCATGATTACGTCTCCTTATGATTATCAAATCTGCAGCGATATCAGGCGCTGGTCATGCGGCTTTATAGACGTGGCTGAGTTCCTGTCAAGGAGGAGATGGACTGCCCCCCGTGTTCAGTAGGCATCTCCCGGGCCTTTGGAAGGGCATCGGCGCGACGCTGCGGTTTGTCTACTGTTCTAGGGGCAGTTCAAGCTGCTACAGACGTAGGTTGTGGACACTAAAGGCCGTCTCCTCCGGTGGTGTGGTGAATCCATCTTTGATGCCCTGTCGCATTCTTGGCATCAGGATTTCATCGCGGAACTGCTCCCAACTCTCCTTCGAGTCATGAATTGCCACCACAGTCCAGCCACCGGCCGAGGGGCCAGCCGCATGGAAGATCTGGCCCCTCGGCAAGCTGTCTCCGCTGGGATGCACCGCCGCGATTGACGCCTCGTATTGCTCCTTCGTACCGCCAGGAAAGTGATGAACAATTCCATATGACATGTTCGGCTCCTGTTAGCGCGTATTGATTTTTTGTTCCCAGTTTTGTAGCGACTGGGGAAATTAAATATAGGTGACTAAAATCATTAAGCAACGCGGTATACGACCTTAAGTACAGTTGGGTCTCTGACATGGCCGGAAGTCCTCCTATAGATACGAGGCGGACGACTGCTTTCACTGACTGAGCCGACATAGGACAAACAGGCCATAACTGACCGGGCAGGGTCGAGAGCGCCAGTTCACCTTTTTGGAGACGGACGCTCGAGACAGCATTCAATGAAAATCCCGCGAATGCGTCACCAGATTCCCCAGCAGCGGCGTCAGATCCCGCAGGTGGCCGGCGATGAGATGCGCCACCTCGCCCTGCCGCTCCAGCGTGCCGTACACCGCCAGCAAGCGCGCGCCCAATAACTCGCGCCGCTGACGCTCGGCGAGATCGCGCCAGACGACGACATTGACGTGGCCGGTCTCGTCCTCGAGCGTGAGGAAGGTGACGCCGCTCGCGGTGCCGGGGCGCTGGCGGTTGATGACGAGGCCGGCGGTGCGTACGAGGCGGCGGTGGGGCAAGTGGCTCAGTTCGGCGGCGGTGAGCAGGCGATCGCACTGCAGGCGCTCGCGTAGTAGCGCAAGCGGATGGCGGCCCAGGCTGAGTCCGAGGCTGGCGTAGTCGGCGACGAGATTCTGGCCTTCGGTGAGCGGGAACAATTCTGGCTGCGGTTCCGCCACGTGCCCCATGGCGAGCGGCGTGGCGCGTTCGATGCCGGCGACGTCCCAGTAGGCCTGCCGGCGGTGGCCGGCCAGCCTGGCAAGGGCGCCAGCGGCGGCGAGGCACTTGAGGTCGCGTGGGTCGATGCCGCTTCGTGAAGCCAGTTCCTCGACGCTGTCGAACCCGCCTCGCGCGCGCGCCGCGGTGAGGCGGGCGACGCCTTCGAGGGAGAAGCCGTTGACCATGCGCAGGCCGAGGCGGAGGGCGGGTGCGCTTCGCGCGTGAGGCGTCCTCTCCCCTCGCCCCGTTCGCGGGGAGAGGGGCTGGGGGAGAGGGGCGAAGTGGGAAAAGCCGCGTTTCTGGTTCCCGCTTGGCCCCTCTCCCCGCAGGGGAGAGGGGGACGACTCCAGCGGAGAGAGTTGGGGAGAGGGGTGGTTTTCCAGCGTGCAATCCCATTCACTCGCCAGCACGTCGACCGGTCGCACTTCCACGCCGTGGCGCCGCGCGTCCTGCACGATCTGGGCGGGCGCGTAGAAGCCCATGGGCTGGCTGTTCAGCAGCGCGCAGGCGAAGGCCGCGGGTTCATGGCACTTGAGCCACGCTGACACATACACCAGCAGCGCGAAGCTGGCGGCGTGCGATTCGGGAAAGCCGTATTCGCCGAAGCCCTGGATCTGCATGAAGATCTGACGCGCAAAGTCTTCCGGGTAGCCGCGCTCGCGCATGCCTTCGATGAGGCGCTGCTCGAACGCTTCGAGCCCGCCCTTCCTCCGCCATGCCGCCATCGAGCGGCGCAGCTTGTCGGCTTCGCCCGGCGTGAAGCCGGCGGCGACGACGGCGAGCTGCATGACCTGCTCCTGGAAGATCGGCACGCCGAGCGTGCGCGCTAGCACGCCGCGCACGGCCTCGCTCGGATACGTGACCGGCTCCACCTGCTCGCGCCGGCGCAGGTAGGGATGCACCATGCCACCCTGGATCGGTCCCGGGCGCACGATAGCGACCTCGATCACCAGATCGTAGAAGCGGCGCGGCTTCATGCGCGGCAGCATGGCCATCTGCGCGCGCGATTCGATCTGGAACACGCCGACCGTATCCGCGTGCCCGATCATGTCGTAGACCGCCGGGTCCTCAGACGGCACGTCGCTCATCGCAAACGGCCGGCCGCGCGTCGCGCTCACGAGGTCGAGCGCGCGGCGGATCGCGGAGAGCATGCCGAGTGCGAGCACATCGATTTTCAAGAGCCCCAGCGCGTCGAGGTCGTCCTTGTCCCACTGGATGATGGTGCGCTCGGGCATCGCCGCGTTTTCGATCGGCACCAGCTGCGAGAGCTGCCCGCGCGCGATGACGAAGCCGCCGACGTGCTGCGACAGATGGCGCGGAAAGCCGACCAGCTCGTCGACCAGCCGGATCAGCAGCGCCACTTTCCGGTTTCCTGGATCGAAGCCCGCCTCGGCAAGACGCTCGGGTTTGATTTTGCGGCCGTCCCACCACGCCATCGACTTCGCCAGCCGGTCGACCTGCTCTAGGTCGAAGCCGAGCGCCTTGCCGACGTCGCGCATCGCGCTGCGCGGGCGATAGCTGATCACCGTCGCGGCGAGCGCGGCGCGGTCGCGGCCGTATTTCGCGTAGAGGTACTGGATCACCTCCTCGCGCCGCTCATGCTCGAAGTCGACGTCGATGTCGGGCGGTTCGTTGCGCTCGCGCGAGATGAAGCGCTCGAACAGCATCTCCATGCAGGCCGGATTCACTTCGGTGATCCCCAGGGCGTAGCACACCGCCGAATTGGCCGCCGAGCCGCGCCCCTGGCAGAGGATGCCGCGCGAGCGGGCGAAGCGAACGATGTCGTGCACGGTGAGGAAATACGGCTCGTAGTGCAGTTCTTCGATGAGCGCGAGTTCATGCTCGACCTGCCCGCGCACCTTGTCCGGCGTGCCATCGGGGAAGCGCCGCAGCAGGCCTTCTTCCGTCAGCTTGCGCAGGTGCGATATCGCGGTCACGCCGGGCGGGACGAGTTCCTCCGGATATTCGTAGCGCAACTCGTCGAGCGAAAAATCGCAGCGTGCCGCAATTGCCAGCGTCTCATCGAGCAGCGGTTGCGGATAGAGTTGCGAAAGGTCGCCGGTCGTGCGCAGATGCCGCTCGCCGTTGGGATGGAGCGCGTCGCCGGCGTCCGCTACCGGCACACCGAGGCGGATCGCGGTGAGCGTGTCCTGCATCGCGCGGCGTTCTGCGATGTGCATGTGGACGTCGCCCGCCGCCACGATCGGCAGGCCAGCCGCCTTCGCCAGTTCGCCCGCCGCAGCGAGCCGCTCGGCGTCGTCGGGCGCACGGAACAGTTCAACCGCCAGCCATGCGCGCCCGTGAAACCAGGCGGCGATCGTCTGAGCCTGTGCCAATGAAGGCGACGGGTCGGCCAGCAGCAGGGCCAGGCAGCCGGGGATGCCGCTGGCGAGATCGTCCAGCGAAAGCGCGTAGCGCCCCTTGATGGCGCTACGGCGGCCGCTGGTAATGAGCGCAGACAGATTGCCGTAGCCGGTGCGGTCCGTCGCCAGCAGCACGACACGCGGGCCGTCGCCGAGCCGGATCTCGCTGCCGACGATCAGCTTGAGGCCCACCTCCTTCGCCGCCACGTGGGCGCGCACGATGCCTGCGAGCGAACATTCGTCGGTGAGAGCGAGTGCCGCGTAGCCGAGTTCGTGCGTACGCGCGACCACTTCTTCCGGATGCGAGGCACCACGCAGGAAGGTGAAATTCGACAGGCAGTGGAGCTCGGCGTAAGAGACCATCTTGAAAGCTGCTACGCGTTATACCCGGCAACGAAATGTCCCCGCTCCCCGCTCCCTCTCCCCCGACCCCTCTCCCGCAAGCGGGAGAGGGGAGTGTTTGGACGTACCCTTTCCTGCAATTGGGAGAGGGGGGTTGTGCATGCCCCCTTCTCCAGCACGTGAAAGGAAGAAGGCCGTGCACGTTCCCTCTCCCGCTTGCGGGAGAGGGTTAGGGAGAGGGAAGTTTGTGAACATACCAACTTCCGCTTGTGCAAAAGGTAGCGGAGTTCGGCGCAGGCACGCATCACCATGACAGCCCCTTACTTCCCCTCTCCCACCTGTGGGAGAGGGGCCAGGGGAGAGGGTTCGACAGCACAGCGTATCTGCTCCAACACGCCTTCCAACTGCTGCATGACATCGTGGTTCCAGAAACGCAGCACCGTATAACCCTGGCTGCGCAACCATGCATCTCGTTGCCGATCGTATGCCGCCTGTTCGGCATGCTGGCCCCCATCGACCTCGACAATCAGCCGCCGCTCGCAGCACACGAAGTCGGCGATGTAGCAGCCCACGGGTTTTTGCCGCTTGAATTTCAGGCCCATGAAGCGATGCGCCCGCAGGTGATACCACAGTCGCGCTTCGGCGTCGGTCTGGTTGCTGCGCAGGGACTTGGCGTTGGACAGCATGTGTATCTTTTTCCCTCTCCCCTGCCCCTCTCCCACGGGTGGGAGAGGGTGATCTTTCCGAGGCTCGCTGCTCATGCGAATACTCCATGCACGTACCATTCGCCGCTCGCGCGGTCGCAGTACACCCACAGTTGTGCGCCGTTCCTGTCTTCCGCCACGTAGTAGTCGCGGGCGACGTCGCCGCCGTCCCACCAGCCGCTTTCGATGCGCTCGGGCCCGGATTTCAGCTTGAGCCGGCCATCGTGGCACGGCAGCGGTTTTGGAAGCAGCCACAGCGGGCGATGGCGGTTGGCCGCCGCAGTCGCGTGCTTCTGTTCCTGGCACGGACGCCAGGCACGCTCCGGACGATGGTCGGATGCGCTCTCGATGCCATGGACCGCGTCCTTGCCCAGGCGGATGCGCAGGCGTTCCAGCAGCAGGTCGCCGTCCGCTTCGCCGTTCCTCGCCTTAAACAGGTCGCCGCTCGACGCCGATAGCGGCAACACGAGAGGCGCATGCAGAACGATGGTGTGCACCGGCGACGGCAGGCGCGTACGGTCCAGCGTTTCACGCAGCAGGAGTTGCATGCGCCCCGTGTCGCGCGAAGGCTTGACGAAGCCCAGCCTCACGACGGTCGGGTTGCGCCGCTCGTGACGGCAGACGAGTTCCAGTTCCTGCACCCCGGCCTGGCGCAGGCTGAGAAATCCTTCCAGTTCCGGCAGCAGGCGGCACGCGGCGAACAGCAGGGCTTCCGCAGCCTGCACCGGCGCGGGCAATTCCAAGGCGCGCTCGAAGTTGGGCGGCGGTTCGAAGAATGCGTGTGCTTCAGGCCGCCTGCCCAGTGCGCGGTCCAGTTCGTCGATGAGCGCCTGGCCGAAGCGCCGCGCCACGCCGGCGCGCGGCAGGCGCAGGCACTCGCCCAGCGTCCGGGCGCCAACCCTTTCCAGGCTTTCCACCACCGCCGGCGGCTGATCGAGCAGCGCGATCGGCAGCGCGGCAAGAACGGTCTCCAGCCGAACATGATCGCGGATGGCCTTTTCGATTCCCGCTTTCGCCAGCAGCCAGGCGCCGTGGGACGACGGCGCGCAGGCCATGGTGGCCGCATAGCCCATCTCAGTGACACCGCTGCGCGCCTGCTTCAGCAGGTTTCCGAGGCCGCGATGCAGGCTCAGGCAGGTGCTGATTTCGAGCAGCAGGCCGTCCGGCGGCGCGAGGCTCACCGAAGGCGTGAAGCGCCCCGCCCACACGGCTAGCCCATCGAGCGACTCGCGCTCGGCTGACGGGTCGCGCCTGCGCACAACAAGACCGTCGGCCAGTGCCTGCGCCGCGGGTGCGGCCATGCCGACATGCACGCCGCAGGCTTCGGCGGCGTCGTTGCAGGCGATGACCCAGGTACGGCTGCCCTGCTTCTCGATGACCGCCATCGGCTCGGGCGCAGCCGCGCCGCGGGAAAAAACTTCCAGGGACAGCGCGCGGAAATGGAAGGCGAGCCACAGCATGACAACACACTCGCAGAGATTGTTTCAGAAATTCGGATCAGGCCTGCACCAGCGACAACACGGGCGCCGTTCGTCGTGCCCGGCGGGCAACGCCTGGCTGCGGCATCGCCAGGATCACCGGCTTGCTCACCGGCCCGCCGCGTCGCTTGAGCACGTGCACCGCAAGCCCGTTCGCGGCAGGCTCGAGCAGCAGGCGCAGCGCGGCGGGTGAACGGTCCTGCGCGGCGCGCGCGTGGCGGAACAGCACGCCCCAAGTGCACCCGGTCTCGGCTGCCAGCTGCAGGCGCCGCATGCGGCGCTCGTCGGCCGCACGCAGCCACGCCAGCAGCACCCCGCAGGCGCCGGAGCGCAGCGCCTGTTCCGCTGTCCACCAGGCATCGGCTTCGGAGGGCGGCTTCGCCACCACCAGGCGCTTCAGGTTGATGCCGGCGGCGGCGAGTGCCGCAGCATAGGGAACGTAGGGCGGCGCCACCCAGGCCAGCCAGCCGTCCGCTCCCGACAAACTCGCAAGGGTCGGCATCAGCAGCCGCAGTTCGCCGATGCCCTGCCGCTCGATCAACAGTTCGGTCAATGCACCGCGCGGCCAGCCGCCACCCGGCAGCAGTTCGTCCAGTGCAGCAAAGCCGGTCGGCAGCGCATCCTCGGCCGTCTGCGCGCGCTGGTTGCCGCGCCAGATGCCGGGGTGCTGCAGCACCGATTCCAGCGATGCGCTCATAAGGTTCTTCCGTTGCGGATCACGCCAACGGCAATGCCCTCGATGACCAGTTCCTGACGCCTGAGGTCGACCTCGATCGGCTCGAAGTCGGGGTTTTCCGGAAGCAGCTGCACGGTGTGGCCGCGCTTTGCGAAGCGCTTGACGGTGACCTCGTCGCCGATCCGCGCCACCACCACCTGCCCGGCCTTGGCCTCGGCACTCTTGTGCACCGCGAGCAGGTCACCGTCCAGGATGCCGGCGTCCTTCATGCTCATGCCATGCACCTTGAGGAAATAATCCGCGCGCGGCGAGAACAGCGAAGCATCGACCTGGACGTGCCGCTCGATGTGCTCCTGCGCCAGGATCGGGCTGCCGGCGGCCACCCGGCCCACCACCGGCAGACCGCCGCCGCCCTTCAGTCGGATGCCGCGCGACGTTCCCGGCACCAGGTCCAGTACACCCTTCTTCGCCAGCCCCTTGAGATGCTGCTCGGCGGCGTTGGGCGAACTGAAGCCGAAGCGCTGCGCAATCTCCGCGCGTGTCGGTGGCAGGCCGGTGGTCTCGATCCACTCACGAATCAGGCCCAGGATTTCTTCCTGGCGGCGAGTTAAATCTTTCATGGGGCTTCCTCAGATTACTGTATGAATGTACAGTATAAGTACTGGAACCGGAAAACGCCACTGCGCGATGTTGAACCTGCCGTTCGTTCGCCCGAATCGTGAGCCTGTCGAACGGTCGAAGGGCTTGCTCAAGGCCCACGCACACGGCATAGGCAAACAGGAGAACCCTCATGATGAAACTCGGAAAGATCAGCCCCCTCGCCTTCAGCCGCATGAAGCAGCGCGGGATTTCCATCGATGCCCTGCACCATCTGCTCGCCCACGGACAGGTCGAAAAGCACTTCGACGGCGGCCAGGTGGTGTATCTGGACAGCCCCACCGCCGGCCCGGCCTGGGCTGGTCGTCCACAGCCCAGGCTTTATGCGTTGCTGGATGCCGCAGGCGAAGTGCTCACGGTGGAAAAGCGGGTGCGGCTGCGGGGGTAACCAGCGACTGACTATCGAGGGCTGCCATTGGAGCCAAGGTCACCGCGTCGTGTAGCGGCATGCCGTATCCGTGCGTTACGGAACGATTTACCGTTCCGCAATAAATTAGGGATGATCGGCAGATGTTATAGGATGCCTAATCCAAATCGAGATCTGCCGCATGACGTTCAGGAATGCCCTCTTCTGGCCGGATTGCGACACGCAATGGGCTCAGGTTTTCGAAAGAAGGAATTTGCCAAAAGTTTAGTTGCAAATACGCAGCGGAGACAGGCAGGAAGCAAGAAGTCCTTTTCCTATTGAGCAGATCATTGTTCGCATTATTGGCCAGCGGAGATCCGCCTATCACACCCGCCAAGCTGACCGTAGCCGCCGCCCGGCGATGGATTTCCGGGTAGTTGGCCAGCGTCACAGGCTCATCGGCCGCCCCCTTGGAGTAGCCAAGCAAGACCAGGTCGGCTGCACCCCGTTCTGCGGCGTGTCCAGGATGACATCCCTGATTTTCGTGGCATTGATCGCCGGAACTGATTGCCCTCATGGGAGTCTTTCACATGTTGCTAGATTACGCCTTATGCACTCACTTCCAAGTCATCGCAGTCTGACACAATCTTCTGACAACGCTGATTGATATTTGCCAGATTTTCCTGAAGGAGATTGGTATGCGCAGTTCTGTTCATTCGTATGAACATATCGCTGAGAACACCTTCACGCGTAGAACCATCTTCACCGTAGCTTACGGTGAAGACAACTCAGATTCTTATGCATGTCCAATGTGCGGAAAAGGCGGCCTCCTCAGGATACGCCGCCGTTTAATCGATCGAATGCTGAGCCTGTTCGTGCGGCAGCGGCGGTTTCGCTGCACGCATTCCGGATGCCAATGGGAAGGCAATCTAAGGGAGAGAAAACCGGGGCGCAAGTAAGTCGGTTAGTCGGGCTGACGGCCAAGCGGGATTTCGAATCTTCCGCGCATCTCCATGCCAATCTGCTGGCGTGATCAGGCGCCTAGATATTAATTAAAACAAATGATTGACGTTAATATTTCAGGCTATTTCTGAGGATGGGTGATGCAGGTGTCGTCGGTTAGATGGCCCGCCATGCTACCGACAAACCGCCGTCACGTCCGTTGCGTTGCTGGTACGGGACTGCTTATTGGGTCGGACAATCAATAGCTCTTGCTTAT
>Ga0105106_10003689_pt1 | contig 10906 bp, 5 predicted proteins | sample PPLLaktember2015_5_FD_79109 | JGI IMG/M metagenome (GOLD analysis project Ga0105106, IMG submission 79109) | Freshwater sediment microbial communities from Prairie Pothole Lake near Jamestown, North Dakota, USA - PPLs Lake P8 Core (1) Depth... | ecosystem: Environmental > Aquatic > Freshwater >... | reverse complement strand
CGAGAGCGGTCGGCCAGTCCAGCGACACCTCAGCGCCGACGACACCTTCTGTGACTCCCAGGAGCACGCCGGCGACCGCCAGGCCAAGGCCTCCGCCAATCACCGCGACCATCATGGACTCGGCCAGCGTCTCGACCAGAATGCTCGTGCGCGTCGCGCCCACGGCGCGCCGAACGCCGATCTCGCGAATGCGCTGCGTCACCGAGACGAGTGTCGTGTTCGTGACGACCACGATCGCCGCAATCAGCGCCATGAGCGAAATGGGTGGGGCGGCTGCGCTGATCTGCTCGGTCACCTGGGCGACGAAGCTTCGCGAGGCCTCCGGTGCCACGATGTCGAACGTATCCGGCGCGCCGGGCGGGAGGTGGCGGCGAGCGCGCATGGAGATCCGCGCGTGATCCTCGGCGATACCGGTCGCGATGCCCGGGGCAGCTTTGGCGAAGACCTGCAGGCTCGCCGGGGCTCCGAAGACGCGCTCGAACGCCGTAAGCGGCATCCAGGCCTGGCGGTCGAGGGAGGGTCCGGCGCCAGTGCCCTGCGGCTGCTGAATGCCGACGACACGGAACGCGCGTCCCGCGATGCGCACGTTCTGGCCAAGCGGGTCGCCGGCCGGGAACAGCTCGTCGACGATGGCCTGTCCCACGACCACCACTTGAGCGGCCCGCACGTCGTCGTCCGGCGTCAGGTAGCGGCCGCGGGCCAGTCCGATGTCGCGGATGTCGAAGAGTGTGGAGTCGACGCCCCCGAGAGTCGCGTTCTCGAGCGTCCGGCTCGACGCGGTGATGTCGCCCGATCGCTGGGCCGTGGCGGCGTAGAGCACGAGCCCGCGCGCGTTGGATTCCAGGAATCGCACGTCGCTGCGCGTGATGCCGGAGTTGCGCTCGAGCCGCTCGGCCAACTCCCGGCGGCTGAGCGTGCCGCTGGCGACCCTCGTGAGAACGAACGTCTCGCTGCCGAAGGCGCGTGCGCTGGCCTCACGCGCGGATTGCTCCAGGCCCACGAGGCCCGTCTGGACCAGCACCGTCGTCGCCACGGCGACGGCCATGGCCAGCGCCGCGAGCGACGCGCGCAGCGGATTGCGCGCGAGCGTCGACGCCGCCTCCGAGATGCCCTCGACGACGACATTCGTGCCCGAAGCGGCCATCGTCAGCGCTTGACGGCTGTCGGCGCGACGAGGGCGCCGTCCTGCAGTTCGCGCAGTGCCTGGTACGGACCGACCACGATCGACTCGGTTTCGGCGAGACCGGTCACTTCGATGTCGAGGCCGCCGATCACACCGGGCGACACGGCCACGAACCGCGCGACGCCGTCCCGGACAGCGAACACGCCGGAACGATCGGGCGCCCCGGCGTCGCCGGGACGAAGCACCACGCTCTGTAGAGGGACGGTGAGCACGTTGGAGCGCTCGCTCGTCACGATCTCCGCGTCGCAGGTCAGCCCCGGACGCAGGCCGGCCTCGTTGGCCGCCAGCCGGACGACCACGCGAAACTCGCGCGCCGCCGCGCCCGCGCCCGACACCGGCAACGCGCTGGCTCCGATCTCGACGACCTGGCCGGCGAATGCCGAGCCCGGCAGCGCTTCGAGCGAGACCGTGGCGGGTTGGCCGAGCGCCAGGCGCAGCACGTCGGCTTCCGCGACCTTCACCTCGGCGTCGATCTCGTCCAGATCCGAGATCGTCATGAGCGTGGTGCCCGGCTGATTCTGGATGCCGATGATCACCATCTCTCCTTCGCGCACGCGCAGCCGCGTTACGATGCCGTCGATCGGAGACACGACCGACGTCTTCGCCACGACGTCGTCGGCCCTGACGAGCTGGGCGCGAGCCTGGCTGATCCGGCGCGAGGCAGCCGCCTGGCCCTGGCGCGCGCTTCGGACCGCGGCGCTGGCCGACTCGACCTGCGCGTTCGTGGTGTCCGCGTTGGCCCGCGCCGTCTCGACGTCGCTCGCCGCGACCACACCGTCCTTGTACAGCCGCTCGACGCGAGCGAGCTGCTGGCGGGCTTCGAGCGCGCGGGCTTCGGCCGCCTGCAGGCCGGCCGACGCGGCCCGGATCTGCTCGGCTGCCGCTCGCTCGTCGGCCTCGAGCGCGGCTACGAGCGCCGTAACGCCCGCGGCTTCGCTTCGCGCCTGCACGGGATCGATCCGTGCGAGGACCTGGCCGGCTCGAACGCGGTCGCCTTCGCGCACCGGCAGCGCGACGATCTTGCCCATGACGCTCGAGCCGATGTCGGCGTAGCGCGTGGCGACGATCTCGCCCGAGGCGCTGACCGTCGATCGGAAGGTCAATTGCCGCGTCGGGGTCCCGACGTCAACCGCCATCCGGTCAGGACCGCGGCGTGCCAGCAGGAGGATGACGACGGCGACTGCGAGGAGGAGAATGCCGGCGAGGAGCCATCTGGAACGAGTCATAAGAGGCCCTGGGGGGCCTCTTATCACTGTATCTCGCCTCCTACCAGTTGATGCGCCAGATGACCTGGCCCAGGCGGCCGCCGGGATCGAACGTGTTGGCGGTGTCCTGGTAGGCGCCGGTCACCTGGTTGAGCGTCGAGGAGCTGCTGGCGGCGAACACGGGCGTGAAGTTGATGTTGTCGAACACGTTCAACACATCGAACTCCAGCTCGAAATTCGCGCGCCGGCCGAAGGGAAACCGCTTCTTCACGCTCATGTCGAAGCGCGAGAACGCGGGAGTCCTGACGTAGATGCGGCGCGGGTTGCCGCAATCGCCCGGGTGGATCGCGATGCACGATGCCGAGCTCGCCGGGGCGATGTAGCGTCCCGTCGGTGCGCCCAGAGCCGAGCTGTAGCCGGTGGGTGATGTCGGGTCCACGCTGAACGCGCGGATCGTGTTGTCGATGATGTCCTGAGGCAGCGAGTACACCGTCGTGGAGCCGTTCGCGTTCTTCACGATCCGGAACGCGTAGGCGTCGCCGAGCTCGTCTTCGGTCATGCCGACGAGTTTGACGTTCAACAGGCTGAGTTCCCGCCATTGCACGCGTCCGGCGATGTTGAACATCCAGTCGCCGACGATGCCATTGACCCATTTATTGAGATCACCGCCGAACCGACGTCCACGTCCGACGGGGATCTCGTAGTTGGCGGTCATCTTGATCGCATGGCGGACGCCGTCGTTGCCGCCCGTGGACAGCTCGAACACGCGTGCTTTCCTCAGCGTGTCGAGCGTGGACGCGTGACGCAGCGAGTAGGCGTAGCTTCCGTTGACGAAGAGTCCACCTGACAGACGCCGGCGGAGTTCCACCTGCAGCGCATGGTACCGGCTGCCACCCACAGCGCGCGTCACGTTCACGCTGGTCGCGTCGGGATTGAGCAGGAAGAAGTTCGCCGGCAGGCCGGCCGCGAGTGCGTTGGTCCGGAAGGTGCGGGCGGCGGTACCCGTGCCTCCGAGAGCCGCGGCCGCGCCGAGCGGATCGGGCCGGATGAAGGACAGCTCGGTCAGCCGCGCTGAGTTCGACCAGTTGCCGCCGGTGTAGAGCGCCGCGTTACCTGCCGCCTGGATCGGCTGCCGGTTGAAGTGCGCCAGGTAAGTGGGGAGCGGAGCCGTGCCGGTCCCGGGGCCGGCGTAGGCGAATGTGCCGCCTCGTCCTGCCGCGAGGTTGGCCGCGAGGTTGGCCTGGGCGAGACGGAACTCGTCGAGGAAGCCGTTCTCGAAGATATTGATCTCGTTCCAGTTCTCCGACACCCAGTCGCGCACATTCTGGTTGCCCACGTAGCGGACCTCCACGGCCATGTCGCGGGACAGCGCCCGCTGGAAGCCGACCGTGTAGGACCGCACGTGACCCAGCCTGACATCGGGTCCGATCAGATTGATCGAGTTGTTGATCGTCGATGCGATCGGATAGGACGGCCCGTTCGGGATCGAGGGTGGCCCGAGCCGGCTTTCGTCACGGAAGAGCAGCGGCCAGGCCTCGCCGCCCGGCACGATGAGCCCGTTGGCGACGTTGCGGTTGGCGTTGAACGTGCTGCCGGGGTTGGCGCCGTACACGCCGGTGAACTCGTCCATCCGGTTGCGCGTGTACGACACGGAATACCCGGCGCGGACGGTGGCCTGCTCGGGGTCGCCGAGCAGGGTGCGCAGCCAGCCACCCTGCACGTTCGGCCGCCACGCGACTCCCACGTTGGGAGCGACGTTGTTCCAGTCGGTGGGGTAGACCCGATCGCCCTGCAGGAACTGCGCGAACTGTGGCGATGTTCCGCCGGTGGCGCCCGGCTGGAAGAGGTTGCACCCACGGCCGTCGGGGCCCGCGCCGGTGCCCGACGTGCCGCACGCGTCGGCGATGCCCGCGCGCGCGTAGGCGTCGTTCAAGGGCGCGAACGGCAACTGCAGCTCCCAGCGCACGCCGTAGTTCAGGGTGAGGGTGGGCGACAGGCGCCAGGCGTCCTGGGCGAAGAAGCCGACCTCGTCCAGTCGTGCCCGCTGCGTGCGCGGTCCGAGATACACGTACTCGGTCCCGCTCTCGGCCAGGCGCGCCGTGCCGTTGATGGCCGTGACCCGTCCGGTGAGGAGCGCGTAGAGCGCGCGCGCCTCGTTCATGATCGTCGACGAGGCGCCGGGGAAGTTGGCGGTCGTGAAGAGGGCGTTGGCCGGGTCGTTCGTCTGATCGAGACCGAACGTGACGCCGGGCACGTTGTTGTACGCCGTCTCGGTGTGCGTCAGGCGGGTGAAGGACCCGCCAAGAGTGAATGAGTGGTTGCCACGTTGCCAGCTGAGCGTGTTGTCGATGTTCCAGTTCACGGTATTGCGGTTGCTCGGACCGTTCGCACCGCCCGCCGTCGGGTCCGTCAGGCCGAAGCCCAGCCCCATCGCGAAGAACCTCTGGTCCGCGAAGTCCTCCCGAACCGCGTTGGTGCTGAACTCGAGCGGCGACCACTGGTAGCCGAACGCCAGCTCGTTCACCATCGACGACGAGAGCGTCGAGCGCAGGCGCAGCGATCCGGTCGTCCGGTAGGAATCGAACGCGCCCTTGGTCGTGAAACCCGGGAAACGTTCATCCTGGTTGTTCAGGATGTCCGGGTCGCGCTTGATCTGCTGCCAGTAGTAGCTGCCACTCAGCCGGTGGTTCTGGCTGAGGTTGAAGTCCAGGCGCGTGGTCGGCAGGTGCTCCACTCCGGTGCCGGCGGCCTGATAGAAGTACTGCTGCGTGTTCGGGTTGTTGGGCGTGTCGGAGATCGTCCCGGTCGTGGACGCCGCGGCTCGGATCTTGTCGAGCATGGCCGCGACCGTGGGATCGAACGTCGACGTGAATCCTCTCCCGGCCGCCAGTTCCAGCAGATTGACCTGCCGCGGCCCGGCGGTCGTGTTGTACGTGAAGATGCCCTGCCTGGCGGACGGGTTGATGATCGTCCGCGTGCGCGACTGCTCGGTGGGCTGCCGGAATTCCTCGAAGTTGAAGAAGAAGAACGCCTTCCCCCGGCCGTCGTAGAGCCCGGGCAGCACAATCGGCCCGCCCGCGCGGCCGCCGAACTGGTGCAGGATCACACGGTTGCGATCCAGCTTGTTCACCTTGTTGAAGAAGTAGTTCGAGTTGAGCGACGGGTGCCGGAAGTAGTGGTACACGCTCGTGTCCAGCTGATTCGTCCCCGATCGCGTGACGAACTTCACCTGCACGGCGCCGTTGCCCCCGCCGTCCGCTCCCGGCGCGGCACCGGTGACGGTGACCTCCTCGACCGCATCGAGCTGCGGCCGGATCATCGTGTAGAAGCCGTCGCCAGACTGCAGGTTGTTGTTCACGTTCACCCCGTCCACCGTGACGTTGATCGTGTTCTGCGGCAGGCCGTTGATGGTCGCGCTCCGCGGCCCGGTCGCCGTGTCCACACCCGGCAGGAACGTGAGGAAGTTGAGCGCGTTGCGCGTGACGAGAGGCAGATTCGAAATCTGTTCCACGCTGAGCGTCGACGACACCGTCGGGGACTGCGTCTGCACGAGCGCGGTGCCGCCGCGCACCTCCACGGTCTCACTCAAGCTTCCGAGCTCGAGCGTCGCGCTCACCCTGGCCGGTGTGGCCGCGAGCAGTCGCACGTCGTTCGTCACAACGGTCTTGAATCCCGAGAGCGATATGGTGACGGTATACGTACCGATGTCGAGCGCCGGCACTGAGTACCCTCCCGACGCGTTGGTGACGACCGTGAAACTGGCTCCGGTCGCGTTGTTCTTCACGACGACGGTGGCGCCGGGTACGACGCCGCCGTCCCTGTCACTGACGACTCCGGACAGCGAGGACGACGTGCTGCCTCCCTGGGCAGCGGCGAACGTCCAGGTTCCACATGCAAGTACAAGTGCGACGACCATCAGCCCGAGGAGCGTTCTCCTCATGGACCCTCCTTCGACCACGGCTCGCGCGACGAACGCCCGGAACCGGGCGTCGTGCCGGGCCGCGCAGTGCTTCTGCCTGCCCCGCCAACGTAGGAGCCGGCGCCAGGATGGGTCAATGAAGATGGGACGAATGACAGGATCGCCCTGCGGGTAGAATCTCTGAGTGCCGCACGGACCCGTCTACCTCGACTCCCACGCCACGACGCCGGTCGATCGGCGGGTGCTCGAGGCGATGCTGCCGTACTTCACGGAAAGCTTCGGGAATCCGGCCTCCAGCAGTCACCAGTGGGGCTGGCGTGCTCAGGAGGCCGTGGAGGTCGCGCGGCGCGAAGTCGCCGCGCTCATCGGCGCGACGGCACGCGAGATCTACTTCACCAGTGGGGCGACCGAATCGAACAACCTGGCGATCCAGGGCATCTGTCGGGCCGCCGATGCGTCCCGCCCGCACGTCGTCGTGTCCGCCATCGAGCACAAGTCCGTGCTCGAGGGAGCCGCGGCCTTCGAGGAGCAGGGCTGGCGCGTGACGATTGCGCCGGTCGGACGGGACGGCCGCCTGGACCTCGACGCGTTTCGCGCGAGCGTGACGGACGAGACCGCGCTCGTGAGCGTGATGGCGGCCAACAACGAGATCGGCGTGATTCAGCCGCTCGCGGAGATCGGCGCGATCACGCGCGAGGCGGGCGCCGTGTTCCACGTGGATGCCGCGCAGGCCGTGGGGAAGATCCCCATCGATGTCAACCGGATGCAGATCGACCTGCTCGCGCTCACCGGACACAAGATGTACGGCCCGAAAGGGTGCGGCGCGATCTACGTTCGCAAGCACACGAAGCTCCAGCCGCTCATCGTGGGTGGCGGTCAGGAGCGCGGTGTGCGATCCGGCACGCTCAACGTCCCCGGTATCGTCGGCCTCGGGCGCGCCTGCGCGATCTGTCGGACCGAGATGGAGGCCGAGAGCGTGAGGCTCGGAGCACTGAGAGACCGGCTGCTCGCCGGGCTCCGGGCGGGGCTCGACGGCGTGACCGTGAACGGATCGATGACAGAAAGGCTGCCGCACAATCTCCACGTGAGTTTCGCGGATGTCGATGGCGAGTCGCTGATGCTCGGCATCGGCGACATCGCCGTGTCCTCTGGATCGGCCTGCAGTTCGGCATCGGCAACGCCCTCCCACGTGCTGCGCGCCATCATGAACGGCGACCCCGTCCCGTCCGCCTCCGTGCGGTTCGGGCTCGGACGGAACACCAGCGAAGACGAGATCGACTACGCGATCGAGAAGTTCACGACGGTGATCAGACATCTCAGGGGCGTTCGGCTCACGGCATAGGGACGCCCGGGCAACCTGGCAGAGACCGGTCCCGAGCCATGCGGCCCGGGTCCCTCCGGGAGGTTTTTCTCATGGAAGTTCTCGACAATCGTTCCGGACGCGATGCTCGGCTGCTGGGGCTCGTGGTCGTCGTCGCGCTCGCGGTGCTGCTGGTGCTCGCCCAGTTCAGATTCCCGACGGCCGAACGGACAGCCGGATTGCCGACCCAGGGTCCGCTCGATCGCCTGACGGCGCGATCCACGTACGAGGAGCTCGCGGCCTCGGTGGCCAACGTCGTTCAGCGCGCGTCGTCGAGCGTCGTGATCCTCCAGATCGATCCAGTCGTCGAGCCTGTCGCGGCGCCGGCGTCGGGGCGATCCGGCCGGACCGCGCCGCCTGCTGAGCCAGCGCCCGCGGCGCCGCCCAGGCTCGTTCCGGCGATTCGTGCCACTCGCGATCTGGCGATCGTCCACTTGCCGCCAGGATTCGCGGTGGCGGGCGGGCAGGGCCTCACTGGCGTGGAAGTCGTGTCGACGGACCCGTCGCGTGAAGTCGCGGTCGTGCGGTTCGCGCCGCCCTCCGAGGCGCCGACCACCATGGCCGGCGGGCTCCTGGGATTCAGCGGGTTCAGTTACGTCGCGGTGATCGAGGCGGCGCTCGGCGGACCCACGGCGCGGCCCGCGTTCGTCGGCCGCGTCGACATGGTCAGCGACGATCGATTCGCGACGCAGGTGATGGTGCCAGGCGGCACACCATCGATCCCGACCGGGGCCCTGGTGTTCACGCTCGATGGCCGCTTCATTGGCCTGTCGCTGCCGCTTGCCGGAGTGGGCAGCGCGCTCGTGCCCGCGCGAAGTCTCGAGCCGTTGCTGCTTCCGCCGCCGGCCGAAACCAAGATCGAGGAGGGCGCGCCCGCGGCGGGCCGCAAGGGAACGGGTAGGGGCGGAACGCCGTGATACCGACCCGCGACGTTCGGGGACGGGAGCTTGGCGGGCCGGACCCGCTCGACCGGAGGCTCGGGACCGCGTCGCCCTCGCCGCTCACCTGGCTGCTCTCGCTGCTGCGGACGCGATCGGCCCTGGGGCTGGCGCCATCGCTCACGCCCGCCGTGATCTTCCTCCCGCTCGGAGCCCTGCTGGGCCCAGGTGGGCTCGACCTGTTGTCGCCGCGCGTGCTGGGCAGGCTCGACATGGCGGTGACGATCGCGCTGGCCGTGCTGGGCGTACTCGTGGGCACGGCGCTCGGGCGTCAGATCCGCACGGCCTACCGCCTCCTGATTGCCGCAAGCCTGGAAAGCGCCGTCACCACCGTTGCGGTCACCGGCGCCACCGTCTACTTCGTCCGCGCGACGGGCCTGCCGCTCGATGCCCCGGTCGTCGCGTTTGCGCTGGCCCTCGGGCTCTGCGCATCAGCCTCGTCGGCCACGTCCGCGGATCCGGATTCGGAACCGGTGGCCGCGGTGGCGACTCGAGTCGCCGATCTGGACGACGTGCTGCCGATCGTACTGGCCACGGTGGCGTTCGCGGTGCTGCCGCCAGTGTCGGCGTCGGCGGGCTGGATGTTCGCGCTGGCGCCGATTGCGATCGGGCTGGCCGTGGGCACGATCGGCTGGCTGCTCTTCGAGCGTGCCGAGTCGGCCGCCGAGCGGGTGGTGTTCGTGCTCGGGGCGCTCGCGCTCGCGGGAGGCGCGGCCGCGTACGTCCGCGTCTCGCCGCTGGCCGTGGGACTGGTCGCGGGGCTCTTCTGGACGGTCGCGCCAGGGCGCGCCGATCGCATCGTGCAGGATGATTTGAAGCGCGTGCAGCATCCGCTCGTCGTGCTGCTGCTCGTGACGGCCGGAGCGCTGTGGACGCCTTCGGCGGCGTCGCTGTGGCTTCTCGCGCCGTACCTGCTGTTCCGGCTCGCGGGCAAGGTGGTCGGCGCGTGGGCCACGGCCGGGTTCCTCGAGGTCCGTGCCGGCGATCTGGCGGCGTTTCTGATGTCGCCGGGCGTGCTCGCGGTCGCGTTCGCGCTCAACTTCCGACAGATGCTGCCGCCCGCCGCGGGCGAGACGCTCGTGTCGACGGTGGCCGCCGGCACGGCGGCCTTCGAGCTCTTTGCGCTGGCCGTGGTGCCGCACTGGCGCCGGAGGCGGCAGTAGTGCGGCGACTCGCGGCGCTTGCCATCACGACCGGGCTCGCGTGGCTCCTCGTCGTGCGGCTCGGCACCGAGCCAGCCGGCTCGGCCGCGCTCGCGCTCGGCTTCGCACTCGTGGCCGCGTCGATTGTCGGCTGGCTGTTCGAGTTCCTGCGTCTGCCGCGCGTGACCGGGTATCTGGCCTTCGGCCTCATCTGCGGGCCGTACGTCGCCAACATCATCACCGAGCCCATGGCGCGCGATCTGCGCGCGGCCGGCGGATTCGCGATTGCCCTGATTGCCTTCATCGCCGGACTGCACGTGCAGTTGCGGCGCGCGGTGCCGCCGCTCACCAAGGTCGCGTTGCTCGCCGCGATCACGCTGATCATCGCGTGGTCCGGATTCGCCGCCGCGCTGTACCTCACGTGGCCGTGGCTCCCGATCGGTCCGGACCTCGTCGGGTTTCAGCGTCTGGCGGCCGTGGTCCTGACCGCCACGGTGCTCGTCGGCGTCTCGCCGACGGTGACCGTGGCCGTGATCGCCGAGAGCCGCGCCTCGGGTGTGCTCGCGCGTCTGGCGACGGCCACGGTCGTACTCGTCGAGCTGGGCGTGATCATCCTGTTCGCGATTGGCCTCGAAGGCGCGCGGCTCGCATTCGGCTCGTCGGGGCGTGACGGCTGGACGATCGCCGCTTCCACGGCCTGGACGATCATCGGGTCGTTGTCGTTTGGCGCCCTGCTCGGCGCGCTGTTCACGCTGTACGTGCGCTTCATCGGGCGGGAAGTCACGATTGTGCTGCTCGCGCTTTGCGCCCTCGTCGCGGGCCTGGGACCGCAACTGCAGTTCGAGCCGCTCCTCGCGGGTCTGGCCGCCGGGCTGGTCGCGCGGAACGTGCTCGGCGAAGCGGGGCAGGTGCTGCGCGAGACCATTCAGCGCGGCGCCATGCCGGTGCTCGTGCTCTTCTTTGCCGCCATCGGCGCGTCGATGCACGTCGAGGCGCTGGCGACGATCGGCCTCGTGGCGCTCGCGGTCGCGGCCGTGCGCCTCACGCTCTTCCGGGCCGGCGCGCGAGTCGGCGCCCGCGTGGCGCGCATCGGCGAGGATACGCCGCCGGGCAGGCTCGTGTGGAGGGCGCTCGTCGCGACGTCGGGCATCACCCTGGG
>Ga0105106_10003686_pt1 | contig 10908 bp, 12 predicted proteins | sample PPLLaktember2015_5_FD_79109 | JGI IMG/M metagenome (GOLD analysis project Ga0105106, IMG submission 79109) | Freshwater sediment microbial communities from Prairie Pothole Lake near Jamestown, North Dakota, USA - PPLs Lake P8 Core (1) Depth... | ecosystem: Environmental > Aquatic > Freshwater >... | reverse complement strand
GGCATTTGAAAACCCTATTTCCACGCCAACGAGTACGGTTGATATACCAACCGCGACACCCACATTCACACCGGAACCGCCAACCAGTACCCCACCAGCACCCACAGAGACACATACCCCCACTCAAACAACGGTGCCGCCTACCGACACACCCACGCCAACGAGTACGGTTGATCTACCTACTTCCACGCCGACATTCACAGAGCAGCCCCCAACCAATACACCTTTACCACCCACCGAGACACCTGCCCCAACCAATACTCCATTGCCGCCCACCGCCACGCAAACACCCACCGAGACACCTGCGCCGACAAACACGCCACTACCGCCAACTGCCACACATACACCTACCGAGACTCCCATCTCCCCCACCTCTACACCGACTCTGCCACCAGGAAGTGCAGGCTTTGCCCTGCAGTTCGATGGCAACAACGATTATGTGCTCCTGGCCCAAACTGCCAACATCTTTGGCGCCGGCTGGGAAAGCACCAAATCAGTAGAGCTTTGGGTGCGCCCCGAAGGAATATCACCCACCTGCCAATACCCAGATCCAGTCTGGTGCGATGCAGTCTTTGGTGATCGCCCCCGCTGGTGGGGGATTTCGCGGGGGGTCATCAATGGACTGGACCGGCTGTGGATTTGGAACTGGGATACCACAGGGATGGATGTCATTGCGATCGAATATGCCCTGGATGAATGGGCTCATATTGCATTAGTTCACAGTGATGGCATTCTGCGTGCGTACAAGAATGGCATCGAAATTGGCGCCGTTGCCAGCGGACCCACCCAGCAGCCTTCCACAGGCGCACTGCCGGTTTTACAGCTCGGCGGTGTCATCAATAATGCTGCCCGCAATTGGACCTTCCAGGGCCAGATCGATGAAGTCCGCTTATGGAATGTCGCCCGTTCCGCTGCAGACCTGGCAACCTTCCGCAGCCAGGAACTTATTGGCGCTGAAGCCGGCCTGGTCGCTTACTACAAAATGTCGGACGGCAGCGGTCTCACTCTGACCGACGACAGCATATTTGACTGGAATGGCACCCTCCTCGACGGCGGCGGTAGGGTCCCTGCAGATGGTCAGTACCCGCTGTGGGTCGCCTCAGGCGCTTTCAGCCAATAACAGTAGTATCACAAATCATCAAGGGATATGCTCAGGGGTTGTCCAGAAACGCTTTGGACAACCCCTCATCTTATCGCAGTCAGGCAATAAATCCTGCTCTACTTGCCTGCTGTCATTCATCCGACTTAAAACCTGAAATAGTTCAATCCATTATTTCTCGGACGCTTCATCAAGTAACACAATCAAATTTGTGCTGACGCTCAACCCAAGGCAACATCTAGCACCATCATCACAGTGAAACCCACCATAGTACTGATCGTCGCCAGGTCTGTATTTTTAGCTAACTGAGCTTCAGGGATCAGCTCTTCAACGACCACATAAATCATTGCCCCCGCGGCAAAAGCCAGCGCATAGGGCAGAATTGGCTGCACCAGCACCACAGCCAGCGCTCCAACTACACCCGCAATCGGTTCGACCATCCCCGACAGCTGCCCATACCAGAAACTTTTAGCAGGGGTGAGCTTTTCCCGTCGCAACGGCATAGAGACCGCTAACCCCTCTGGAAAATTCTGAATCCCAATGCCGAGCGCCAACGCCATAGCACCTGCTATAGACGCTGACGGATAGCCAGCCGCAACAGCCCCAAAAGCCACCCCAACCGCCAGACCCTCCGGGATATTGTGCATGGTGATGGCCAGCACCAGCAACAGGCTGCGGTGCCAGCTGGTCTTAATGCCTTCCGCACTCTCAGTCGGGAAACCTAAATGCAAATGCGGCACAAGGCGATCCACAACCAACAAGACCAGGCCACCCATGAGAAATCCCACAGAAGCTGGAATCCATCCAGAAACACCGTTTAGTTCTGCAATCTCGATCGCTGGGGCAAGCAACGACCAAAAACTGGCCGCAATCATCACTCCTGCCGCAAAACCCAACATACCGTCCAGGACTTTACGGTTGAAATCACGAAAGAGAAACACCATCGCTGCGCCAAGCGCGGTGAGGAACCAGGTGAAACAGGTGGCTAATAAAGCCTGCATAACAGGTTGTTGCGCAAGAAACCAGGCCATCATAAGAGTCTTCTCCTTTCCATAGATGCATCAGAATAATCACGATTTGTCTTAAACAAAACATGCACTGTAAAGAAATATGATTTTTACAAACCCCTCATATAAGAATTGGCTTCCAGCAGGATACACAGCTAGCGTACAGCTTGTAGAATCAACAGGGCTGCCATCCCCACCGCGATAGTTAATAAAGTATTGCGCGTTCGCCAGGCAACCAAAATTGCCACCAGACCCGCCAGCAACCGATTGTTATCCAGGCTTAAATCCAATCTGCCATCCATGAAAAGCAGCTCCGGAAAGATAATTGCGCTGAGCACTGCCGGGGGCACAAGGCTCAAGCTATGACGCAGCCATTCTGGGAACTCTATCTTTCCCATCAACAAAATGAAAGATAGACGCATAGCGTACGTCAATAAACCACCCACCAAGATCATCAACCAAATATTCATCTTAGGCGTTTGCTCCACATACCAGCCGCAATACCCACCAGGGAAGCCAGGACCAGACCCAGCTTGTAAGGCAGCGAGTAAGCCAATACAGCCGTTATGCCCGCTGTAAATGCAGCCACCAAACCCGGACGATCGCGAATAGCAGGCATGACCAGTGCGATAAAAGTCAAAGCAATGGTGAAGTCCAGCGACCATTCCGATGGTATCACCGCGCCAACCAGGATGCCTGCTGTCGTGCTAAGCTGCCAGGCTGACCAAAGGGTTAGCCCAGCGCCCAGTAAAACCATATGGCGGTGTGGGGCATCTTTATGCTGGGTATAGTGAATAATCGTCACCGCGTAAGCTTCATCAGTTAGCAAATAGGCTAGAAGCAGCTTCCAACGCGCCGGCAACTGCGCCAGGTATGGCGCAATCGAAGCAGAATACAGCACATGTCGCAGGTTTAGTAGAAAAATCGTCAAGATGACAATAAAACCTGGAACGGCCGTGCGCACCAATTCTACGGTGATGATCTGCGCTGAACCGGCAAACAGCAAGCTGGACATTGCCTGAGCAGCAACCGGGGTTATGCCCGCTTCCAAGGCTAAGACACCATAGATCATGCCAAAAGGGATTACACCCAACAGCAATGGCAGCTCAATGCGCACCCCGGTCCAGAACTGGCGGGCAGCGGAGATCGAAAAAGGTGATCTGGTCGTCTGGGTAACTTCAGGCATGCGGTCTAGATGATGGTGCATTAAGGAGATCTGAAAACCGAATAGGCCAAAGAATATCATATAAAGATGGGCTTTACCACTCCGATTTTCAAGCATTTATACGCTCAGCCAGCGCAGGCTGCTCAGGCAAGGTAAAATAAGCCTGTGAAAAGCATAGCCATTATCACTTTGAACTGGAATCGCGCCGCTGACACTATTGCTTTTTTAGATTCCGCCTTTCAGCAGACGCTGAAAGATATCCATTTAATCGTGGTTGACAATGGTTCAACAGATCAGTCTGTTGAACAGATCAGCGCTCGCTTCCCTCAGGCAGAGATCCTGGTTAATCCAGAAAATCTTGGGTTTGCAAAAGGGATGAACACAGGCATCAGCCATGCATTAGAACAAGGCATGGAATATATTTTTATTGCCAATAACGACACAATATTAGCGCATGATATGCTGGAGCGCCTGGTCAAACTAGCTCAAACGGGCCAGGCCAGCGTCATTGCTCCAATAATTTTTTATGCCAGCGACCCCAAACGCATTTGGTCTGCTGGCGCAGGTCGCAATCACCTGACGCTAGAAGTGAGCAATGATCAGCGCGGTGAATCTATTGCAAGCCTGAAAACCGATCCTTACGAGGTTGAATTCATCACTGCGTGTGGAATGCTGGTACATCATTCCTGTTTCGAGACCGTAGGGCTGTTTGACGAGCGCTTTTTTATGTATTATGAGGATTCCGATTTCAGTCTGCGCGTGCGCAGGGCAGGCTACCATATTCTGGTCGATCCACAGGCGCACATGTGGCACAAAGTTGCTACCAGCAGCGGCGGTAGCGACTCCCCCAGTGAGCGCTATTGGATGGCGCGCAGCAGCCTGATTTACTTTCGCAAACATGCCCGTCTATACCAATGGTTGATCATTGGTCCATTTCGTCTGGGCAGCGCCTTGAAAACAACCTCTCGCCTGCTATTTGGTGGGAATATTTCTGCTGTTCGGGCATACTGGCGAGGATTACGAGATGGGCTGCTCTGCTGATCTCCAAATAAATACTCCAGTACGCTGACATCTATCCTTTACCGGTAACGTAAACCTGAAATTCTGGTCAGTTAAGGAGTCTTAACCCCTTCGTGCTATTCTGTAACCCTTAGGGATGCTAGAATAGTATCGCCAGTCGATAACAGCCATAATCATGATGCTTCACAAGCGGCTTTCTTTCACTCATGCACAACACTTGATTCGACCGTGTTCGATAGGAGTACTCAGCGAATGAAGAACAAAGTCATTCTCTACATAGTAGCAGCCGTCCTCATGCTTGCGGTAGGCAGCCTGGCTTGCATCCTTACAAGCCGTGTTTTCAACAGTGTTAACTCTTCCCGCAGTTCACAACCAACATTGGAAATTGCAGCACCTGCACCTACACAGGCGTTAACCCAACAACCTGAGATCTTGCCTACCGAGCAACCAGACATCCAACCCACAAATACTGAAGCGGTTAGTGAGCCAACACAGACGATCTCCTTAGATTTGGGTCCCTGCGAGGAGGAGGTTTGTATTCGCGAGGGCGCATTTGTTCTACTGCGCCCATTGGGAGAGAATGGAAGGGTTACTGTAGACCCATCCTATCGCTACGGCGAGTTTCGCAAAAATAGCCGATACCCCAACCTGGGTGTTGAATTTCTTAATTCCACAGGCACCCCTGTCGTTGCCGCAGCACAGGGCACCGTACTGGTGGCTGGCAATGACAGCCAGACCGCATATGAGCGCAGAACAAATCAATACGGAAATTTGATCATCCTGGAGCATAGTCTGGCAGGCTTTGACCAGCCCGTTTACACCTTGTACGCCCACCTATCGGATATTTTAGTTGAGAGGGGAGATACAGTCAGCGCGGGGCAGGAGATCGGGCGCGTAGGATCCAGCGGGAATGTCAGTGGTAGCGTCCTGCATTTTGAGGTGCGAGTTGGCGAAAACTCATATTCAGCTGTCCGCAATCCCGAATTATGGCTTGCTACCTGGCAGGATGATAACGGACAAACCCTGGGTGCCCTGGCAGGCCGGATTATCGATAGACAGGGCACGGTTATCAACATCCCGAATATTGTTGCCGAACTTCTTGATCCTGCGGGCGAATCAGTAGTTGAGCGGACTTACCTGCGCACCTATGGCGGAGAAAGCCTATTAGGACAGGCGCCCTGGGGAGAAAGCTTCGGGTTGGGTGATTTGACCCCCGGAACTTACAAGCTCTCATTTTTACTGAATGGCTACCAACAACGCCTGGTTGAAATCCAACCTGGCAAACTGACCTTGCTTACCATCATCCCATAATCAGAACCTACAACAAACACGCCTCGCAGGTTTTTAGATTGGCTGCGAGGCGCGTTTTCTGGTCATAGCTAGTTGCTGGATCGGCAGATTTCTTAAATGCTTTTCACCGCCCTTATTGCTGCTAATTCCTGGCTCAGGAATTGCTCTAGTTCTGTATCAGAGGAATAATGAGCCTGAGCTGATGCAATCCCACTCAGAGTAGATGATATCACCGCTCCACTCCTGGCAACCACCAGAATCGGGACGCCCCTGGCAAATGCATACCCCGCTTCAATACCCAGGCCCACCCCACGCGCAGAGCTTTCTACTACCAGCACATCACTTGCGGCGATTTCTTTGAATGTTATTTGCATTAATTCATTTGAGCTATATATTTTCTCGCCCCAGGCCTCATAATCTCGCACAATACAAACCGTCTGAAAACCGGACTTAGCCATGATCGAGGACAATCTTTCGATATCGCTTCGGTTTCTGTTATCTTGATAATGCTTTATGGATATGAAGGCTTTCATTGTATCCATCAAACTAAACCAACCAACGCCCTACCCCATATCCCGCCCAGGTAACCAGGGTGGAAAGCACAACCCCCCACAGGATATCCACAATCGTCACTGTCAAAGGCCAATCCTTCAAGGTCGCCAGATTGGTTAAGTCATAGGTGGCATAGGTCAGCAAGCCAAACAAAGCGCCATGCAGCAGCGCCTTACTCAGTGATCCGGCCTGTAAGCCAGGTAGAATCGCAAAATACAACAGGCCGCCCACAAATAATAGATAAAACACAAAAGCTGCCACCCAGTTTGGGGAAGGGCTCAGCAGAAATCCGATCTGTGCGCGATAAAAACCGCGCGCTACCAGGCCCAGCCAGAGCATATCAACAGCCAGAAACGCAGCCAGGGTGGCTAAATACAGTTTGATATAAAATGAAGGCGCCATCTTATCTCCTATAATAAGTACGAGGTTATATCCTGGTTTATCTCCAAACAAAAATTACAAAGCCTTACTCAGCTCCGTCATCGCTCAGGAACGGCACTTGGGCAGGGTCAAAGCTACAGTTTTCAGCCAGTTGGGGCGACATCCAGATATCGGGACCGATATTAATATATTCCTGAGCCAGGAACTCAAGTGTATCCGCCATGTAAACCCCCGCGCCTTCTCCCGAACCAGCTTTGCGAGCAGTGTTGATCCAAACCAGCGATACAGGATTCTGGCTCAATTCCTGGATTAATGTCTCTTGCCCAACATCGGCCACCCAGGGGTACATAAATACATAACGAGAGGCAGGTGGAATTTCAGTCACAAAGTGGATAATGGGATTGATTGGATAAACCGCCAGCTCAACATCTGCGTCGCAGGTGATCTGATGGATACCATCGCCAAATGCTTCATACATCGTGATATGGCGATCATTGGTAATCCAATACCAGTGATCAGCTATGTAGTATCCACCTCGAAATGCAGACCAGGATAACATCAAAGCAACAACACTAACCAGACTCACCCACCCAGCCTGGGCTACTTTGGCAGCAATTGCTCCAGGATCTTTAATAAACCGGCTGTTCGGCAGCCTGCGCAGATTCAAAAATAAATAGAAACCCGCCCACAGGCCTACCAGGCTAAAGCCCATTGTGTAAATACCATCATCCTCGCGCACCATGAGTGCAGCCGCAAAAACATACAGGAAGATTGCTGCCAGATATTTACGCTGTAAAAGCAGACCAAAAGCGACCGCCAGGATCGATATTCGAAATAACAGGCTGGAAAATGCCCAGGAAAAATATTGATGCTCATTTTCAAGCTTTACAGATCGATAGGTATCCAGTGGCAGAAATGGAGAAGTATAGGTTACCCACTTAGGATCAAATATTTTCAAACCAGTCAGCAGATTGGTAGCAATCCTGTCTAACCGGTTAGGATCGGCATCCACATAGTCCGCGTAGACTTCTGCATTGAACACGATCGCATCCCGGTAGAAATCGTCGACAGTTCGCGTGATCACTAACTGGACAACAAATACACCGACTACCACCGCCATGCCCAAACCCGCCCCGAACAAGCGCTGGAATGCCAGCCGCAAGCGCTCGCCAGATGGAGCGTCTCTACCGGACGCCAACAGAGCCAGCAGCGTTGCACCAGCTGGGTAAACCATCAAAGGGCTGTTGAGCACGCTTACCCCCAGCAGTAAACCAATCCATACCAGCATGGTTTTTCTGACTACCGGCTTCTTCACCAATATCCAGAACATATCGATAAAAATGGTGATCATAAACAGGCCAGCAAATGTGGCATAAATGGCTTCTTGACCGCGATGGAATTGGCTGATCAAGTTCCATACCAGTGCAGTCAGTCCAGTAACAAGATAGAACTTGCTGAAGCGCATGCTTGCAGCAAATAAGGCGAACTGCAAGACGAGAATTGAGACCCTGACAGCAACAAATGAATTCCCAAAAAGCCCCACAACAGCAGCAACCCAATAGTATGGGAATGGGAAATGATGCGAAAAAACATCCCCATATAAGGTATAGCCTTCCGTAATGAGCCAGCCCAGGGTCAGGTTATCGGCCTCATCCACAAAGCGACCATACACAACTTTGCTGAGACCAATCCCAAATGCCAGAGCCAGAAGCAGCAGTCCCCCTGTCGGGGAGTTCAACCAGCTCTGGATTTTCTGCACGCGCGGCAGACCATAAAGGTCACGCCAAGCATCCGCCCAGAAACGCCAACCGCCCAGCAACAAAACCAGAAGAAAGAACTGCGCAACGACCAACACCAGCCAGAGCAGAAATGGCTGCCAGCGTATGTAATACTCAATAAGCCTCTCGATGCGCATCGGCGAGAGCACAAAAACATACAGGACCACCAGACCCGAAATAAACAGGCCGAAGAAAAGCAATACGGTAAAACGCCAGGCAAAAAATCTATCTCGTAGAGATTGCTCAAGGGCAGCCGCGCGCCAGGTTTTAAATCCCAACCAGGCAAAGACAGCCATCAACAAGACAATCAGGACGATCAAGCCCAGCCTGAGCGGCGTTATGTTGGCAAGAGATTGTAGATCAATTTGCTGGGAATTAAATCCCAGGCTGAGCAAAGGCCACAGGCCTTCCAGCGCGCAAACCCACCAGAAAATAGAGAAAATCTTACGCTCATTCATAGCGCCCAATCGTACCATAAATTTAGACCTTCAAAGTGAGCCAGGCAACGTACATAGGTCAGGGATTTACACTCTGGCAGCAATACTGGAGTTAACATCACAATCATCGTTTAAGCGCACAACCCATACAGAGATCAGAATATATTATCGATTCCTGGGTGTGCTATTGAAATTCGGGATCTCTAGCGATTTTGCGCCCTCCCAGCGTTGTATAATAAGCCTTGCTCACCCAGGATGACCTGAGTGCAATGCTAAGTTTTTGTTTTTTTATGCTGACGCACACGGAACAGGCAGGAGCATGCTATCGATGGAGGCCAATGGTGCAATGAGTAACGCAGAGAGAAGATTGATCGAATTATTAAAAGATGTCAAAGATGGTACTTTAGCTGTGGAAGAAGCTCTGGATAAGCTGCGTATTCTCCCTTATGAAGACCTTGGCTATGCTCGGCTGGATCATCACCGTTCCTTGCGCATGGGTTTCCCGGAAGTGGTATTTGCCCAGGGGAAGACACCCGACCAGGTTGCCGATATCATGGCACACCTTGCGGAGCAAAACGACCGGGTTCTGGCAACACGCGCATCAGCGGATATCTATCAGGCAGTACGCGAACGCCTTCCCGATGCACTTTACCATGCCATCGGGAGGCTGATCGTAATCAACCGCTCGCCCAACCAGGAAGGTCTGCCGGGTATTGTTATCGCCAGCGCCGGCACGGCGGATATGCCGGTAGCCGAAGAAGCGGCAATTACCGCTGAGCTGATGGGCAATCGCGTGGAGCGCCTGTATGATGTGGGTGTTGCAGGGTTGCATCGCCTGCTCGATAAGGCTGATACGCTCAGGCGAGCGCGGGTTATTATCGTTGTTGCCGGAATGGAGGGCGCCCTCGCCAGTGTCGTAGCCGGGCTGGTTGCCGTACCGGTGGTTGCAGTACCCACCAGTGTGGGCTATGGCGCCAGTTTCGGTGGCCTGGCGCCGCTGCTGACCATGTTAAACAGTTGTGCCCCCGGAGTAGGCGTGGTAAACATTGACAATGGATATGGCGCAGGGCATTTAGCCAGCCTGATCAACCGCATACACACTCCAGGCAACCAGGCTCAAGAAGGACAACCAACAACTGCTGCCGTCAAGGAAGGCGTCTCATAAACGGTCAATCATTATTTATCTCTGAGGAACCACTGGCGGAGAAATACACACGTTTACAGGAAATTCTGCGCCAGATGGGTTCGGTCGTGATCGGGTTCTCGGGTGGTGTGGATAGCAGCCTGGTTGCCTGGGTTGCTCATGCTATTTTGGGCGAACGCATGCTGGCAGTAACTGTGCGCTCACCGGTTGAGTCTCCTGAAGAGACACAGCTTGCCATCGACCTGGCGCGCCTGGGTGGTTTCCGCCACCAGGTCATTGACATGGATGACCTGGCAGACCCAATTTTCACCGCTAACCCACCCGACCGCTGTTTTCACTGCAAGCTCAGGCGCTTTGGCGCTTTGAAGACTCTGGCACAGGATCAAGGTCTGGCCTGGCTGGCAGATGGCACCAACGCGGACGATGCAAGTGACTACCGCCCTGGTCTGCGCGCCTTGCAAGAAATCGGGGTTCGCAATCCTCTGGCTGAAGCAGGGTTGAACAAGGCTGATATCCGCGCCCTGGCGCAGTCATTGGGTTTGCCCAACTGGAACAAGCCGGCCGCGCCCTGCCTGGCAACACGCTTCCCCTATAATACCCACCTGACACACCCCGAGATTGAAAGTGTTGGCAAGGCGGAGCATTACCTGCACGAATCAGGCTTTCCCAGCGTGCGGGTCCGGGTTCACGGGGATCTGGCGCGCATCGAAGCCCCAGCCGAAAATTTCGGCGCTCTGCTGGCGATGCGAGAGCAAATTGCCAGCCATCTGAACCAGCTTGGTTACGCGTATATTGCCCTCGATTTACTCGGTTACCGTATGGGTAGTATGAACGAGACCCTGGAAGATAATATGATCGCCTCAGCCAGGGATAACAATCCCTCACAACCGGGGGAGTCAGATCACAGATGAGATCGACACGCATTAACTCCCCCAAAGATTAGCGCAACACGATTGTAAAAAGCCTCAAATTACCGATACTTCGCGGCCGGTATTGCAAGGCTTCTGCCAGATGTTGGGGCTGGATGCCCTCACT
>Ga0105106_10003685_pt1 | contig 10909 bp, 8 predicted proteins | sample PPLLaktember2015_5_FD_79109 | JGI IMG/M metagenome (GOLD analysis project Ga0105106, IMG submission 79109) | Freshwater sediment microbial communities from Prairie Pothole Lake near Jamestown, North Dakota, USA - PPLs Lake P8 Core (1) Depth... | ecosystem: Environmental > Aquatic > Freshwater >... | reverse complement strand
TCGCCGCCGCCCCGCCAGAGGGGATCTGCGGCGCCGAGGTGGAGCCCGCCCTCGTCGACGCTCCCCCGCAGCCGCAGGCCGGCGACGCGCGCCGAGTCGTAGAGGCCGGCGCGCAGCCCCTTCGCCGACCACGCGAGGTCGAGCTCCGCCACGGCGAGATCCGGGGCCGCCGGCGGTCCGAGGGCGATCTCGCGCAGGGCGATGCCGCGGAGGCCGAGCTGCGCGACGCGCAGGCTCGCCGGCGAGGCGCCTCGCGCGGCGAGCCGCCAGAGCAGGGCGCGCTCGGCGAGGGCCGTGCGCTGCCAGACGGCGAGCAGCGCCAGCGCGAGGAGAGCGAGGGCCGCGCCTGCCGCCCACGCCGCCCGCCGCGCTCCGGGGCGCCTCACGCGCGCAGCGCCGCGTCCGGCGCCGCCGCGCGGTCGGCGAGCACGTGGGCCGCGCGGGCGCGCACGCGCCCGGCCGGGATCGAGGCGTCCCCCGCGAGGAGCCTCGCGAGGGCCGCGCTCTTCTCGCGACCGGTGACGATCCACAGCACCCAGCGGGCGCGGCCGAGGACCGGGAGCGTGAGGGTCATGCGCCGGTAGCCGCGGAAGGGTCCCGCGAGCGCCACGTCGGCGTCGGTGACCTCGAGCGCTGCGTCGCCGGGCAGGAGCGAAGCGGTGTGGCCGTCGGCGCCGAGCCCGAGGTGCACGAGGTCGAGGACCGGCGGCGCTCCGCACACGGCGGCGAGCTCCCGGGCGTAGGCCGCGGCGCCCGCTTCGAGGGGCTCGGCCTCGACCGGCATGGGGTGGGCGTTCGCGGCGGGGACCGGCGCCCGGGCGAGCAGGCTGGCCTCGAGGGAGCCCCAGCTCCGCTCGGGATCGCCGGCGGGCGCGACGCGCTCGTCCGCCTGGAAGACGTGCACGCGCTCCCAGGGAAGCGCCGCCTCGGCCAGGAGCTCGAAGGTGCGCCAGGGGGTGCGGCCGCCGCTCGCGGCGAAGGCGAAGCGGCCCCGCGCGTCCAGGGCGGCCCGCGCGCCTTCGGCGATCAGCTCGGCGCCGCGCCGCGCCACGGCCTCGGCGTCGGCGAGGGTCTCGAGCTTCAGTCGCATCGCGCCGGGCCCGGGGCGTCCCAGCCGCCGATCGGCGCGGCGAGGGCCTCCGCCTGCTCCGGCCCCCAGCTCCCGGCGTCGTAGAGGTGCGGCGCGCCGGGCGCGCGCAGCAGCGGGTCGACGATGCGCCAGGCTTCGTCCACCTCGTCCTCCCGTGCGAACAGAGCCGGGTCGCCCTCCAGCGCGTCGCCGAGCAGGCGCTCGTAGGGCTCGTCGTCGCCTCCCCGGTTCGAGCACACCGAGAGCTCCACCGGCTCGCCGCGCAGGCCTTCGCCGGCGCTCTTCGTGCGCGCGCCGAGGGCGATCTCCGCCTCGCCGCCGAGCCGGAAGCGCAGGTAGTTGGGAGCGCCGGTCGGCGCGATCTCGATGCCCGCGAAGACCTCCTGCGGCGGCCGCTGCAGCGCCACGCGCACCTCCGTCGCCGTCACCGGCAGGCCCTTGCCGGTGCGCAGCAGGAACGGAACGCCCGCCCAGCGCCAGGAGTCGATGCCGAGCTCGAGGGCGGCGAAGGTCTCGACCTTCGAGTCCGGCGCCACGCCGGGCTCCGCGCGGTAGCCGCGGAGCTGCCCGCGCACCAGCCGCTCGGGACGGGCGGCGCCCATCGACCGGAAGACCTTCACCTTCTCGTCGCGGATCGCGTCGGGGGCGCCCGAGCTCGGCGGCTCCATCGCGATCAGAGCGAGGAGCTGCAGCAAGTGGTTCTGCACCACGTCGCGGACCGCGCCCACCTCCTCGTAGAAGCGGCCCCGTCCCTCGACCCCGGAGCTCTCCGCCATGGTGATCTGCACGTGCTCGACGTAGCCGCGGTTCCAGATCGGCTCGAGGAAGGAGTTGGCGAAGCGGAAGTAGAGCAGGTTCAGCACCGGATCCTTGCCGAGGAAGTGGTCCACCCGGAAGATCGAGTCCTCGGCGAAGCGCGCGTGGAGGGTGCGGTTCAGGGCGCGGGCCGACTCGAGGTCGCGGCCGAAGGGCTTCTCCACCACGATGCGCGCGCCGGCGGCGCAGCCCGAGGCGCCGAGCCCCTCGACGACCCGCGGAAACGCGCTCGGCGGGATCGCGAGGAAGTAGAGCGGGCGCTGGGCGCCGCCGAGGGCCGCGCGCAGGCTCGCGTAGAAGGAGGCCTCGCCGTAGTCGCCGGACACGTAGCGGATGCGCCCGGCGAGGCGCGCGAAGGCGGCCGCGTCGATGCCCTTCCCGCGCGCGAGGACGCTCTGGCGCGCGCGCTCCACCAGCCAGCCCGGCTCGACGGGCTCGCGCCCGACGCCCACCACCGGGACCTCGAAGGAGCCCCGGGCCGCCGCGGCGTAGAGCGCGGGAAGTACCTTCTTGAAGGCGAGGTCGCCGGTCGCGCCGAAGATGACGAGGGCGTCGGAGCGCGGCGGCGCGGGCGAGCCGAGGGGCCTCAGCGGCGCCTCCCGTGGGCGGGGTGGCCGCCGAACCCGGCGCGCAGGGCCGAGAGCACGCGGCGGGAGAAGTCGGCCTGGCCGCGGGAGGCGAAGCGCTCGAAGAGCGCCGCCGAGAGCACCGGGGCGGGCACGCCTTCGTCGATCGCGGCGCCGAGGGCCCAGCGCCCTTCCCCCGAGTCCCCCACGGCGTCGCCGTGCTCCGCGAGCTCCGGGTCCTGCGCGAGGGCCTCGGCGGCGAGGTCGAGGAGCCACGAGCCCACGACGCTCCCGCGTCGCCAGAGCTCGGCGATCTCGGCGAGGTCGAAGCCGTACTGGTAGCGCTCGGGGTGCGCGAGGGGGCTCGTCTCGGCGTCGGCCGGGCGGCCGGCGAGGCCGGCGCCGGCGTGGCGCAGCAGGTTCAGCCCCTCGGCGTAGGCGGCCATCAGCCCGTACTCGATGCCGTTGTGGACCATCTTCACGAAGTGCCCGGCGCCCGGCGGGCCGCAGTGCAGCCAGCCGCGCTCGGCGTTGCCGCCGGGCCCCGTGCGTCCGGCGGTGCGCGGGGCCGCGTCGACGCCGGGCGCGAGCGCCTCGAAGATCGGCTCGAGGCGCGCCACCGGCTCGGCGGCGCCGCCGATCATCAGGCAGTAGCCGCGCTCCTCGCCGACGACGCCGCCGCTCGTCCCGACGTCGACGAAGTGGATGCCGTGGGCCGCGAGGGCCGCGGCGCGCCGGATCGCCTCGGGCCAGTGGGAGTTTCCGCCGTCGACCACCACGTCGCCCGCCGCGAGCTCCGGGCGCAGCGCCGCGAGGCTCTCCTCGACCCGCGCCGCCGGGACCATCAGCCAGATCGCCCGCGGCGGCGCCAGCTTCGCCGCGAGCTCGGCGAGGGAGGCCGCGGGCGACGCGCCGACCGCGGCGAGGCCGCGCACGGCGCTGGGGTTCAGGTCGTGGGCGACGCAGGCGTGCCCGCTGCGCAGCAGGCGCCGCACCATGTTCCCGCCCATGCGGCCGAGGCCGACCATCCCGAGCTGCATGCAGCCCCCTGCCCGGGCCGAGAGTAGCGCGGGGAGCCGAGCACCGAGAGCGGGCTAGCCGAGCAGGATGGCGTCCGCTTCGATCTCCACGAGGGCGGCGTCGTCGATCAGCCGGGCGACCTCCACCATGGTGGTGGCCGGGCGCACCGCCCCCAGCACCTCGCCGTGCACCTTCCCCACCGCCTCCCACTGGGAGATGTCCGTCACGAAGATGCGCGTGCGCACGACGTCCGAGAGCTGGCCGCCGAGGGCCTCGATCGCCGCCTGGATGATCTCGAGGGCGCGCCGCGTCTGGGCGGCGGCGCCGGCGGGAAAGCTCCCGTCGGCCGCGATGCCGACGGTACCCGTAACGGTGATCGTGCTCCCGCTGCGCACCGCCCGGCTGTAGCCGACGACGGGCTCCCAGGCCGAGCCGGTGCTGGCGTAGCGGCGCCCGTTGCGCTCGCTGAGGGTGATCTCGACGCTGCTGGGCACGTGGAGCCTCCGACTTTAGAAAGGGGTCTGGCCTCGAACTTTAGAAACTCGTACGAGTTTCTAAAGTTCGAGGCCAGACCCCTTTCTAAAGTCCTAGCGGAGCTGCGCGCGGCCGTGGAGGTCGAAGCTCACGAGGGAGCGGCCCTCGGCGTCGGTGATGGCGAGGACGCCGGCGCGGGTCGCGTCGCGCCACAGGTGGTTCCACTCCTCGGCGGTCTCCCGGCGCAGCGCCGGGTCGAGGGCCTGCCAGCGGGGGCCGACGCGCACCACGAGGAGGCGCGAGAGCCGCGGGTCCCGGGCCGCCCCGAGCACGTCGAAGGCCGTGCGGTTCGCCGGGTCGGCGAGGCGCGCCACCACGTCTTCGGGCTCGACCCAGTGGGCCGCCCGGCGTCCCCGCGGCCAGCCAGACGGCCGCGAGGACGAGGCCCGCAGAGCGGCAACTGGGGCGCATCGCCGGCTACTTCCCCGCTCCCTCGAGGGCCTTGCGCGCGGCTTCCTCGGGGATGCGGATCGCGTGGACGGGGACGTGCCGGTCGGCCTCCTCCTCCGCGCGCTCCGCGGCGCGGGCCGCCTCGGTCCGCAGCGGGGCCGTCGCCCGGGCGAAGCCGCCGGGCGGGAGGCCCGGCGCGTCGAAGCCGTCGCCGGCCAGGTCGACGAAGATCGGGTTGGTGAAGGCGAGGGAGACGAAGTCCGGCACGATCAGGCTGGCGAAGGGGTCCGCGCTCGGGACCGGGTCGATCTTCTGCCCGGCCTCGGCCAGCACGAAGAAGTCCGTCGCCGAGTCCGGCAGCGGGACCTCCGCGTCGAAGCGCACGACCTTCTTCTTGCTCTTCGAGAACGGCTTCGGCGCCTTCTTCACCTCGGGCGTCGTGCTCTCGTCGAAGGCGAGGCCCGCCGGGACGTCGCCGTTCACGACCACGCGCACCTCCTCCACCGGGATCCAGCTGCTGGCCTGGACGCGCACCCGGAGCGTGAGGGGCGAGGCCGCCGGGTGGAAGACCTCGCCGAGCCCGGCCGTGTTCCCCGCGCCGTCCGCGAGGGTCATCTCGATGAAGGGCCCCGTCGTGGCCATCATGCGTCCCGCCAGGATGTCGGCGTCGAAGCCGGCCTCGTCGAGGGTCATCGGGTCGTCGCCGCTCCCGAGCACGTAGGTCCGCATGTAGCCGGCCGCCTCGATGCTGATGCGGTGGGAGTCGGAGACCCCCGTCCCCCAGATGATCGGCACCGGCCCGCTCGGGGTCGGCGCGTTCGCCTGGGCGAGCAGCGAGAACCAGTCGGCCCGCAGCCGCAGATAGCCCGTCGGGCTGATGCCGTTGCCGAGCTCCATCGCGTCGAAGTCGATGTTGCGAATGCCGTCGGGGTTCGCGACGCCCGAGACGCCCGTGACGTCGTCGTCGAGGAGCTCGACGTTCGGCGCGTCGGTGAGGGCGCGGTCCGGTTGGTAGCCGACGCAGGTGCAGTTCTGCGGGTCCGGCGCCGCCGGGCAGTCGGCGTCGACGCTGCAGGTCTGGTCGACGTCGTTCTCGCAGCGGCCGCAGCCGATGTTGTTGAAGAAGCCGATCGAGGTGAGGCCGCTGCTGCCGGCGCGCAGGTGGTTGTACTGGATCACTTCCGCGCCCGCGTCGCGGAGCCGCTTGAAGATGAAGTTCGGCGCCACGAACTCGTCTTCGATGGAGCCGTCGCGGCGCGCCGTCGCGTCGACGGTCATCGGCCAGGCGTTGATGTGCCCCGTCGAGTCGGGGAAGGCCGGCGGGTTCGGCACCGAGCCCGTCACCTCGACCCCGACGATCGAGGTGACGAAGGGCTCGAGGCCCAGCCCCGCGATCACCGGCTCGTAGTCGAGCTGGTAGTCGTGGTCGGTGCTGACCATCACCTCGACCCCCTCGCCGGCGAAGCTGGCGACGCGGGCCGGGAGGCCCGCCGAGGAGTCGAGGCTCCGCGCCGAGTGGATGTGGAAGTCGCCGGAGAGCGCGTCCGGAGTCTCGAGCAGCTTGCTCAGCACGAACTTCACGCGCTTGGTCTTGCCCGGCTTCACCTTGATGTTCTTGCGCTGGACGCCGTACTCGGGGCCGCGCGAGCCGTACACCTCGTAGCGTCCCGGGCGCAGCTTCACGCTGCCGGTCCCGTCGGGGAGGTACACGAGGTTCCCCTGGGCGAGGGAGCCGCCGTAGCTCTCGGTGGGCGCCGTCTCCGGCTCGCCCGCGCCGAGGGGGAGCTCGCGCACCAGCACGTCGCGGCCGAAGATCGGGTCCGGGTCGCCCTTCCTGCCCTTGAAGGTCGCCTTGGCGGGGATCGCGAGGTCCGGGCCCTTGCGCTTCTCGAACACCTGGATCTCCACGGTGCCGAGGGCGCTCAGCGCGGGCACCGTGACCGGCGTGTCGGCGTTCGCCGCGACGGTGACCCCCGAGATCGTCACCGGGTCGCGCTCGGCCGAGCGCACCTCGATGTCGTAGGTGCCGGCCGGAAGCACGACACCCGAGAAGGCGCCGGTGCCGTCGGTGCGGAACTGGGTCACCGGCGTGCCGTCGGGGAAGGCGGTCAGCGGGTCGCCGCCCGTGCGCGTGGCGATCCCGGTGGCGACGACGTCGGCGCTCTCGGCGCCGTCGACGTCGCCCGAGAGGGTCCCGGTCCCGAAGGTCATGCGCGCGGCCAGCTCCTCGAGCATCGGGTTCGCGACGCTCGCCACGTCGTTCCGGGTCCCGACGTAGATGCGCCGCTCGTACGTGAGCGTCGCGTCGGGCGGGAGCGCGCAGATGCAGACCAGGTCGTTGCCGAGCGCGGTCAGGTCGTGGCTGCTGATGCCGAACAGCCGGTCCACGACGATCTCGTCGCTCGGGGGCATCGGCCCGTCGCCGTCGAGGTCGCGGGCGGCCCGCACGCCGAGGATGCCGTAGGACACCTCGCCGGCCATGATTCCCGTCGCCGGGTCGATGACCCCGTCGGCGGGCCCGGACGAGCCCGGCGCCGCGGAGAACGCAGGCTGCTCGAGGGCCGCGGTGGGGTTGGAGAGGTCGAGGCCCGGATGGTCGAAGCCGCGCTCCGGGAGCGGCGAGAAGGGCAGCGGACCCTTCTCGATCCAGATGAAGACGTCGAGGAGCCCGGCGAAGAGGGGCCCGGCGATCTCCGTGCCGTTGTTCGTCACGGTGGTCGTGACGGTGAGGAAGTCGTCGTCCACGCCGAGGCTGTAGTCGGTCACCACCTCGAGCTCTTCCGGCGGCACCGCGAAGCCCTGGAGCCCGCCGGTCACCCGCACGGTCGCCGTCGTCGGCGTGGTCGAGACGACGGGGGTGCCTTCGTAGACGATGAAGTTCGAGGTGCTGAGCCCGCCGACCGTGAACATCTGGGCGAGCTGGTCGTTGTTCTCGCCCACCCGCCCGAGGTCGATCACGCTGCCGCCCGTGAACCCGGCCTCGCTCTGCTTCGGCGGCGGCGTCCCGGGAATCGGCAGGTCCTCCTGCTCGCCGACGTCGTCGATGATCACCTGGACCACGCCGTTCGAGAGGTACCAGTCGTCGATGCCGCCGTCGGCGTCGGTGCCTTGGAAGAGCAGCTCCGCCGCGTTCCCGACGGTGATCTGCTCGGCCCGGAGAGGGCTCACGACGACGCCGGCGGAAGCCGCCCGGGGGAGCAGGGCGAAGGCGAGCACGAGGGGCCAGCTCAGGGGGGATCGGGTCATGGGTCGGCGTCTCTCCCGCGGGGTTCAGCCCCGCGTCACGAGTTCGTCACCGACTATAGAGGGGCTCGGGGCTTCCTCCTAGCTGCAGGAGACCGAGGGGCTGCAGTCCTCGTCCGGGTTGTGGCTCGCCCTGTTCCCTCCCCCGTCGACGACCCCGACCGGGGCGGTGATCCCCCGCCCGAGGTTCGCGTCCGCCGTGTTCTTGCGCAGGGTGGTGCTCGCGTTCTGGGTCTCGATGCCGGCCAGCAGGTTTCCGCTCGCGCGGTTGCGCTCGACCAGCGCGCCGTCGCAGTCCCCCTCCACCACGATCCCGCTCTGGTAGTTCCCCGCGACCGTGTTCTTGCTGACCGAGGCGGCGTCCGAGTCCGCGGCGACGAGAATCCCGACCTCGCGGTTCCCGGAGGACTCGTTCTTGTCGAGCTTCGCGCGCGCCCCGCCCTTCACCTCGATGCCCTCGAGGAGGTTCCCCGTCGCGTAGCTCTTCGTGACCTGGTCGTCGTCGCCCTCGACGCGGACGCCCTCCGCGTTGTTGATGTAGAGGCGGCTGCCGGAGATCGAGTTGCCGCTCCCGAGCACGAGGATGCCCTCGGCGTTCGCCGTGGCCTCGCTGCTCCGGACGGTGTTGCCGTCGCCCTCGATCTGGATCCCGGCGGCGACGTTTCCGAGGGCGTAGCTCTTGTCGACGAGGTTGCCGGTCGCGCCGGTGCCGACCTGGATGCCCGCGGCGCCGTTGCCGGTGACGAGGACGTTCGTGATCCGCGCGAGATCCGAGTCGTTGAGGTCGATGCCGTCGCCGGCGCTGGCGAAGACGACGAGGTCGCGGACCACGTTCTTCTGGGCGTCGCCACCGATGCTGATGCCCTCGTCGAACTCTTCGACGCGGCCGTTCTCGATGCTCACGCCGTCGAAGCCGCCGCCGTTGTCGATGCCGACGGTGCCGGGGTTGCCGCGCAGCGTGAAGCCGCCGAGGTCGAGCTTCGTCTTGTCGGCGCCGATCACGAGCCCGGTGTCCGGGCAGGTGAGGTCGCCGGTGAGCGTCACCTTGCCGGTGACCGTGTCGCCGCAGGCGACCTGGGCGCCCGCCCCGCCGGCCGGGAGCTGCGCCGCGAGCGCCCCGAGGAGCGCCGGGACCCACGGGGTCGAGAAACGTCGCATCGAGCCTCCTTCGCAGGCTTCCTTCGCCCGCGGCCGATCTGTAGCATGGCACCCCGCGGAGGGCCTCGGATGGATCGATGCGCGAAGCTCGGACGGCTCGTGGCGGCCGCTTCCTGCTGCCTCCTCGCCCTCGCCCGCGGAGCCGACGCCGGCGCCCTCGACCTGCGGCTGAACGAGATCCAGGTGCTCGGCACCCACAACAGCTACCACGTGCAGCCGGTCCCGGACCTGATCGACATCCTGGTGGGGTTCGACTCGGACGCGATCTACCTCGAGTACACCCACCGTCCCCTCGAGGAGCAGTTCGAGCTGCTCGGCATCCGCCAGATCGAGCTCGACGTCTACGCCGATCCCGACGGGGGCCTGTTCGCCGAGCCCCTCGGCCTCGAGGCCCTCACCGGCATGGTCGTCCACCTGCCGGAGCTCGAGCCGCCGGGCATGAAGGTGCAGCACATCGCGGACCTCGACTTCACGAGCCACTGTCCGTTCCTCGTCGAGTGCCTGGAAACCCTGAAGGCCTGGTCCGACGCCAATCCCGGTCACGTCCCCATCCTCGTGCTGATCGAGGTGAAGGACGATCCGCCGCCGAACATTCCCGTGATCCCCTTCGTGTTCCCGCTGCCCTTCGGGCCCGACGAGCTCGACGGCCTCGACGCCGAGATCCTCTCGGTGTTCCCGCCGGAGCAGCTCCTCACCCCCGACGACGTGCGCGGCGCCCGGGGGAGCCTCGACGAGGCGATCCGCAAGGACGGCTGGCCGACCCTGCGCGAGGCGCGGGGGAAGGTGCTGTTCGCCCTCGACAACGGCGGCCAGAAGCTCGCCGACTACGTCGCGGGACACCCGGCGCTCGCGGGCCGCGTGATGTTCACCGACTCGGAGCCCGGCTCGCCCGAGGCGGCCTTCGTGAAGCTCAACGACCCGGTGACGAACCGGAAGCTGATTCCGAAGCTCGTGCGCCAGGGCTACGTGGTGCGGACCCGCGCCGACGCCGACACGATCCAGGCGCGCACGGGGAACACGGGGCAGCGCTTCTACGCCCTCGGCAGCGGGGCCCAGTGGGTGAGCACCGACTACCCCGAGCTCGGCCCCTTCGGCACCGACTACGTGGTGGAGCTTCCCGGCGGCGGACCCGTGCGCTGCAACCCGGTGAGCGCGCCGCGGAAGTGTCGCGACGACGCCCTCGAGAACCTCGCCGGGCTGCGCCCCCTCGCCGGCCGCCGGCTCTCCCTGCGCGACCCCCCGGGCGACCCGAGCGCGCGGCGGATCGACGTGCGCTCCCGGGACCTGCTCGTCGAGACCCCGCTGCCGGGGAGCCCGGACGACCCCTCGGTGGCCGGCGCCACCCTCGAGCTCCGCAACCCGGGCACCGGCGAGATGGCGCTCCTGATGCTGCCCCCCGGCGCGGGCTGGGAGGGGCGCGGCAAGCCCGCCGGCGTCGCGGGCTGGAGCTATCGCGATGCGTCGGGCGCGAACGGGCCCTGCACCTTCGTCGACGTCCGCCACGCCGCGGGCCTCCGCGCCCTCTGCCGCGGCGCCGCGATTCCCTTCAGCCTCGACGAGGCGAGCCAGGGCGAGCTCCAGGTCACCCTCCGGCTCGGCGCCGCCGACCTCCACTGCCTCCACTTCGGCGGCAAGGTCGTGCGCGACACCCCCGGCACCTTCCTCGCCCGCTCCGCCCCCCCGAGCAGCTGCCCGCTTTAGAAAGGGGTCTGGCCTTGAACTTTAGAAACTGCCCCGGCAGGGGCAGTTTCTAAAGTTCAAGGCCAGACCCCTTTCTAAAGCGCCGAGTAGAACTGGCGGAACCAGCGGCGGTACTGGGCGACGGGGCCGTCGATCTCGGTGAGGGCCGGGCGCTCGCGGTAGATCTTGTTCTCCCAGATCGGCACGTCCTGGGTGAACTGGAGGTTCGTGACGCGGTCGTTCAGCTCGCTCACGGCGCGGGTCGCCGCCTCGTCGGGCAGGCGCCGCATCGAGAAGTAGAGGCGCACGTCGGTGAGCTCGTCGTCGATGGGCGTCTGGGTGATGTAGGTGAGCATGTCGAGGGGGCCCTGCTTCACCTCGACGGCCGCGATGCCCGGGCCGCAGGTCGTGG
>Ga0105106_10003681_pt1 | contig 10914 bp, 13 predicted proteins | sample PPLLaktember2015_5_FD_79109 | JGI IMG/M metagenome (GOLD analysis project Ga0105106, IMG submission 79109) | Freshwater sediment microbial communities from Prairie Pothole Lake near Jamestown, North Dakota, USA - PPLs Lake P8 Core (1) Depth... | ecosystem: Environmental > Aquatic > Freshwater >... | reverse complement strand
GAGGTTTCTGGACGCTCATCACTCGCCCCCCTTCAGGATGCGCAGCTCCTGCGGACCGCAGAAGACATCGATATCGGTGCCGACGTGCTTTTTGAAAAACGGCATCCCCTTGAGCGGCAGGGGGACCGTCTTCACGGCCTCCTTCTTCTTGAAGTTGTAATAGCCGGCCACGATGGCCACGTGCCGCGTCCCCTCGGAGAGCTCCATCGCGTCGTAGAGGTCGCGGCCGGGCTGGACGACGAGCCTCTTCACGAAATTCACGCTGGGGTCGAAGCGGCTGCACTCCATGAGCTTCGTCACGCCGTCCTTTTCCTCCAGGACCTGGTTGAAGGCGTTGAGGTCCTTCAGCTGGTAAGCGCAGACGGTCAGGGCGTGTGGCGCCCTCTGGTAGAGGTGCAGCTGCCTGTCGCCCTTCATGTGGAAGTTGATGCCGCCGTCGATGTAGGGCATGTTTGCGGCACGATCGCCCGTTGTGGCGCATGAAGACAGCATCCACATAAGCGTCAGGATGACGATCGGTTTCAGGACCTTGTTCATCGGACTTCCTCCCCCTCCCTTGCTCGGGATCGGTTCAGCTGAGCGGTTTTTCTCTCAGCAGCTTCAAGACCACGAGGTAGATACTCCGGTTCCGGCAATTGAACCGGAACTCGCACTCTTTGAGATGCAGGTAAAACGTCGACCCGGGGACGCCGCGAAACTTCGCGAGCCGCCGCCGGGCATAACTCCGGAAGGTCCGGATGCCGCTGAGATTCTGGTCCCCGTTCGCAAGCCCGTTCTTGCCGGTCCTGGCCCCGGGGAGCGACCTGTCGGCCTCGCCGGACAGGCCGTCGTAGCCCCGCCACGCGTCGGGGCGCAGGATGTCGTCCGGTTCGATCCGGCCGCGGCCGCTTTCCGGGTGCGGCTTTCCGTTGCCCTCCAGCACAAAGCCGGCGTAGATGCTGCCGCCGCGCTGGAAGATGCCGATGACGGGCGTTCGGCCGCGTGCGCCCGCATCGCCGTTGCCCCCCGCGCCGATCCCCTCGGCCGGGGAGGCATCTTCGCAGTGCTCTGCAATCCTCTCCCGGATCCGCAGCAGGTAGCGGTTGACGGTGTTGCGGTTCAGCCGGGTCAGGGCGGCGATTTTGTGGGCGTCCAGGTCGAGTGCAAAGTACCGGACCAGTTCACGGAACTTGGCCTCGGAGATTTTCGAACGCCTCACGTATCGGTTAGTCGTTGACATAATTGGCTTTTTCCGGATTCGGGCGTGCTCTGTTAGTCCAGTAGCGCCGTGTGGCCATGAAAACGGAAAAGGCCCGATGAGTCAATCACGCCCCGGTATGATTTTGGGATACGAAAAAAGTATGAGGCGGGCTAATGCTTCATGATTAGGGAAACCCGGAAGGCTTGTCCCGCGGGGCTTTCGGGAATGGCGCTCACGGGTGACGGGACAAGGTCCCAAACATAAAGGGGCTGCGGCCTGGCAGCCGCAACCCCTTTATAAGACTGGCGCGCCCTCCAGCGGGCGCATACGTTTATTCTACGCTGAAGATGAAAATTCCCCCCTTGATATGCCGGTATGACAGGGTCCATCCCTGGGTGACGTATCTCGGGATCAATAAGGCGGCGACATCCTTCATCACCTTGACGTAGCTGGAGGTCCGTCCGGTCCCTCTTCTGTCCGGATGATTTGCCAGTGCGCTGTATTTCGAGGGCATTTCATAGATGACCTGGAATTTCAGATCATCGATGTCCCCGCTCTGCAACCCCTTTTCCTTTAGCTTCTTATCGATGACCGCTTCCGTTTCCTTCGCGGCCTCTTCAATGATCCGGTTGTATTGCTCCACAAATCGTCTGGCTGCCTCTTCTTTTTCCCTCTTCATCCGTTGACTCTCCGAGTGCCGTCTCCTGAAATCGTCGTTTTTTTCCAACTCCGTGATGAATGCGTCCCTGGCGATTACCATATGCGTTCTCCCTGATGAAAAAGATTATTTGATCTTCTTTCTCGTTTATTATTGCATCGGGTTGTTGTGCCGAGCCGGTAAAGGAGCCCTGGGCTCCCTTCCGCATCGACGGCCGTTACCGGCAGTGATTCACGTCGTAGAGATCGTAAATTTTTCTGGAGAGCCTCAGGATCTCCTCTTTCTCCACGATCTTCGCGTTGATTTTCTTTTCCCTGGGCAGGACCTTCCGCAGTTCGTCCAGGCACATGAAACTCTCCTTCGCAAGTGCGATCGTAATCTGATCCGGTGAATCCTCTAGCACGATCATGTTATGGGCATTGCAGTATTTCTCGCCGATGACGTTCACCCTGTCCGAAGAGGACATGTTTCTTGTCAAGGGAAGAAGATCGGAAACGTACACGATGGATAATTTCTGGTTCATGCCATGTCCTTGAACGCGCTAGTTGCCCTTAGACAATGGCATCAAGCGTGCCATTCAAATAAGATAATTATTACTGGTAGTTACGTTGAGCTTGTCTTTTCCGCGAGCTGTTCCATTCCGGCGTACCTGCGGAGGATGTCCCTGTAACGAATACGATTTCCATACAAGAGCCAATTTGGGACAGCACACCGCATGTCCGGATTCACCACGCGGAATAGTTTGACGAACCACACAAACAGGATTCGCTGACAGGATACGGGAATAAAAAGGGGTCCGGCGATGCTCGGCGACCCCGACTATTTCGAGGGTGCGCACTTACCGGTTCGAGGTGTAATAATTACCCCGGTAACTTTTTTCGGCCTTCCCCTGTCCGATGAACCAAAGGCGATAGAACAGGCCAATCAGTATCCGCAGGAGGCGGTCATGTCTTCGATGCAGGGTGGGTGAAAAAAATCGGCAGGAACTTCAGGATTGCAGCAAGTGGGCCCGTGGCCTTCATCAGCTTTTTCATCCTGGGAAGGAATTGCGTGTCGACAATCTGATGCGTCGGGCCCGGGTAACGGGCCAGGTCGAAGCGGCCGCAGGGGACGGCATCTTCGCGGGATGAGGGGTAGGTGTGGAAGGTGATGTAGACCTTTCGCAGATCATCCGGCTCGATACGGCAGGCCAGGGCGTCCAGCAGCTTGCCGAACAGGATCGCCCTCGTGTCGTCTCCGACGGAACGAAGGTCCGTGAAGACGATACCGGCGACGGATTCCCGCCTGTACCAGCCCCGGAAATCCGTTTCGCGGAAGCCTGAAGATATGGCTCTCTGCAATCCACCCGCCCTGTCGGGCGGGCCGGAGTTCATGTGGATGAGAACGAGAATGAAAGGTTGTCTGGAGCGTCGGGTGCGTTTGATCTCGAGGTCCAGCATCTTGAGGAAATGCGCCTCGTCGCAGAAGTCGCCGCCGCCCCCGTCCATGTCCTGATTTAGAATCCGCATCCGGTCTCGTCGCATCGGGGAAGCACCTTTACTTGCTTCCTTTGAAATACCGGTGAAGGGCATTGACGATGGACAACTCCATCTCGGCCCCCGCGGATTGTCGCCGTGAAGGGGATTTCTCGAAATACCGGATCACGGCCCTGACTATGGCCTTTTCTTCCTGCAGTTTTTCGTGCTTCGCCTGAGAGGCAAACAGATCCTGGATCGGCATACCATCCTCCTGCCCCAGATCGGGTTTGTCCCCTCCATTCCTTCCTCGACGGGTATAATGCAGGTCCCTGCCGCTGAAAGCAATACGCCGAAAGTCTGATTTTTCGCTCCTCATAACCTCCCCCTTTTATAAAGGGGGATACCCTTAGAACCTCCCCCTTTGGAAAAGGGGGATGGAGGGGGATTTAACCCTTGCTAACTTCCCTCGGGAACTTTTTCACACCTTCCCCTGTCTAATGCTTCAGAGGCAAAAAAAGCAGGCCGATTGCCATCGGCCGGAGGAAGTCATGAAGACATGGTTGTTGCTGTTCGCGTCTCTCTTGGTCGGGTTCCCTTCCGTCTCCTCGGCCGCTGTTGGCGATGCGGTCGAGGTCAGCATCGTCACCGACAACGGGCACTCGATTCCCTTTTACCCCCACAAAAGCTCCCACGGCCTCAAGAAGGTCTATGCCGAGGCCGTCAAGGGGGACCACTACCGGATCGTGGTCCGGAACAATCTCAACCGGAGGGTTGGTGTGGTAGTTGCCGTGGACGGGCGCAACATCATCTCGGGGCAGAAATCATGGCTTAAAAACAACGAGAGGATGTATATCCTCGAGCCCTATGCCGTGAACGAATACTCGGGTTGGCGCACGGGGCAGGAGAGGGTCAACCGGTTCTACTTCACCGACGTGCCAGATTCCTATGCCGCCGCTTTTGGGGACCAGTCCGCCATGGGCGTGATCGCCCTAGCCGCCTACCCCGAAGTCCAGCGTTACAAAAGACCGGCGGATCTCTCCACCCCCGCTCCCGGGGCACCGCTGGCCGGTGCCAAAGAAAAAGCCTCGGCCTCCGCACGGGGCGAGGCATCACAGAGCGCCGGCACCGGCTACGGCAGGGAAGAGTACTCCCCCTCGCGCCAGGTCAGCTTCGACCCCGAAAAAAGGGCCGTGGAAACCATTCTGGTCAAGTACGAATGGCGGGCCACCCTGTGCAGCAAGGGAATCACCCACTGCGGCACGACTTACGGTCGCACCCACAACCGTCTCTGGGACGACCACGGCTATGCTCCCCCGCCGCCCGGGCGGCCATGAGTTTCGTAAAAATGGATATTGCGATGACGCGGCACGAGAAGGGCAGGGTCGGAAACGGCTCTGCCTTCGGGCAGAAGCAATATCTGCCCCTGGCGTCACACTAACTCTGGAAGCCGGATGAAAGGAATAATGGGTGGTACCTGCGCCTGCCCTTCGCTTATTTATGCTCAATCTGGGTTGAACCGACTGGCGATTGATGCATCAACAATTGCCATGTATTTATGATATTGTTCATTCCAGATGAATGTTCAGCTTTGCGACTCGAATAAGAAGTTCCTGTGCCGCACCACTTGGGCACGAGAACGGTCTTTCCTTTCATTCTGCCATAGCATTTCCAATTCGTTAGGCCCTCAGCTCGCGCAACTATTCAACTTTATTAAGCATAGAAAATATGGATGGAATGTGGGCGGAAATCCAATAGTGCCGGGGGGCAGAGGCCGTTCCCCTGCAGGATGGTGTCCTCACGGGTTTAATATATGATTTGATGATGGAGAAAAATGCCGTTCTACGTGCCAAATCCAGCTTTGAAACAGGCACTTGATAAATAGATGACATTGCGGCTTTCTGTGGTGAGATGTCGGGGCCTGAAACGACACGGGTTCGTATGAAAGAGGCTGGAGGCCACGCAGAACATCAGCCAAAATGAGGGAAGGGAAGGGGATGAGAGGCCCGGTAGCCCCCGCCGATTGAGATTCCGATAGGAAAAGAAGCCGGGCCCTCAGCGCACCAGTGAAAGCATCATGCGACTCAGCACCTGTTCCCGTTCAACAACACCACAAAGCTTTCGCTGTTCGTCGATGACGACAAGGGCTTCGATATTCTGCTCCAGCATCTCGCGTAGCGCATCCGCATTTGAGGACTTCGTCGAGATCGTCTTCTTGCCGACACCGGGGTATCGAAGCACTTGCGCTGTCTGTCCCTGGTTGACCGCATTCAGAAATTCCCATGCAAGATCGGGGACCTGGAGCAGGTATTTCAATGCCCACGTCGGCATATAGGCCACGAATTTATCGTCACGGTCGAGGAAGATTACAAATTTGAAGTTGCGGAATTGTGAGAGCGCACCGATGTATTGCTCAACGTCCTGGGGGCTGTACTGAGCCTGGCCGCCAATGGTCATCGTCATGACGACAGGCTTTGACTCGTCAATTTCTTTTGTTTTTCGCTGTATCAGGTTGCGCACCCCCTCCTTGGCAACAATCTGCGGATCGTCATAAGCGACAGTCTCGGATGCCGAGCTTACGGATTCGGCGGCGGCCTGTGCGAACTTCGCTTCAATTCCCTCCGGCGCTTTGAATTCGGCCAGCCTGCCGGATGCGCTCAAATAGACGATCAGGGGGAGCAGGAGCAATGCGATAAGGACAGAACCATCGACAGACCCGATGAACTCACGCGCGAGCCACACCACGATGAAACCGAGGGCAAGCGAGCCGACAGCAATTCCAATTGCGACCCCTTCACCTTTCGTCTGTGCCGGGTATGGTACGGCCATGGATAAACCTCAAGACGTCATTCATTTTGATGCGGGAAGGGTCCTCACGCATGGGGAAGCAACAAGTGCCTCCAGATCAAATGCGGGCAATCCGATTGGGGATGTCAGGCCACCTTGATCAGGCGTCGAGCACTGCATACACTTTGCCGGTAGGATTTCATTGATTTCAAACTGAATTCTGCATCCGCTTCGACGATATACGTACCCGGAGGTAACGGCCCGGACCCAATAAGGGCGGTCAGGGCGCTGCCGAAGACGATTTGCCCTCCGCCTTCCCCGATCTTGATGTGCTCGGCACGTTCCATGCTTTTCGCGCAGACAACAATCCTGTAGTGCAGCTGCTCGCCGGTTATGCCTGACGACGTAGGCGGTTCGAAGGTCCACCGGAGCAGAAAGGTCTGCCCCTGCTTCAGAATGTCAGAGGGTTGGGCAGAGCCTTCCGGGACTACGTCCAGGCCCGGTTTATGCGCCTCGCTAGGCTGGGTTATCCTGACTTTACCTGGCTGTTGCGCCTCCTCGTCCGGTACTTTCCCTGCGTTTTTTTCCAGACTGGACAGGTGTATCTTCATGAATTTAATGATAGTTGTCTCGTCGAGACCAGAGAATTCTTCGGGTTCACCAGAGTATTTTTCGTGTTTATGGGTCACTCGGCGGGCGATCTTACCCTTTAGCTTCCCCGCCACAAGCGAGTAATCGATGAGGAACGAGATTCCTGTGGTCGCATCCTCGTCGACATCGACGATGCTGTTGGCCGAGGCGGGGGAGAGATCTTTCGGCGCGCTGTTGGACGTCTTGCTTTTTCCGTCCTTTCTTGCGCCGGACATATTTTTTTGGCGCTTATCATCGCTTCTCATGGTATCGCCCTCTTGCGTCTGGGACACGGGGTCCATGGAAATATCCATGGACCCCAATTTTACCAATACAACATATCTCCTAGGTTAAACTTGATAGACTTGGACCAAAGGCCCCTCGCCCATCATGGCAATGGGAGTCGGATAATGATTGGGGTCCGGTCCAGTCATCGTGATGGCGGCGGTTATTTTATAGAGTCCCACAGGAACGGTGCCCTTTTGAATCGTGATGCTTTCACTGTTTTCTTGAGGGTCCGTCGTTGTCTCGTATTTTTTAGACACGGGATTCACAGGGGGGCCATCTCCAGGACCCATCTTCTCCAAATAGACCCTCAGATGCCAATCTCCAGCAAGGCTGCCGGCCATATTTCCGGCAGTTGTCCAGTTGAATGTGACACCCCAATCCTGATCCGTCCTGATGAGTTTTGACTTGCGTTCGGGCACGTTTTCCCACAATGTGCAAGTGCCCGACAGTTCAAAATCGCCAAGGTCCTCTTCAGGTACCAAAATAAATGTATATCCAGGCATGTCTGCACCTCCTGCTAGAATTTCCCGGTACACGGGATGATGGCGTCGGCTGATCATATGCCGATTTTCGCTGACGGGTTACGTTCCTCGTGTAATGTAAAACACGCTATGTTTACGCTTGAGTCCTCCGCGCAATCAACACCTCCTTTCAATGTAATCCCTGGTCGGATCGCGCTCTCGTTCGCCAAAACGGGTCTGACCGGGTAACGGTTCGGTGGATTTCCGCGAACCTGACTCAATCTAGTCATCTAAAATTACGGCGCGATTAAAACGGGATTATTTTCCGCTTATTTCTCGATTATTTTTCAGGAAGGGTTCCGCTCGGACGACGATGTACCGGCAGCGCAACGATGCCCAACTCGGCGGAGACTCAAGCTGCGACAGAATTTGCCTTGATTTTCCTGTACAACTCGACGGTTGCGGCAGAGGGTTCCACATCCAGGTCGTCCTTCAGGAACCGGACACATTGGCGATAGACGGACAATGCCTTGTCCCTGCGTCCGGTTTTCTGGTAGCAGCCCATCAGGCGGCGGTAGATCTCCTCCCGGCAGTTGTCCCGTTCCAGGATCGCCTTGCAAATACTGATCGCCTCCTCGAGATTGCCCGCCTGAAGCCGGCATTCGCTGATCTTTTCGAGCGCCACAGGAAGATCTCCTTCAGGTTTTCCCGTTCGAGCGTCGACCAGTCTTCGTATAATTCATCGGCCATGAAATCGCCGCTGTACATCGAGGCAACTTGATCGTAGTAGACAGCAGCAGCCTCGAGTCCCTGACTCTGCTCGACACTGTGGGCTTTCATCCACAGGTCGCCGAAGTCGGACACATCCGTCCAGATTTCTATTTCCGGGTTGATGAAATAGCACTCGTTGCTGAAAACGACGTATTCTCCCTTCGGGTCAATCTGCTGAAATCGCTTTCTCAGCCCGTGAATGGCCACGTTGAGACTGTTTCGTGCGGACTCACGCATTGATTTCGGCCAGAATACGTCCATGAGGACGTCGCGGCAGATTCGCCTGTCGGAATGGTAGGAGAGGTATGCAAAGATGGACTTACTTTTTTTACCGGGCCACTCATCCACAACCCGGTCCCGGATCATGACCTGGAAGTCACCCAGGAACAGGATGCGCAGGCGAGCCGTATCACGCAAATCCTGCATGGCCCCCCGTGTCTCGCCCTGCGTTGCGGCGGCAGCCCCCTCTCCTATCAGGGAATAAGTCGAACGGTCCGCGGGCATCCCGAATTTGACGTAGCCCTGATTGGCGGTCCGGAGCTGCATCCAGAGATTCTTTAGGTTGAGACGGGAAGCCGGCTGATCGGGAGGACCGGATATTGGACTTGCAACTGCCAGCAAGACAGACCTTTCCGTCATATCCAGCAGTTCGGCGGGGTCGTCAGGGTCGGTGACGATATCCCGTGCCCCGGCCCGGAAAGCGGACAGAATGAGATCGGCCGAGGGTTGTCTGGCAATGAAAACCACCGGGATGGACGGATGATCGGATTTAAGAATATGAATAAGCGATAGACCATCGCGGCTATCCGGGCACTGCCCGACGAAGACCAGGGAAAAAGGAAAGTCATCGACGATCTTTCTGGCCAAAGCATGATTCGGGATAAAAACAAGGTTGTATTTCGTGCATAAGACATCGCTGAAGATTTTATAGATCCTGTCATCCGGATCGACCACGAGAATGGCGGGGGCGTCAAAGGAGTCTGTCGAGATCTTGCGATCCATGGCGCGCACCGGGAAAAGGGCTTCCCATACGGACCGTCCTGAAAACGGGACAGTTCAAATAACGCGACGGGAAAATAGCTGGTTCCTGCGTTCGGGGTTGCCTTTGCCTAGTTCTGAAATCCGGCTGGAATGAATTTGAGATTCATGGCTCTTTCCTCGAATCAAGGAAAGTAGCCCATCGTATCCAACCTTGAAGAGCACGATGCGCGATGTATCGATGTGTAGGGGATGAATTGAAAGAAGCCGGGAGCCGAAGTCTTGAAACCAAAGCAAGGCAATTCTCCATCGACTCCGCTTCAAGTCCTGTCAGCAGACTTCTGGCATTCCATAAAATAAAAATCAAAATAGGGAAAGTCACACGAATGAAGGCCTTCGTTTGTGGTAGCACAAACGTACTACAGGGAGAATGGGGTGTTTTGGAAAGGAAGGGAGCAAGCAAGAGCCTATAAAGAGGGAAAGAGACGGGTCGATCCCCTGATCATCTCTTTATGTTGCAGTGCAACTCCGGATCGCCGTGCCTATAGATCATGCTCCCCTGCTTTTCGATGAGCTTGCGGCACTTGAAAACCATTTCGGTCCGGGTTCCCACTCCGAGCTTGAGAAAGATTCGTCTCAAGTAGGACGATACCGTGTGACGGCTGATGTGAAGCTCGTCGGCAATCTGCCGATTTACCTGACCGAGGGCGGTCCGGGAGACAACCTGTTGCTCTCTTTCCGTCAGGGCCTTGAGCAGCTCCAGGATTTCCAGGTTCCACTCTTCCTGTCCCTTGCCGTCGGCTTCAAAGACGAAGTACCGGTCGGTGCCGACCCTTAATTCACCTACGGGCTTTGATTTAACAGGGCGTATGCCATTCCCGTCACTCGCAGGAGGGGCCGCACCATTCCCGAGTTTGCCGATCACATAATGCTGCCCGGCGATGGAAAAATCGGCAACACATTGAAATCGTGGATCGCTCATGGCGGTGCTCCTTCGCTGCTGCACCGTAAAAACGTTGGGAGCAGATCAGTAAAAATTGATGGTAGTAATGCCGCTAGGGGACTGTCGGACGGGATCGGAGACGGGTCACGAGACAGGACAAACCCCTGAAGAGCGGCAGGACGTCTTTGCTCTCGATTCAATCGATTTATACTCGTTGAAATCCGGATGGAATGAATTTGAGATTCATGGCGCCTCCGCAAAGTTGTGAAAGCCGGTTTGGTTTCCAAACTTGAAGGACCACGATGCGTGAAAATGCTAAGAGAGGATAATGAATTAATCTCGGAGCATAGGTAAATGTGGTTGCATCCGTTGAGTACGTAGCGTAAATGGCGTAAATATGCAACTAAAGTTAATATTGGAGAAACATAGAGAAAATATGGAGAAAAACCAACATAGGGTGGGGTAACAGAACGGCCGGGCTACGGCAAAAGGCACCAGCGCAAGTAGACATCGGTTTAGCTGGCAGGGTCGAAACCAGCATTCCCAGACAATGCCAAAAGGGCGTAAACCGGCGTAAAACATAAAGAAAGGGGTAAGCTATAATTCGGCTAAACCTTTGATCTTATGATGCGTTCTCGAATGCTCGATCCGGAGAATTCTCGGGTCAGGTTTCGGATATCTTCTAGATCCGTCTCTGCTTCCTCTTTCTTGTCGCCGCAGTGTTTCACTTTCTCACGACCAATCTATCCTTATCCAGAGATACG
>Ga0105106_10003680_pt1 | contig 10914 bp, 13 predicted proteins | sample PPLLaktember2015_5_FD_79109 | JGI IMG/M metagenome (GOLD analysis project Ga0105106, IMG submission 79109) | Freshwater sediment microbial communities from Prairie Pothole Lake near Jamestown, North Dakota, USA - PPLs Lake P8 Core (1) Depth... | ecosystem: Environmental > Aquatic > Freshwater >... | reverse complement strand
TGCGCCGGTTTCGACGCGCCAGGAGCGGCATACCCATTCCCGGGCCACGGAATGCAGTTTGGTTACCGGCGTTTTGGCGGCGGGGGGCGTGGCTGGCGTCACGGGTACTATGCCACGGGTCTGCCGGGCTGGATGCGCGCTGGAACTGTATCGCCAACCCAAGCGCAGGAAATGGCCGGATTGAAGAACGCGGCCGAAGACCTCAAGAACCAGCTCGATGCGATCAGTCGGCGCATCCAGGAATTGGAACAAAAAGAATAAAAACAAAGGTGACCGGACCGCGGCCACAAAAGGAGGTGAGCTCCTGGAAGCAGGATATCTGCAGAAGTATCAACATCCAGAATCCGCTATTTGAATCCATGCAGGAGGTCGAATATGAACACGCTGATTGCCTTAATCATCGGTTTACTTGTGGTTTATCTTGGCTATACATTCTACGCCAAACGGGTAGATGCGCGTATCATTCAGGCAGACCCTAAGCGCGTTACGCCGGCAAAGATGTATATGGACGGTGTGGACTTCGCGCCAGCAGACCGCAATGTGTTGTACGGCTACCAGTTCAAATCGATTGCGGCTGCCGGTCCAATCGTGGGTGCGATCACCGCTGCGGCGCTATGGGGTTGGCTGCCAGCGTTTCTGTGGTTGTTACTTGGCGTTACTTTCATCGGATGGGTGCAAGATTATAGCGCCATCATGATGACCGTTCGCAGGGACGGTGACAGCATCACCGCCATCGCGCACCGTCTGATCTCACCCAAAACCCGCAGCATCCTCTTGATCTTCATTTTCTTCTACCTGCTGATGATCGTTGGTGCTTTCGGAAACCTGCTGGCAGGTACATTGGTCGGCAATCCGAGTGTGCCGCTCGGCATTGTTGTCCTGGCCCTGGCTGGCTTGTTAGGCGGTCAGATGTTGTACCGCTGGAAAGTAGATCTGTCCCTGGTAACCCTGGTGGTAGTGGGCATCACCCTGCTGGCAATCCTGATTGGTCCGCTGCAAGGGGTGGTCAATGCGGTGAGCGGGTTCAACACTGCGCTGGATGGGATCAATGGAGGCCAGCCGGTTCTCACGTATATTGACCCTATCTCCGGCAAAGACATGGCGATCAAGGTCAGTTACATCTTCTGGCTCCTATTCGTGGTGGCGTTCTCGTATGCGGGGGCAGTCCTGCCCATCTGGCGTTGGGCACAGCCAGTGAACTATATTGGTTTCTGGGTGATGGCGCTCACCATTGTGGGTGGCCTGTTAGGCGCGCTGGTAGCCTTCTTTGTGAAACCCGAGGTGTCTACTTTCACGCTTCCGGCATTTACGCTGTTTGATGCCGGCAAGGGCGGCGCCTTGCAACCCTTATGGCCAATGCTCTTTGTGACCATCGCCTGCGGTGCAATCTCCGGCTGGCATGCCCTGGTCTCGACCGTGGGTACTGGGCGACAGCTTGAGTACGAAACGGACGCCCTGCCAGTCGGAGCGGGTTCCATGTTCAGCGAAATGTTGTTAGCGCTGCTGGCCCTGCTAGCGATTGCGGTGGCGGGGAAGGGCGCAGGGGCGGCAGCATTCGCCGCGGGCGTGGCTGGTTTCCTGAACGTCTTCGGTTTGGACCCGGCTTATGGCTCTGCTTTGGCGTTTGCGGCCTTTGTGATCATTGTCATCACCGTCACACAACTCGCCCTGCGGTTCATGCGTCTGGTGCTTGCGGAGGCCTTCGACGGCGTGTGGGCGCCAATGAAAAACGTCCACATCGGCACGATCTTCTCCGGAATTCTGATGGTCATCGTCGTGCTGAGCGGGACATTCGTCTACCTGTGGCAGCTTTTCGGCGGTGCAAACCAGTTGATGGCAGCGCTGGCGCTGATGCTGGTAACCTTATGGCTGGTCTCCGAGCGGCGCAACCCGGCCTTTGCTTTCTGGCCCATGCTGTTCATGTACGTGACGACCATTGCTGCCAACCTGATCACCGCCTGGAACTTATGGGCAACTGTTGTAGTTCCCAACCTCGGACAAGCGGGCCGGGGTGTCGTCATCACCGGGGCGGTCTTGATGATCCTGATCGCGATTTTCCTGGTTCTGGCGGCGCTTTATATCGGCTATGATGCCTGGCGCGCTTACACGCGGATGAAACCATCTGTGTCGGCGCCGGCACCAGCCGATTAGCTGGACAACCGGATGATCGGGGCGCCCTTATCCCGCAGGATTGGGTGACCCAGATCATGTGGAAATTATTGATCCATGGACCGCATTCGCGAATTCGCAGATCGGAGCAAGCGTTCACTTGGGATCCTGCGCAAAATTGCGTATGGGATGACCGGGCACGAGATTGTCCTGTATACCGTGCGGCTACGGACCGATATGGAACACTTGTTTATCCTCGTCACGGTCGGGGACCTGATTGGCTTGCCCATATTGCCGCCTTACTATTCCTTGCGCTTGCTGCCCCACATGGTTCACCAGCTTTCTGGCTGGAAACGCCAGATGCTGCGCGAGCGCGACTTTGTGGAGGCAGAGGGGCTGGATCTGTTAAGCTAGATTGGCATGGGTCAGGACGTGAGGCTCCGCTTAGGATCAACATGATATGGAATAAATGTAGAAGCTACGCTGTTCTAGGGGGAAGTAGGGGTGTTTTGGCGGGGTTAGGCCCGCCAAAACACCCCCACCCTCCCACCAACTGCGTAAATCCTAAAATGAACGATATTCAGATGAACTCAGGAGGTTACACATGATCGAACGATTATTGCGCAGAGGCGGGGGACGTGGAGGTCAGGGGCAAGGCGCCGGCCGGGGCGGAGAAGGGGGCAAGGGACGCGGCGGAGGCAACAGGCCGGGCTCCGGTCCGGGTGGTACCTGCGTTTGCCCAAACTGCGGGCACAAGATCACCCATCAAATCGGGCAGCGCTGTCTCGATCTGGCCTGTCCCAAATGCGGAACAAAGATGATACGAGAATAACATGAAGATCATTATCACTGCAACTTCACCGAACATCACTGCCGATGTAGACCCACGCTTTGGGCGCTGCGCTTATCTGATCGCGGTGGATTCCGATACATTGGAATGGCAGGCCCATAACAATCAGGGTGTTAATGCAGCGGGAGGGGCTGGCTCACTGGCGGCACAGTTTGTCGCTAACCAGAACGCTGAGGCTGTTATAAGCGGCGATTTTGGCCCCAATGCCTACATGGCTCTTGAGGCGGCTGGCGTCAGGATGTATCTGTTTGGTGCCAGCCGCACTGTAAAGGAGGCTATCGAGAATTTCAAAGCCGGGAAGCTCGAGCCCGTCGGAGCGCCTACCGGTCAGGGACGTCATCGGCGCGGGTAACCGATGATCATTACGATTGCCAGCGGCAAAGGTGGGACCGGAAAGACCACCGTCGCTGCCAGTTTGGCGCTCAGCCTGGCGGCGGAGTCGGCTCCTGCTCCAATTTTTCTCGATTGCGACGTGGAAGCGCCCAACGCCCACCTGTTCTTGCATCCTGCATGGAATGAGAAGGAGGATGTGGGCCTGCTCATTCCGCGTGTGGACGAATCGAAATGCACCCACTGCGGGAGGTGTGCTGAGGTCTGTCAATACCACGCCATCGCTGTATTGGGAAAAAAGACGTTGGTCTTTCCGCAACTGTGCCATGGCTGCGGGAGCTGCACGGCATTGTGCCCAGAAAAAGCGATCGAAGAGATACCTGACCGCTTGGGTCAAATAGAGCGCGGGCCAGCCACAGCGGGCATAACTTTCGCGCGCGGTGTGCTGGATGTGGGCGAGCCAATGGCTGTGCCAATCATCCGCAAGCTCAAGGGATGGGTCATTTCTCAGCCTGATCAGATGATCATCCGTGATGCGCCGCCTGGTACTTCTTGCCCGGTGGTGGAATCTGCGCGCGGCAGCGACTACCTGCTGCTGGTGACCGAGCCGACGCCCTTCGGCTTGCACGATTTGCGCCTGGCAGCCCAGGTGGCTGGCGAGTTAGGCATCCCGGCGGGCGTGATTATCAACCGGGTGAATGGCCCTTACCCAGATATGGACGAGTTCTGCGCCAATCAACACCTCCCAGTGCTTCTAAGCATCCCTTTCGAGCGCGCGATTGCCGAGGGCGTGGCACAGGGGAAAACCCTGGTGGATATTCACCCGGAATATGCCGCTGTTTTTAGGACCATGATCCAGCAGATAAAGGACAGCCAATCAAGCTTGCGCATTGCATAACGGAAAGATCTATGGCAATCCTGTTGAACGATCTAAACAGGTCGGCGCGTCTGGACTTCTAACGAAAAACAGGTAACTGCTTATGGCAACGCGTCGGATTGAGACCAAAGCCTCCCGCACTGCGGCATACACCTGTTTTTCGCGCGCCTGCGCCACGCGTGAAAAAGATCCCCGTTTTCGTGGGCCAGATACCCTGGCAGAGGTCATTTTACCGCCAATGCCCAGATTCATGCTTGAATATGCCCCTCTGCGAAAATTCCTTATGCGCAAGATGTTCCCAGCTGGTATATACGAGTATGTCTGCGCACGGACCCAGGTGATCGATGCAATTTATTTGAAGGCGCTGGAAGCCGGCTTTTTCCAGATCGTCTTGCTGGGTGCTGGCTTTGACACACGTGCTCTGCGCTTCGCGGAGTCCAATCAAGGTACGAAAGTCTTCGAACTGGATGCGCCCACAACGCAGGAGCCAAAACTCGAAATCTATTGCAAGAAAAGGCTCAGTATCCCCGCTGAACTGGTCTTCGCATCGATTGACTTTGACAGGGAAGACGTTTTCGATGTGTTGACCAGGGCCGGATACCAGGATGGACAAAAAACCCTGTTTATATGGGAAGGTGTCTGCATGTATCTCTCGCCTCAGTCGGTAGACAATACTTTATCCTGTATATGTGAACACGCTGCACGGGGCAGCCAGATCGTCTTTGATTACATCTATGCTTCGGTCTTGCGCCAGGAAAATCGTTATTACGGTGAGCAAGGTATCTTCGAGACCGTCGCTAAAACCGGGGAAGGATGGATTTTTGGCCTGGAGGAAAGCGAGGTGGAGACTTTCCTGGCTGCGCCGGGTTTAAAATCCTTGCCCATTACACACCGGTTGAATTGGAAAAATTGTACCTGACGGAAGCAGATGGCACACTGCACGGGCGCGTGAATGGCACGCATTGTATTGTGCTTGCAGCAGTAAAATAGTTAGCAGCAGGGATAATAGGTAATATTACTCCATGGAGACCTGGAACGACAGCCTGGGAGGCACTTTTTTGTGGACGAACAGCAACTTTTGTGAGGCGATCAGTGATGTGCTGACGCCAGCCACCTATTCGATGTGGAAAATCTACATGGAAGCTGTTCCTTTCCAGATTCCAGGTTACCCGCTTGTGGGCGTGATTGGGGGTCGCCCATATATCAATCTCAGTCTGCTCGTATCGGTGGGACGTGTGCTCGGTATGAAACCCAAGGCGTTCGTACAGAGATTAGAAAACCTCTGGGGGCGGATACCGGAGGGAGTGGATATACCCTTGCTGCCCTTCACAACCTGGCAATTATTGCGCCTGATACTGCCCAACCTGGTAAAGGTCCGGATGGCCCTGAATGTAAAAAGAGGAGAAATCCAGGCTTTTATTACCACTTGCCCTCGCTGGTGTGATGCAATGCACCTGCGCATCCGGCAGGCAGCCACGCCGGTCGAATTGGTGAACCTGTGGCAAACGGAGCTGCGCCCTTATTTTGGGCAGGCCTGGCGCATGGGGCGGGCTGCGCTCGAGGCAAATCTCATCCGGCGCTTGAAACGCGATCTGATCGATCTGGTTGGCGCGGTGGATGCCAGCGCGCTGCTTTCGAGTCTGGGCGGCAGCGCGTTCCTCGCGAGCCTGGGTCCGCTGGTTGGTATCTCAGAAGTGGCCCGCGGCCAGATGAGCCGCGAAGAGTACCTGCAACGTTATGGTCACAGGGGGCCGCACGAGCTGGAGGTCTCTTTTCCCAGGCCGGCGGAGGACCCGCGGTGGTTTGACCATCAATTAGCGATGTTTGTCAAATCACCCGTGGATATAGAAGCTTTACTGGAGAAACAACGTGTAGAATTTGAGGCGGCGTGGAAAAGATTCGTCCAGCTCCACCCGCGCAGGACAAAATCAATCCGGCAGCGGATCGAGCAGGTTGCGGCAAGCACCCGCTTGCGCGAGGAGGCGCGCTCAGAAGCGACCCGAGTTATCTGGGTGGTGCGTGAATTTGCGATACGAGTTAGCGTGTTGGTTGGCTTTGAAATCAGAGAGGATGTTTACTTTTTATCTCTTGACGAAATGATCCAGGTTCTATCCGGCAACAAGGCTTCGCTGGCACTCGTCCCGAGCCGACGGGAAATGCATGCCTGCTACAGCGCACTCCCCCCCTACCCGGCGATCATCATTGGCCGTTTCGATCCGATCGAATGGGCAGCAGACCCTAACCGGCGAAGCGATCTTTTTGACGCCCGCTCCCCTCACAGCCGCGCGCCCGAGATAATCACTGGTTTTCCCGGGGCCGTGGGGGCTGTAGAAGGGTTGGTTCGCCGCCTGGATAGCCCAGATGAAGGCGACGAATTAGAGCCGGCGAAATTATCGTCACTACGACGACGAATGTGGGATGGACGCCGCTTTTCCCACGCGCTGCAGCGATCATCACCGATGTGGGCGCCCCGCTTTCGCATGCCGCCATCGTCGCCCGCGAACTGGGCATCCCAGCAGTCGTCGGCTGCGGGAATGCCACAATGCGCTTGCACACGGGTGACCGGGTGCGCGTCGATGGCGGAAAGGGCGTTGTGCAAATCCTGAAAGAGAGTGGTCTATGAATATTGTGCGCAGCATGGGGTCATTTTTTTACACTTTAGCCATCTATGTTGGCCTGCCATTGCTCGGGTGGGGACTTGATGATCTGCCCGGTTTTTTTTCTCTTCCGCAGTTGGTTGGCTATTGCATCAGCATTGCTGGCTTTGGCATACTGGCAAGTTACTTGATCCGGCGTCCCGAAGGGCTGGGAAGCCGAGGAAAAGGAATGGAGGAAAAATTCGTTCCACGGCAAAGAATTGTGCGCTTCCTGGTGACAGGCATGCTTTTCTTTGCGCTCATTTTTGTGCCCTTTGCCGACCGCCGCGGTATTGGTGTCATGGCGGGCGAGTCCTCGATACGCTGGACAGGTTTGATTTTCGAAATCCTGGGAATGGGATTGATCTTCTGGTCGGGGATCGCGCTGGGTAGACTGTACAGCCCGGATGTTACCTTGCAAAAGGAACATCGCCTGATTACCGGTGGACCTTATCGCTCTATCCGGCATCCGCGCTACCTTGGCGGTATCGTGCAAGGCGTCGGGTTATCGCTGCTATTTCGCTCATGGATTGGGCTGGCTTTTACGGCTGTGTTTACTGTCATCATTTTGTTCCGTATCAAAGATGAAGAAGTGTTGATGAGCGGCGAATTTGGAGAAGTGTGGGGTCAGTACTGCAAGAAGTCATTCCGGCTGATCCCCTTCATTTTTTGATATTTATCCACTAAATGACCACACGAGGAATGCGATGGAACTATTCCCTGACTTGAAAATCGGTTGGCTGAACGGCTGGTTGGTTGTGCTCTTACTCGGTATAACCGAAGGGCTATTGTTCCTTGTCTTCCCTAAAGAGGTGGTGGTGCGGCTCTTTGACCGGTCGGGTTGGAGTCAGAAGCAAAGAGTATTTACCATCGCCGGTAAGTTCTGCGCTCTGGTCTTCCTGGTCTTGATCGCCCTAAACCCGCTGAAAATTGGACAGCCTGTCTTTGTGATCGGTTCACTATTGATCGCATTGGGCTTGATTGGCCTGGTCAAGGCGCTTTTCGATTTCAAGAATACCCCCCTGGATGAACCGGTCACACATGGCCTCTATCGAGTATCCCGCCACCCTCAAATTGTTATGGCCTCGCTGGTGCTCCTGGGCGCCTGTATTGCTATTGGTTCATGGTTAGCGCTAATTCTGCTATTCGTAGCCAGATTTCTGGAACATTTGGGGATCGTGGCAGAAGAGGAGATTTGCCTGGAGCAGTACGGAGATGCCTATCGCGCTTATCTGAAGCGGGTACCACGGTATTTCTCATTTTTTAATGGAGGTAGGTTCTGGATATGAAGCAATTGGTGATCTTAAGCGGTAAGGGTGGAACGGGTAAAACCAGTGTGGCGGCAGCCTTCGCACATCTGGCGTATGCCGGACCAGCACGCATTCAGGCGGTGCTGGCTGACGCCGATGTGGACGCGGCCAATCTGGAGCTCGTGCTTCGGCCAAACCGGCTGGAGGAGCATGAATTCTTCGGCGGTGCAGTGGCGGTGATCGATAACGGTCTCTGCCAGGGATGCGGAATTTGTGAGCAGGTTTGCCGCTTCGAAGCGATACTTGCTCCGGATCGTGGGAACAATTCGAGTTACAAGGTAGACCCAATCGCTTGCGACGGGTGCGCCGCTTGCGTTTACCAATGCCCTGAGGAAGCCATTCACATGCAAGTGCAGCTCGCCGGGCATTGGTTCCGTTCGGGAAGCCGATATGGCCCGCTGTTTCACGCCGAGCTGCGCCCGGCGCAGGAGAACTCAGGTAAGCTCGTGACGCTGGTTAAACAGCAAGCTCGCCTGTGGGGGCTGGATACCCGCGCCGAGCTGGTGATTGTTGACGGCCCACCTGGGATTGGCTGCCCGGTCATATCGGCAGCGGCTGGGGCTGACCTGGCGCTTGTCGTCACGGAGCCTAGCGCGGCTGGGATCCATGATATGGAGCGGGTGCTGCAGCTGGCACGCCACTTTCGTCTGCCTGCCCTCGTTTGTATCAATAAAGCGGATATCTATCCAGATGGCGCTGCCCGCATCAGGAGTTATTGCGAAGAAAATCAGATCGAAGTCGTCGGCAGCATACCCTTTGATGAAACCATCACGCAGGCAATGATCCGGGGCGAACCGGTGACCGCCTACCAGCCCGCCTCCCCCGCCAGCCTGGCTCTAGTTGAGGTCTGGCAGCAGGTGCTAGAAAACCTGATGGCTATCTTATCAGGTAAACCTGAACCATAAGATTCAAATGGAGTGGAAATGAATACCAAGACGAAGTTAGGGATCATCATCTGTGACCGCTACTCCGACTGTGCAGGGGGGAAATGTCTCCGAGCCATGAGAAACAAGGAGGGTGCTTTCAGTATCTACACCGAAACCGAATTGGAATTAGTAGGATACACGACTTGCGGCGGATGTCCGGGCGGCAATGTTGAATACACAGGGGAAGAGATGGTGAAAAATGGGGCGCAGGTGATTCACCTGGCGACTGGTCTGCTCGTCGGTTATCCGCCTTGTCCTTACATTCAAACATTCATAGCATTTCTTGAAAAACGCTATGGGGTCAAAGTTGTCGCAGGCACGCACCCAATACCGAAAAAATATCTTGACATGCACACGCATCTGAGAACCTGGGAGGACCCTGCCTGGAAATTGTTGCTTGAGCCCACGATGGCAGACGAAGTTACTCGGGCAGCCTACGATTAGGCTTTAGGTTGGACAAAATGTGCATCGCCAACTGCCTGGAACGTGGCTCAAGACGGGTAATTATGAGGCGGTATTCGAGTCGGGTGGAGTAGAAGATGGCCGAAAACGAGAATCTACGCGCCGCTATACTGGAGCGCTTATCTACGGTCATCGACCCAGAAACCGGTGTGGATGTTGTGCGCATGCGCCTCATCGAAGATCTGTTGGTCGATGAACACGGGTATGTTTCCTACAAATTTCGCCCCTCGTCGCCGCTGTGCCCTATTGCTGTACCGCTCTCTATAGCAATTAAGATGGCCATAGACGAGGTTGAAGGCGTCACCAGGCAAGCCATGGAAATTGTTGGCTATCTCCAGGCTGAGGAATTGACTGAACTGTTCCGAGAGTGGATGGCTGAGGAAGATAAGAAAAAAATTGATCAAAAAAAGGGTTAGGGCTGTTTCTTAAGTAAGGTTAACTGTGCTCGGGTTAGGCGCGCGTCGAGGGCCATTCCAACACGGGAGGAAAACGGTATGACATCTACAGGCAACCTTCAATTACAAGTCGTGCAATGGATGCGTTGGATAGCGTTTGGAATTCGTGCGCTGGTTTACCCTTCCTGGCAAGTTGGCGGCCGAGCAGATATGTTTTGGATAATTGAGACCATCCGAGTGCCCCCATGAAAATTAGCAGCCTGATGCCAACCTATTACCTGCTATTTGCCATTCTGGCAATGATCGCACTGCATTTCCTGATTCCACTGGCAAACATCATTCCCGTTCCCTGGATGATCCCGGGATTAATCCCACTGGCTGGTGGAATTGCGATGAATCTCATTGCGGATAGAGCTTTTCACCAGGTCAATACGACCGTGAAGCCCTTCCAGGATTCGACCACCTTGATTACTGATGGGGTATTTCGCTACAGCCGCAATCCAATGTACCTGGGCTTTTCACTCATTCTTATGGGTATTGCCCTCCTGTTCGGATCTTTATCGCCCTGGCTCATTGTCCCCGTTTTCATCATCCTGATGGACAGGGTGTTTATCCAGGTCGAGGAACGTATGCTGGAAACCCGGTTTGGGCATGCCTGGATTGTGTATAGGACCAAGGTGCGCCGCTGGTTATAAGTCGCCTTAACAGGATCGCCATGGAATATATCATCCGCCCGATTGGGATCATTCATTCGCCATTCACCAACGCAAGCCAGACGCCTATCCAATCCTCCGGTTCCGAGGCAATTGGTCAAATCGAGATCCATTCCGAGTATGTCGACGGCCTGCAAGATCTGGAAGGTTTCTCACATATCCATGTGTTATACGTCTTTCATTGTTCATCGGGCTGCTCAATGAAGGTTAAACCGTTCCTGGATTACCAACTTCGCGGGCTGTTCGCCACGCGCCACCCATGCCGGCCAAACCCCATTGGATTGTCCGTGGTGCGTTTAATCAGAC
>Ga0105106_10003679_pt1 | contig 10915 bp, 8 predicted proteins | sample PPLLaktember2015_5_FD_79109 | JGI IMG/M metagenome (GOLD analysis project Ga0105106, IMG submission 79109) | Freshwater sediment microbial communities from Prairie Pothole Lake near Jamestown, North Dakota, USA - PPLs Lake P8 Core (1) Depth... | ecosystem: Environmental > Aquatic > Freshwater >... | reverse complement strand
GTTAAGTTCATTGTCGACAACAACTCCGATCTTCATATTCCGCTGCGGATCAGTATTAATGATGTGAATATACTAACAATAAAATTATAAATAATTTAGATGAGCGCACAATGCTAAAATCCTGATCAGTAATTCTTTGCGTTCTCAGCGTAAATTCTTTGCGATCTCAGCGGTTAAAAAGTTCTTTAATCCAGTAAATCAGCAACTCTTTTTACAAGGTTTTTCCTGCTGTAAATTTCAGGAGAAATTTTTTCCGTTATCACTGGATTGGAAATCAGGGTTTCGAGATATTCCGCAATGCCCCTGGAATCGACATAATTAAAAGTCCTTCCATGCCCGCATTCATCTATTATCCCTGCAGCATCCCCGTCAACCGGCCCTATGCATATTACAGGCTTCCCGGAAGCCAGGTACTCAAACAGCTTTCCCGTGATAATGCTTCTGCTGCTCTGATGATCAGGTATAATGAGCAGCAATACCGTAGAATCCATAAGGTGTTTCAATGCTGAATTGTGACCTGTATACGGGATGAACTCTGCATTCGAACCACCCGCCGCCTTTAAGATTTTCCCCCTCTGTACCGGTGAGACCATCCCGGTAAATTTCAGCCTGAAATCTGTTCCTTTTTCCTTCAAAATACCGAGCGCATTCAGAAATCCTTCAATAGGATATGAATCGGAAAGAGTCCCGATATATGAGATTGTAAATATTTCAGGAGTGGAGGAAGCCAGTCCCGAGAAATCTTCAGGGTCATATCCGTTGGTAATGACATCGACACTTTCGGGATTCCTGTTGAACTTTGATATAAACAATTTCCTCAATGAATTACCTACAGTTATGATCCGGTCGGCAGATTCCAGCACCGCTTTTTCATACTTAATATCGATCCGTCTTGAGAGCAAGGTCGGATGGAAATGGTTGTAATAATAAATATCAGTCCAGGGATCACGCAGGTCGGCTGTCCATTTTAAACCGGGATATTTCTTCTTCAGTTTCAGACCGATAAGCTGTGTTGAATGCGGCGGGCTGGTAGTTACTATATTGACAATGTTTTCAGCATCGATAATCTCGCAGGCTTTTCTGAAAGCGTGCCTGTTCCATCCTTTCCTGGGATCGGGAATGAAAAAGTTGCCTCTGATAAATTTTGTCAGCCAGCCGGAGAGACCTTTCTTTTCATCAACGGCAAATCCCGCCGTGGGGATCCTTGATTTATCCCTGCTGTAAAACCTGAAATAGTCTGTTGCTCTGGTTTTAAAAACTTTTAAGCCGGCCGGGATTTCGTTTTCAAGCGAATTATCAATAGCAGGATAGGTTGCAAATTCCGGATCAACTGTGAGAATGACCGGTTCCCAGCCGGTTTGGGGAAGGTACTTTGAAAATTTCAGCCATCTCTGAACTCCCGCACCCGAACCAGGGGGCCAGTAGTAGGTGATTATGAGTACCTTTTTCATCCTATGGCATTTTCAGGAGTGTACCGATATTTACTTTTTCTGCTATTGTTTCCTTAAGTCCTGAAATGCTCACGCGTTCCTGAAGCATTGAATCGCGGTATCTGATAGTAACAGTTTGATCTTCAAGCGTCTGATGATCAATTGTAATGCAGTATGGGGTTCCGATCGCATCCTGCCGGCGGTACCGCCTTCCGATGGAATCCTTGTCGTCGTACTGGCAGTTGAATACAAACTTCAGGTCATGAACGATTTTTTCCGCGATATCGGGAAGGCCGTCCTTTTTGACAAGAGGCATTACTGCAAGCTTGACAGGTGCAAGGTATGAGGGTAACCGTAGAACGACCCTCGAATCGAGGCTGCCATCCTCCTTTTTGATCTCTTCTTCGGCATAGGCCGCTGAAATCACCTGAAGGAACATCCTGTCGACACCTATTGATGTCTCAATTACGAACGGGATGTATGATTCGCCTTTCTCGGGATCGAAATATTGCATCTTTTTCCCGCTGTATTGCTGATGCTGCTTCAGATCATAATCAGTCCTTGAATGGATACCCTCCACTTCCTTAAATCCGAACGGGAACCGGAATTCAATATCAGTAGCTGCATTGGCATAATGGGCAAGCTTGGTATGATCGTGGAACCGGTAGTTCTCATCGCCGAAACCAAGGGCTTTATGCCACTTCATTCTTACTTCCTTCCAATGCCTGAACCAGTCAAGCTCCGAACCCGGCTGGACAAAGAACTGCATTTCCATCTGCTCAAATTCCCTCATCCTGAAAATGAACTGCCTGGCCACTATCTCATTCCTGAAAGCTTTCCCTATCTGTGCAATCCCGAACGGGACTTTCATTCTACCTGTCTTCTGAACATTAAGGAAGTTGACGAATATTCCCTGCGCAGTTTCGGGACGAAGGTAGATTTTGCTCGAGCCTTCGAGGGTCGAGCCCATCTCGGTCGAGAACATAAGGTTGAATTGTCTCACTTCAGTCCAGTTGCGGCTTCCTGAAATGGGGCAGACAATTTCATTGTCAATTATGATTTGCCTCAGTTCGGCAAGGTTCGTCTCGTTCATCGCTTTCGAAAACCGGGCATTCAACTCATCCAGCTTTGCCTGGTTAGCCATAACCCTGGGATTTGTCTCCCTGAATTTTTTCTCGTCAAAGGCAGCGCCAAATCTCTCTCCTGCCTTGTCAACCTCCTTTGTTATTTTATCCTCGATCTTTGCAATGTGTTCCTCGATAAGGACATCAGCCCTGTATCTTTTTTTTGAATCCTTGTTGTCAATAAGGGGATCATTGAACGCATCGACATGTCCCGATGCCTTCCAGATTGTCGGGTGCATGAATATTGCTGAGTCGAGCCCAACGATATTATCATTAAGAAGGACCATACTGTCCCACCAGTACTTTTTAATGTTGTTCTTGAGTTCCACCCCGTACTGACCATAATCATATACGGCGCTTAATCCGTCATATATCTCGCTTGACGGAAAGACATAACCATATTCCTTGCAATGAGCAACCAGCTTTTTAAAAACATCATCCTGAGCCATAGCCAATTTTAGTTTGTTTCGCGGAGAGCAAATGTAAGGGAAATTGTTTTGTTTTACAAAGAGGCTCAGGGCACAGGGAGGAAGAAGCACCCTTTCTCCCCTTCTCCTTCCTTCGTTCCCTTCATTTCCTCAAATCTATTTGTATCTTTAATGGCTCTAATCAACGGAGAATTTAATGAGAAAAGATACCGATTTTCTTGTTATCGGATCAGGCATCGGCGGACTGATGTTTGCTCTGAAGGCAGCGGCATTCGGGAAGGTCTCTGTCATAACAAAATCGACACTTGACGATTCGAACACCCGGTATGCCCAGGGAGGCATTGCCGCAGTGTTCAGCGAACCCGATAATTTTGAAAAACATATAAAAGACACTCTTGTTGCCGGCGACGGTTTTTGCAATGAGGAAGTTGTGCGCCTCGTTGTCCATGAAGCGCCGGCCAGGATCAAGGACCTTATCGACCTCGGCGTTCCTTTCGACAAGAAGGAGGATGCCACCTACGACCTGGCAAGGGAAGGCGGTCACACCGAGAAGAGGATACTTCACGCTAAGGACAGGACGGGGGAGGCCATCCAGCTCACTTTGATTGAGAAGGTGAAAAGCACCCCCAATATTGAGATATTTGAGCAGCATTTTGCGATCGAACTGCTGACCCAGCATCACCTGGGCATCGAGGTTAAAAGGAATTACCCCGGTCTGGCCTGCTATGGCGCTTACGTGGCCGACCTGGTAAATCAGAAAGTGATCACTTTCCTGTCGAAGGTGACAGTTGTCGCTACCGGGGGTCTGGGGAATGTTTATCTTACCACAACCAATCCAGGCATAGCTACCGGCGACGGTGTGGCGATGGTTTACAGGGCAAAGGGCACTATCGAGAACATGGAGTTCATCCAGTTCCATCCGACTGCCCTTTATGATCCGGAAATCAGACCTAATTTTCTTATCACCGAGGCCCTGCGGGGATACGGAGCGGTACTGAAAAACCTCGCCGGAGAAAAGTTCATGAAGCGGTACGACAACCGCGAATCGCTGGCCCCGAGGGATATTGTTGCCAGAGCTATCGACAACGAGATGAAGATGTGGGGTGATGACCACGTATGGCTCGACTGCACCCACCTTGAATCCGAAGGGCTGAAAGATCATTTTCCAAACGTTTATGAGCATTGCCTCCAGCGCGGGATCGACATAACAAAGGACATGATCCCGGTGGTTCCCGCTGCCCATTATTCATGCGGGGGAATCAAGGTCGACACCGACGGGCAAAGTTCGATCGACAGGCTGTATGCTCTTGGTGAAGCTTCGTCGACCGGATTGCATGGAGCCAACAGGCTTGCTTCAAACTCGCTTATCGAAGCCGCCGTTTACGCTCACAGGGCGGTAATGCACTCGGGTTTACGGATCGGCGATCTCGGGTACGAGGAAAAGATCCCTGACTGGGATTACAAGGGCACGACACATCTCGAGGAAATGGTGCTTATAACACAGAGCCTCAAGGAGGTGCAGATGATAATGAGCTCCTATGTCGGCATCGTCCGTTCGGATCTCCGTCTGCAGCGGGCCCTGACAAGGCTTGAAATACTCTACAACGAAACTGAAAGCCTTTATAAAAGATCGCTTGTTTCTAAAAAGATATGTGAACTCCGCAACCTTATAAACACCGGTTATCTCATAATTAAGATGGCCACAGTCAGGAAGGAAAGCATCGGGCTTCATTACTCGATCGACTACCCTAAAAGAGCTGTAACCGAATTCTGAAATTTACCAAAATGAATCATCTCGAATCATCATTTGCAGGCAAAAATGCCGTCTGGAGATACATTGTTATGCTGGCAGCGGTTCTTGTTGCATCAAATACGATCGGTGCAATCCCGCTGCTTCTGGCCTATGGGATAAAGGCAGCATCAGACCCGGCGGTTATTCAGGGAATAGCTGATAATCCAAACGACCTTAGCATCCTTGGACTTGATCCGAATCTCTCGCTGTCAATGATGCTCTTTCCCTTTTTCGCAGGGCTGCTCGCATTTATCTTTATAGTTAAGCCATTGAATCATAGAACCTTTAAGATGACCATCAACGGGACCGGTACAATAAGATGGAACAGGATCTTTATCTCAGGACTGGTATGGCTGATATTGTCAGCTCTCTATTTTTTCATTTACCTGAAAGCCGATCCTTTAAATTTTACCCTGAACAATACTTCGGCAACGCTGGTTACCCTTGTCATCGTTTCAATCATTCTGATCCCGTTCCAGGCGGCATTTGAAGAAACTCTTTTCAGGGGTTACCTGATGCAGGGTTTTACTGTTCTTGCCAGGAACAGATGGATCCCCCTGCTTATGACTTCACTCTTATTCGGACTTATGCACTCGTTCAATCCTGAGGTTGAAGAATTTGGTTTTATGACCATGATGCCCCAATATGTACTTTTCGGAATGATTTTCGGAATTATAACGGTTGTTGACGACGGTATCGAAGCAGCAGTTGGGGCCCATTCCGCCAACAATATTTTCCTGTGCATTATGGTCACGCACGACTCGTCGGCTTTGCAAACAGCGGCCGTATATGAGCAGCAGAATGTTTATCCATGGACTGAACTGGCAGCCCTTTTAATAACAGGCATACTGTTCATTTTGATTCTCAAACGGATATTTAATTGGAAAAGCTTTCTGGTCCTGCTCGGCAGGGTTGAGGAAAAACAGGAACCGGATCAGACGCCATACACCGATGTCCTGTCCTCACTCCGGTAATCGCCCCATCTTTTCTTTATTTCATCGATAATCAGACGTATCTCATCCACTTCAAGCGTTGTCAGGAGTTTGAGCCTGGTCTCCCTGAAATCGGGCAATCCCTTGAAATAGTTTGACAGGTGTCTTCGCATCTCATAGATAGCTCTCTTTCCCTCCTTGTACTCAAGCGATTTGTCGAGGTGGAGCAGGGCAAGGTCGGCCTTTTCGGCAACTGCAGGTTCGGGAAGAAGCTCACCGGTACTGATGTAGTGCCTGATGCTGCGGAAAATCCAGGGCCGGCCGACGGTGGCCCGCCCTATCATTATCCCGTCGACACCGTATTTCGTAAACATTTCCTTAGCCCTTAAAGGGCCGTCAATATCTCCGTTACCAATAATGGGGATCTTCATCCTCTGATTGTTTTTGACCTCCCCTATAAGCGTCCAGTCGGCGGACCCCCTGTAGAGTTGTGCCCTTGTCCTGCCATGAATGGTCAGGGCGCTTATGCCCGTATCCTGCAGCCTTTCTGCAATCTCTACGATATTTTTGCTATTCTCGTCCCATCCCAGCCTGGTTTTAACAGTTACCGGCAGCTTTACAGCCTTTACGATTGCTTCGGTCATTCTGATCATCATGGGGATATCCCTGAGCATACCCGCACCTGCTCCCCTGTTGGCTATCTTCTTTACAGGACAGCCAAAATTGATGTCAATAAGTTCAGGCTTTGATTCTTCTGCCATAAGGGCAGCTTCTGTCATGGCGTCAATGAGATGGCCGTAGAGCTGGATCCCGATGGGCCTTTCGAAATCATAGATCTCTAGTTTTTTAAGGCTCTTCGTACCTTCACGGATGAGTCCGTCGGAAGAGATAAATTCGGTGTACATAAGATCGGCACCGTTCATCTTGCATATCATGCGGAACGAAGGATCTGTTATATCCTCCATCGGTGCAAGCAGCAGAGGATATTCCCCTGTTTGTATTTTCCCTATTGTCAAATTGATTTTCCTTACGGCCAGATGCTGCTTTGTGCTTCGGAGGAAGCAGGCTTGTTCAGCTCATTTTTTCTGTAGAAATAGACAATGCCATAGTTTTCACTTTCAGACATCCGCCTGTCTTCGGGAAGTGTGCTGTGTGTATTTTCGACCTCATTCCAGACCTGGATGATAATATCATCTGCTTCTTTTCTGAGTTCATAGTTTTTCTGAGTGTAGTCGAGTGTCCGCTTTGCAATAGTCTTTTGATATTGCCAGGCTTCAAGGAAATTCTCATACCTGACTTTTACTACGGCTATTGTGGGATTTGTGATCGGACAGCCTCCCTTTCTGATGCGGTATTCCTCACCCTCAATAATTCTCTTGCCCCAGCTTATCAGTTCATTCTCGGTATTTAATGAAGGGACAGTCGATTCGTTTGTTGCCAATCCATAGAAAGCCCTTGATTCGGCTGGCAGATCACCCCTGAAAATGGCCATGTTCATCACCCTGACAAAATGCGTCAGATATAACCTGGCTTTTCTTAACGTTTCTGCATAATCCTTGCTTTTGTTATTCTGCGAGGCATATGATTGACGCTGTAACTGGATCATGTTTTCAAACCTCGGAAGGAAACTCTGAAGTCGGACAATTGTCTTTGGAGAAAAAGCCATCTGGCTGGGGGGAACATCCCTCCCTTTTTCAAGTGCAATTTTCATCGCTCTGATACGGGCCGCATCAGTATTAGGCAATCTTCTGTAGGGCATGTCGTCAGGTTGGTGTTAATAATGTGTTGATAACTTACGTGCGAATATAACAAACTTTTATTAACAAAAAATTCTATTCGCAAATTAATTTAACTGATAATTAAAACGTTCTGAAATCAAATTTATTGGATAGAGCTGTTAATAAAATCTGTCTGATACTTTTACGTAATATGCACGCAATGGTTTCAGTAAATGAACTATTTTTTGAAATTATATGCCATACTTTAGGATTACTCCACTGTGAATCGTATTTTAGTAGGAATATAAAATCATTTTAAAAGTCAGGATAATGTTTAAGAGCGAAGTTTATTCAAAAAGAAGGAGTGACCTGCATCGTATCATGAAATCGGGATTGGGCCTGTTTATCGGCAATATTGAAGCACCGATGAATTACCCCGCAAATACCTATCATTTCAGGCAGGACAGCGATTTCCTCTATTTTTTCGGGCTTGATCTCCCCGGATTCGCCGGTCTGATGGATTTTGATTCGGGCAAGAACTGGATCTTCGGGAATGATGCTGACATGGACGATATTATCTGGATGGGTCCGCAACCATCGGTCAGGGATCTTGCCGCAAAATGCGGGGTAACAAATACGGCTCCTCTTTCAAAGCTTGAGGAAGCCATCGGCGATGCCATATCCAAAAAGAGGAAAATTCACTTTCTTCCGCCCTACAGGGGTGAAACAAAGATGACACTGGGACGGATCCTGAAAGAAAATCCCTGCCAGATGAACTCATCCGCTTCCACCGGCCTTATAAAAGCAGTCGTTTCGATGCGTTCAATAAAGGACCAGCTGGAAACTGATGAAATTGAGAAGGCTGTCAGAATTGCATATGACATGCACGTTACGGCAATGAAAATGTGCAAGCCCGGTGTCAGGGAGCAGGATATTTTCGCGGCCATCGAAGGCATCGCCCTTGCTCAGGGTGCCGGAACAGCCTTCCCTGTGATCCTTAGCATAAACGGTCAGACCCTTCACAATCATTATCATGGCAATATTCTTCAAAAGGGGAGGATGATGGTAAATGATGCCGGAGCCGAAACGAACCTTCACTATTCATCCGATATTACCCGTACAACGCCTGTTGGAGGGAAATTCAGCCAGAAGCAAAAAGATATATATGAAATTGTGCTTGAAGCAAATACTGATTGTATAAAAGCTGCCAGGCCGGGGATGTCAAACCGTGATCTTCATTTCAGGGCCTGCAAAATAATCGCCTCATCAATAAAAGATCTCGGATTGATGAAAGGTGACGTGGAAGAGGCCGTTGAGGCCGGGGCACATGCTCTCTTTATGCCTCACGGACTCGGGCATATGATGGGCCTCGATGTTCATGACATGGAAGCCCTCGGAGAAGATTATGTAGGATATAATGACGTGTTAAAACGGAGCGATCAGTTCGGGCTTGCTTTTTTGCGTTTTGCCCTTCCGTATAAGCCGGGTCATGTTTTTACGGTGGAGCCTGGCTGCTACTTCATTCCCGAACTTATCGACCAGTGGAAATCGGAAGGGAAACATAAGGAGTTCATCAACTACACCAAGGTGGATAAGTGGAGGGATTTCGGCGGTGTCCGCATTGAGGATAATGTGCTGATCACCGAAAAAGGACATAAGCTGCTCGGAAAACCAATACCTAAAACCATTGAGGCAATAGAGGCTGTCTGTTACTGACGCCTGACCGGACCGGGAAAGACGGGTATGCTTTCGTGCCCCGCCTCGTCGGCTGACTGGATACCGAAGAAATAATTATCCTTTGAATAGGGAAGCGTAATCTCATTTCCCGTAACAAATATCTTCCTTTCCCAGAGCGGCTGGTATGTTTCCCTCAAAAGAACATAATATCCTGCAGGTTTAGAGCCTTTTAAAGGAGTCTCCCATCTCAGTGTCGTACTGTTCGTCAGTCTGCCTGTCACAATTTCGCAATTTACCGGCTCACAGGGAGCAAGGGCCAGATTGGCCATAGTTGCAAGGTTCACTCCGGCGTTTTTCCTCACATATTCATAATCGACATATTCGGGCAGATCTCCTTCCTGTATTCCGTTTACAATGGACGGGATCTTGTGCGTCCTGTCATAATTCTCATTGAATTCACAAATCCTTACTGCCGGGTAGCCCTGCTGGCAAAATGGAGAATGATCTCCTCCTCTCCCGAACCTGTCATTCCGGAAGACCAGGGTTACCTCAAGCTGGTCAACATACCTTTTCCCGATCTCTTTGATGTAACGGGCAAGCTGCCGTGCCCTGCCGTCGTTTTCACCTGATGTGGCTTTCCTGCGGGCTGCCATCTCCCCGGTTTCGAATACAGGAACCCCTTCGCTGAATACCCTGACCCTCATATTATCATTCAACAGCGTTTCACTCGACCCGCTGTTCCCTATCATATCATTATTGAGCATTGCAATTATATTCCACTCCTCCTCCTTTGCCTTTGCAGCCATATGCCTTGCACCGTACAGGCCATGCTCTTCACCCGATACTGCCATAAAAACCATTGTTGCAGGGAATTTTCTGACCGACATGATCCTGACAAGCTCGAGGATGGCCGCAACACCCGATCCGTCATCATTAGCTCCGGGAGCAAACCCCGTATTGTCGGCATCGAGCGCTGCCCTCGAATCGAGATGTGCGCTGATCAGAATCTTCCGGTCGTCGCCGGGATCAGTGCCTTTTAAAGTCGCAACAACATTTTTTAAATTGGTTTCTACTGGTATCCTCTGGCCTTCTCCCCCAACAGTGTACTCTTCAAATTTAACTTCGAGCCGCCCGTCTGAAGCAGGAATGCTTTTTTCCATTTCCGACTTTATCCAGTTCCACGCTGCCCCTATCCCCTTTGACGGATCATTCTGCAGGCTCATGTTATGACGGGTGTGAAAACTCACAAGTTTCCTGACATGCTGCTCTATCTTTTCCCTTGAGACCTCCTCAACCATTTTGCTTATTTCCGGATCACGGCTGATGATTGTCTGTGATTGTACCGGCTGCAGAAACAAAAAACAAGTGAAAAGAAATGTTATTTTCCTCATGACTGTATAATTATTTTGAGGCGGGAATTTAAGTAAAAAAACAATCTCTGCGTATCTCTGTGCCTCCTCTGTGGATTTCTGTGTAATTATTGCTCATTATCAGAAACATACATAAAGATCCACTGAGAAGACACAGATGGTTGCAGTGGAATTATTTCAATATGCCTTATAGTACTCCCTGAAGAGCCGTGCAATATTTACCAGAGTAATCGACTTTGGGCATTCGGCTTCACATGCCCTGGTATTCGAGCAATTCCCGAATCCAAGTTCATCCATCTTTTCGACCATTGCCCTGACTCTCTCCTTCGCCTCTACCTTTCCCTGGGGCATCAACGCATATTGTGAGATCCGGGCTGACACAAAGAGCATCGCGGAGGCATTTTTGCAGGCAGCCACACAGGCCCCGCATCCTATGCAGATGGC
>Ga0105106_10003676_pt1 | contig 10916 bp, 12 predicted proteins | sample PPLLaktember2015_5_FD_79109 | JGI IMG/M metagenome (GOLD analysis project Ga0105106, IMG submission 79109) | Freshwater sediment microbial communities from Prairie Pothole Lake near Jamestown, North Dakota, USA - PPLs Lake P8 Core (1) Depth... | ecosystem: Environmental > Aquatic > Freshwater >... | reverse complement strand
TATTTGTATTTCTGATCTCAATCAGTTCAGGGCAAACTATGTCAAGAATGTCCTTGAAAAGGAGAAAGGCGAAATCTCAACAATAGAAGAACAGGTCATAAGAAGCGTAAAGGAAAATGAACTTTTGTCCAAGAACATTAATACCGAATTCGAACAAAAACTAACATTTGGGGAACGCCTGGCGGATAGAATTGCGGATTTTGGCGGAAGCTGGAACTTTATAGTTATTTTTGGCGGTGTCCTCCTTTTATGGGTTGCCATAAACTCCATGATTCTTATTTGGAGACCATTCGACCCATATCCATTCATCCTTCTCAACCTGGTCCTTTCATGTCTTGCTGCTATCCAAGCTCCCGTCATTCTGATGAGTCAAAACCGTCAGGAGTCAAGGGATCGTTTACGATCCGAGCATGATTATTTGATAAATCTTAAGGCAGAATTGGAGATTCGTCATCTGCATGAGAAAATAGATCACCTTCTTATGAACCAGTGGCAGAGGCTCTTAGAAATCCAGGAAATCCAAATGGAGTTGATGGAAGAACTTGCTCACAAAATACCGAGAGGGCACTCTGGTTAAGGATCTGAAAGCCGTTTGTTACACGATCCAGGGGTTTTTACCCCTTCCCAAACATCCAACTTAAACTCGATTTCAACCCTAAATCAATTACTTACAACGGTCTAATATTATGGACCAGCCTCCCTTCTTGACTGAATTTCCTCAAAATGGGATTATCTATTTAATTTAGATGTAGGGGATCACTTCATGGACTTCAAGGAATGGAAGAAGTATTGTAGAATTAAATATTTTCATAAATGATTTCCCTATTAACCTTAACCCAAGAGGTATCCTCTATGCGGATCTTACTGGTTGAAGATGACCTAAAAATTGCTTCTTTTATCGTAAAAGGGTTAAGAGCAACGGGTTATGCCATTGATCATACCGTAGATGGAGAAGAGGGCCTCCATCTGGCTTTAACCGAACCTTATGACACGGCCATTATTGACATTATGTTGCCCAAACTGGATGGCCTGGCCCTTATTGAAAGAATGCGCAAAGAAAAAGTCAATACTCCCGTCATTATCCTGAGTGCGAAAGATTCCATTGACGATCGGGTCAAAGGACTCCAGACCGGAGGAGATGATTATCTCACTAAACCATTTGCCTTTTCCGAACTTTTGGCCCGAGTGCAGGCCCTGATCCGGAGAGCAGGTGGCATTTCAGAGCCAACTCAACTGAACGTGGGAGAATTGTCCGTCAACCTCCTCACCCGGGAGGTGACAAGAGGGGGAAAGAAGATTGAACTGCAACCCTTAGAGTTTTCCCTGCTTGAATACCTTATGCGGAATAAGGGAAGGATCGTTTCCAAAACGATGATTATGGAACATGTGTGGGATTACAATTTTGATCCCCAGACCAATGTGGTGGAGGTCAGAATCTCCAGGCTGCGAGACAAAATTGATAGGGGGGTTGACAGAAAGCTGATCCATACCGTTCGGGGAGTGGGATATGTCCTCAAAGAAACCTCGTAGTTTTTGGAGAACCCTTGCCTTTCGACTGACCCTCTGGTATGCGGGGATATTTACAATCTCGTCGTGCATTGCTTTCCTCTTATTCTACATGCTTATCACTTCAGTGATCCGCGAGAGAACAGATCAGGAACTTTTAAGCCAGGCAGGGCAGTTTTCAACCGTTTTAGAAGCAAGAGGGCTTGAAGCAGTTCAAAGCTTTGCATTTCTTGAGGCTCAAGCAGCCGGAGTCAAAAGGGTCTTTTTCCGACTCCTCTACCCGACCGGACATGCCTTTTCCTCATCCAACATGTCCTATTGGGAAGATATCGGTATTCGCAAAACGGCCATTGAACGGTTACTCCAGGGAAACAGCCACGTTTTTGACACGGTCATCTTACGGGACCACCTGGATAAGGTACGTATTCTTTATGCTTTGATCGGTCCTGGCATCATTTTGCAGGTGGGCCAGTCCATGGAGAACCATTCCCGAATCATCGAAGCCTTTAAGAGAATCTTCGTGGCCACCATGGCCTTGCTAATCGGTTTGGCCGCAGGAGTTGGCTGGTTCATGGCCCGGCGGGCGGTTTCCGGTGTCGAAACGATCACCCGAACGGCTCAAAGCATCTCGGGAGGGACGCTGGAAAAACGGGTTCCTGTGAAAACCAGAGGCGACGAAATCGATCAACTCGCAACGACCTTCAATCAGATGCTCGATCGCGTTCAAACCCTGGTGACCGAGATCAAAGAGATGAGTGACAATATCGCCCATGACCTGAAGAGCCCGATTACCCGAATCCGGGGGATCGCAGAGGTAACCCTCACCAACGGGAAAGCTATGGGTGAGTATGAAAGCATGGCGGCCAGCACCATAGAGGAATGCGATCGTCTTCTGGACATGATTAACACGATGCTGATGATTTCAAAAACGGAATCGGGCGTGGATAAACTCTTGCGTGAGGAAATCGATCTTGCAGGCCTTGTCCGGGAGGCATGCGAACTCTTTGAACCCACCGCTGAAGATAAAAGAGTAACCCTGAGCTGTGATGTCCATAATAAAAGTCATCTCATTGGAGATAATCGGATGATTCAACGAATGCTCTCCAATCTTCTTGACAATGCCATCAAATATACCCCATCAGGGGGGACAGTGACTGTTACGCTTTCAGAGAATGATGAAAGAAACGTCGTCATCTCGGTCAAAGATACTGGCATTGGCATATCTTCAAACGATCTTCCCCGGATTTTTGAGAGATTCTACCGATGTGACGAGAGTCGATCTAAGCCTGGCATCGGGTTGGGCCTCAGTCTGGCTAGGGCCATCGCCCGAGCCCATGGTGGGGACATCACGGTGACGAGTCGCCTCAACCATGGGAGCATTTTTGCCATTACCCTTCCAGCCCCCAAACCTTCAGAAACAAAGGTCGTCGCGTCAGTTTAACTCCAAATATTTTTCAGTCCTCTCCCCTTGATTTCTCAAATAAAAACGAGACCTTCTCCCCAACATTACCAAGTTGTAATCTTCCGATCATCTTCCCGTTAGGTTCATTTCTTAAAATTTAATCAAAGAGCAAGGCCGGGATAGGCCGAAAATCAAAAAAGGAGGTTAAATCATGGAACAGAAAAAGCGTTTCAAAAAAATCTTTATCGCCCTCTTGGCGGTGGGGGCATTGGTAGGATTTGGGTATGGGGTTTCGACAGCAGTCAAGAACTCCGACACACCGAATTCAGCAGTCATAAAGAATTCGGATGTACCGATGGTTCCAGCAAACTTCAGCGAACTTGCGGAGCATGTTCGTCCCGGGGTCGTAAACATCCAAGTTATCAAGAAAATAAAGAATGTTGACTTTGGATTCCGCCATTTTCCTGGCACCCCCTTTGGAGACCAGAATCCTTTTGGAGACTTCTTCGGGCCATTCTCCGAGGGCAAACCTCCCAAGGGTTTCGAACAGCGGGGGGTCGGGTCCGGATTTATCATGAGCCAAGAAGGGTACATTCTAACCAATAACCATGTGGTCGAAGATGCAGACCAGATCAAGGTGAAACTGGCAGATGGCAAAGAGTATGATGGCAAAGTCGTAGGTCGGGATCCCAAAACCGATCTCGCTCTCGTAAAGATACAAGGCGCCTCAGACCTGTATCCCCTTAATCTGGGCAATTCGGAGGACCTAAAGGTCGGCAGCTGGGTGGTCGCCGTTGGGAGTCCTTTTGGATTGGAGCAAACGGTGACTGCTGGAATTGTCAGCGCCAAGGGAAGAGTCATCGGTTCCGGACCGTATGACAATTTCATTCAGACCGATGCCTCGATCAACCCAGGAAATAGTGGGGGACCGCTCATTAACATGAAAGGCGAGGTGGTGGGCATTAACACAGCCATCATTGCTTCAGGCCAGGGGATTGGATTTGCAATCCCAATCAACATGGCCAAAGAGATTGCTCCTCAGCTCCAGGAGAAGGGACATGTGATCCGGGGATGGCTGGGTGTCAGTATTCAAGAAGTCACTCCGGGACTCGCAAAGTCCTTTGGGCTCAAGGAGAAGAAAGGGGCTCTAGTGGCCCAGGTGATCTCAGGAAGCCCGGCAGAGAAAGCAGGAATCGAGCAAGGAGACGTGATCGTGGAGTTTAATGGTAAAGAAGTCGCGGATTCGAAAGAGTTGCCCCGGCTGGTGGCCTCGACCACGGTGGGAAAGACCGTGGTGGTGAAGATCTCCAGAGATGGGAAGGCCATGGAGCGGCAGGTAAAGGTAGGTGAGATGGAGGAGAAAGTAGAAGTGGCGAAGCCTTCTTCTTCCCATAAGCCTCTCGGAATCACCGTCCAGAATCTCACACCTGAAATTGCTAAGGGTCTCGGTCTGAAGAAAGACACGGGCGTGGTGGTGACTGGCGTTGAACCTGGAAGTCCTGCAGCGAATGCAGGAATCCAGACAGGGGATATCATTCGAGAGGTCAATCGGAGACCGGTCAAAGACGTCGAGGATTTTGTTCAGAAGATTGAGAAGGTCAAAGATCAGAACAACATCCTTCTTTTCCTCCAGAGGGGACAAAACAATCTGTTCGCCGCTGTAACACCAAAGTAAGCTGATGAGCGCCCGATCGGGGGCCCAGGTGAAACTCAAGTGCTCCTGCCCTCCTCGGAGTAACAAGAATCACGGCGATCGGGCGCCTTTTTTTATCCCCCGGATAACCATGAAGAGCTCAAAACGGAGGTACAAGAAAGATGGAACGAAAAATTATCATCAAGTCAGACGACTTCGATAGAGAAATGTTTTCTTTCCTCAAAGAGGTAGGAGCAGATATGCCAATTGACTGGAACATCGAAGCCTTAGATCGGATCAGGAACGCCGTTATTGAAGCCTATGAAAAAATGGGAGTCAATCTTGAGATCGATGACCGACTGCAATCGCATGGAGGAAGGTTACACTCTACTCCTCAATAGTAATATGTGAAAGTCAGGATTTGACTATGCAGGCATTGTCAGGTGTGATGGTGACTTCTTCCTCCACATCTTTGAAAACCTCCCCTAATGCAACACTTCAACCAATAACAAACGGAAATCCGCGGTCTTGATTTGTCCATCATATCGTCGCATTTCGAGTTGATATGGCGAGACCGACTTGGAAACCCGCAAGAGTCTGAAAATCTAAATTCAACTTTTGATAGAAATCCTGTGACCAATTCCGTCCGGTCGGTGTATATGACTTATAAAGCGAAATTGACGTTAGCGTTATTAATAGAAGACCTCCTCTGGAAGATTTGACGGATGCCCTCGGGAAACTAAAAAAATAAATCAAGATTAAAGACCTCTATTCTCCTGCGGACTATTTTCCAAAATGGAACGAATTGTCAATAGAGGGTAATGATCTAATTTTCATAACTTTTTTCCATTAAGTTCCATTTTCTTCAAAATGCTAACTAAGATTTGGTATCGATATTGCGTTTTCAATTTTGGCATATTGAAAGGAGGTGACTTTGATTAGAAATTGCAGGCAGCGCCCGAGAGGCGTCAAAAAAAACAACGAAAGGAGTTCTTGGTTATGAAAGACAGATTCAAAGGTAAGGCAAAAAGATGGTTTGTTGTTGGGGGGCTTCTGCTGTTGATGAGTATCACTTCGGTGGGTTACGTGCAGGCCGCCGCTGTTTTGAGCGAGGATGAAATAAAATCGCTGACTTACATCCGTGAGGAAGAGAAGTTGGCGAGAGATGTTTATATCTATCTTTATGACATGTGGGGTTCAGGCGTCTTCGATAACATATCTGTGAGCGAGCAGACGCACATGGATGCCATAAGGACCCTTCTCGACAGGTATTGGCTTGACGATCCGGCCGCAGGAAATGATTTGGGCGTATTTGACAACCCTGAGCTGAAGGCCTTGTACACCGAATTGATCAAAGGTGGAAGCGAATCTCTAATTTACGCACTCAGGGTGGGTGTGTTTATAGAGGTAACGGATATTGCCAGTCTGACCCAGGGGATCGCTACGGCCGAGCATAAAGACATAAAGACCGTCTATACCAATCTTCGCAAGGGCTCACAGAATCACTGGGATGCATTTTGCTCTAATCTGGTGAAACTCGGGGTGATGACATGCGAGCCATACGAGCTGCCCGAGCCATAGCATTCACGCATGCCCTGACTGATTCCCAGCTTACACTATATTGTGGAATGGTGCAAAAGGCGCTTCATGCGAGGCTGCATGGAGCGCCTTTTCTTGATGTGGTCGAGGCTGAAAAGAAAATTCCTTTTTCACGCATTACCCAACCGGAATTTGACCTGGCGCAGCTTGTCATTCCATCAAATAGTCTTTTTGACAGTTGTCAACACTTATGGGGCCAACAATATTGGTTGTAAATGGAAATCAGGTTGACCCATGGGTTGACCCCCTTTTATCCCTCAATTTTCTTTCTTTTTCTGACTTTTCGATCTTTCTTTTTCAAGCAAAAAGTTGATTGAAGGAAGCCCATTAAGCCTGGTAAACCTTTTTGGGAAAGTGTTATAGTTGGGCAACGATGAAAAATCTTCTCGAAAGACGTGATTTCAAATTGTTATTGGTATTCATGGGTTTATTAAGCCTACCCTGCAATTGCACTCATTTTGGCCGACAACCAGACCATGATAAGGAAAGGATTTCTGTGCTCTTCAATTATGTTGACAGCCAGGCAAAAAAAGTCTGCATATCCGGTAGTTTCAATCAATGGTCAACCCAGTCCCATTGCATGGTTAGAAAAGGAGATACCTGGTTGCTCGAACTCTCTTTGCCGCGCGGCCGCTACCCATACCTTTTCGTAGTTGACGACACAGTTATGAAGCCGGACCCCGGAGCCATCCTTGCGGAGGAGAGTGGGTTCGGGATGAAAAATTCAATCTTAATCGTTGAATAATGTGTGACCCAAAGGTCTCTTTCTGTGTATAATAAACAAGGAGAAATCTTTCTAAACACGAATATACCCGCTTTCTATGAACTCTTTGGACGATCAGGAGATTATCGATGCCGTCTTGTGTGGAAATAAGGATGTTTACAGTGTGTTGGTACAGCGGTATCAGAAACCCATATTTAATCTCATGTATCGCGTCACTAGGTCCTATGACGACGCTTTGGACCTGGCCCAAGACACATTTATCAAAGCCTATGAAAACCTGGATCATTTTAAAAAAGGAGCTCGGTTTTTCCCTTGGCTCTTCACCATCGGCCTTAATCATGTGAGAAATTACAAGAGAAGAGATAGAGTGTCCGTCCGGTTGTTTAGCAGAGATTGTGATGAAGAGAAATTAGGCTTGGGGAATCCATCCCAACAGGAAGAACAAATGTGCAATCAACTCGACTCCAGAAGTCTCGATCAGGCCCTTCAGCATCTCCCAACTGACTACCGTGAAGCAGTCATTCTGCATTATCGTGAAGGGCTCTCCATGGAAGACATCGCCATCGCTCTTCGGTTGTCCACCAGCGGGGCAAAGATGAGGGTTCATCGAGGCATTAAAAAACTGAGGGAAATTATCTTTGGAGATCAGCATGGGACTAAAGGATTTGTATCCGCAGAAGGATGATCCTGAGAAGAATGAATTAGACGAAAGGGATCTTCAAATCACCCGTTGGATTAAAGAGATGCCGGATCTGGAGCCTCCCTCAAGGCTCCTCTCTTCTGTTATGGAAGCGCTTCAACCCAAAGGATCCCCCCGGTGGCGCCGAGCGTATCTGTGGGCACAAACTCCCAAAACGGTTCGTCTTACCCCCTTGAAATTAGCCCCGGTAGCGGCGGTCCTTTTCGTAGCCATCCTCGTCTCAAGCCTGCTCTTTTTGAGACAAAAAGAGGCCCCATATCTCCAGAGTTCTCAGGAGCGTCTAATACCCGTTGTCTTTAGTCTCAACTTATCTAGGGCTCAATCGGTTTCCGTGGTTGGAAACTTCAATGCTTGGAAGCCCCAGGGTTATGAAATGCAATTGGACAGAGAGTCAAAGCGGTGGACCCTTACTGTTTCATTGCCTGATGGCCGCTATGAATATATGTTCTTAGTGGATGGCCAGAAGATGATTCTGGATCCTGAGGCCTTGATTCATCAGGCGGATGGTTTTGGCAATCAAAATTCTGTGTTAGTATTGAGAAGGAAAAATGGAGAGACTACCTAAAAAAATTAGTTCAAAAGTTCTTATTGCCCTAACACTCCTTCTCATTGTCTTTGGGAAAGATGCCCCTGCACAGGAGATGAAAAGCAATGTGGCAGAGGCAGTGAAAGAAGCACGCTCTGTCGGAGTCCCGACCTCCACGTTAAACACACTTCTTGCTCTGGGTTATCAACATCAGGTGGACTCAAAAATGATGACCAGCTTTATCCAAACCCTTACAGAAACCCAGCGTGAGGCAATTCCTCTAACCCCTTTTACGAACAAGATAGAGGAGGGTTTGGCCAAGCGTGTTCCTCATCCTGTCATTCAACAGGTATTGGAAGAGAAACTGGACGATTACCGTTTCACTCGATTGGCCATTCAAGAAACCTTTAAGAAACGAGGGGAGAAACAGGCGGCCGTCCCTCCTGAATACCTCCTTCGTCTGTCAGAAAGTCTTGCCTGTGGAATATCAAGAGAAAATTTACGTGGTCTTATTGAACAGGCTCCTCCTTCATCATCGCTGCCCATGCTAGCCATGGCGGTTGAAACGGTAGCTTCCCTTGAACAAAATCAATTCGATCCAAAAATGGCCCAACAGATTGCCCTGATAGGATTAACGCACAATTACTTCATCCCTGAAAATAGAGAATTTGCCCACATTATCATTGTGGCTAAACAGAAAGGGATTCCGCTCCAAAAAATCTCATCGATTACTATAGACACCATCCAGAAGAAACGTACTATCCAGGATCTTGCTTCCCGTCTGGAGGTCACGGCTGCCGACCTCAGCCATGGCCCCATCGTCGGTCGAGGCCTTGCAGAGGGCTCCGGAGGTCAAAGAGGAGGGAAGGGAGGAGTTGGGCCCGGTGGTGGCAGTTCAGGTGGTGGGGGTTCAGGTGGTGGTCCCGGTGGCGGACCAGGAGACGGAGGTTCTGAGGGTGGTGGGCATGGAGGAGGTAGATCCGGGGGGGGTGGTCATGGCGGGGGCGGAAGTGGAAAATAGCTGACGACACAGAACCCTTAAAATCCTCTACTAATTTACTCCTAAGTTTTCTACTCACTAACTGACTCTTTAAATTCCAAAACTTTATTCATATCCGTTCACTCATTCTAAAATTCCTGTGACCATATCCTGGATCGAATTGTATATAAAGGTAAAGTCCTATAAATCCAAAAAGGAGGTCAGACGATGAGTAGAACGATTCAGCTTACCTTTATTTCAATTTTCATTCTTGTCCTGGGAATTATCCCTATGGTGTATGGACAAAACCAAAGTCGAGATCAATTGCAGCAACAACAGCAAGATCAGCTCCGAACAAAAGACCAATTAAAAACAAATACACAAGAACAAGAACAGACCCAATTAAAGGCTCGCGATCAATTACGAACAACGGAACAAGATCGAAACCAAGCGCGCACTCGTGACCGCTCACAAACGCATACAAGAAGTGGAAGCTCAAGTGGTCGATCAGGGGGCAGTCCTGGTGGGAATATGAGCCAGGGTGGGTCGTTTGGGGGGAATGGTGGATTTGGTAGTTCTGGAAGTGGTGGAGGTTCAGGTGGCGGTGGCTTCGGAGGAGGCGCTGGTAGTGGAGGCGGTGCTGGTGGTGGTGCCGGAGGCGGAGGTTCTGGCGGAGGAGGCGCTGGCGGCGGTGGTGCCGGTGGCGGAGGAAGATAATCTATCCAATATTTGAAACCTAAATTTCACACCATAGGTAAGAAAAAACATTCTTAATTGAAAAGCCAGGTTCTTTAGCCTGGCTTTTCAATTTCACACTTTACTAATTTCATCCTTCTGTGTTCTATCTCGGCAATGAGGAGGAGTCGGAGGCCCTATAGGGTTAGAAAGCCTGGAGATTACACGGCTCAGAGGTTTGGGGATCTGGTACAGGTGAATACCTTAAATGTTCGACCTTTTCCCTGGGTGACGCTCAAGCAATTTACGGCGAGGGATGTGATTTCTCGGTGGGATGTGATTGAGGCGAGGCGCCGTGCGATTGCGACGACGGCCAAGGAATTTATTGAAACGTTGGAGCAGAGGATGCCATTTAAGGTGAAGACTTTGCAGGTGGATGGGGGATCGGAGTTTTATTCGGAGTTTGAAGAGGAGTGTGAGAGGAGGAAGATTAGGCTCTTTGTTTTGCCTCCGAAGAGTTCAAAGCTCAATGGGTGTGTTGAGAGAGCCCATCGGACTCATACCGAGGAATTCTATGAAGTCTATGAGGTGCCATGGAATGTCACCGAACTGAACCCCGAACTTCGGAGATGGGAGAATACTTATAACTGTATCAGGTCACATCAGGCCCTCAATTACAAAACGCCATTGCAATTCTTAATAGACAATGGCATCGTTAGTTCCGATTACCTCTCGAATCTGTCTCATATGTAGTGAACGAGTACAAACCATTGTCAAGATCATCGCTAAAGAGATAAGATAATAGACATGAAAGTGGAAATTGGGTAAATTCTTAATCCAAAGGCCACCATGCTTGAGTCGACCACGTTTATAAACCACTTCCCTTACCTAGGCATTTTTCTTCTACTTATCCTCGGAGAAATCGGTTTCCCTTTTCCAGAGGATGCAACTCTTATTTTGGGTGGATTTCTGACTGCCCATGGTGTGATCAAGCCACTCCCAGCTTTTTTGGTCCTATATTTGGGTCTACTCATAACTGATTTTTCTCTCTATTTAGTAGGTAGGAAATATGGCAGAAGTGTGGTCGAACACAAAAGATTTCATAAAATTATTTCCCCCGATAAACTTTCTAAACTGGAAGAGAAATTCAGGAAATGGGGTGGCCTGGTGGT
>Ga0105106_10003674_pt1 | contig 10920 bp, 14 predicted proteins | sample PPLLaktember2015_5_FD_79109 | JGI IMG/M metagenome (GOLD analysis project Ga0105106, IMG submission 79109) | Freshwater sediment microbial communities from Prairie Pothole Lake near Jamestown, North Dakota, USA - PPLs Lake P8 Core (1) Depth... | ecosystem: Environmental > Aquatic > Freshwater >... | reverse complement strand
GCTGCGGGGTTTCGCGGAGACGCTCAGGCACAAATGGCTCGTCGTGCGCTGCTCGTCGCTGGGAGTGATCATCGGCGCGCTGCCCGGCCTCGGCGGCTCGGTCACCAACTGGGTCGCCTACGCCCACGCCGTCCAGTCGTCGAAAGACCGCGAAACCTTCGGCAAGGGCGATATCCGCGGCGTCATCGGTCCGGAATCGGCCAACAACGCGGACAACGGCGGTGCCCTCATGCCGACGCTCATGTTCGGCATACCCGGATCCGGGAGCATGGCGGTATTTCTCGGCGGGCTCGTCCTGATCGGCGTCGAGCCCGGCATCGGCATGATGGAACGCCATCTCGACCTCACGTTCATCATCGTCTGGTCGCTCGCGCTCGCCAACGTGATCGGCGCCGGAACGTGCCTTTTCCTCGCGCGGCCGATCGCGCGCCTCACACTCGTGCCTTTCACGCTGCTCGCGCCGTTCATGATCGTCATCATCTATTTCGCGGCGTACCAGGCTACTCGCGCGTGGGAGGACCTGATCGCGCTCTTCGTGCTCGGCGTGGTCGCCATGTACATGAAGCGCTTCGGCTGGTCGCGGCCGGCACTGCTGATCGGGTTCGTGCTCGCGATGCGCCTCGACGCCTCGGTCTACCAGTCGATCCAGGTCTACGGCGCGAGCTTCCTCGAGCGCGGCGGCGTGCAGGTCATGCTCGCGCTGATCGCGGTCTCCGTTTTCCTCGCGGCGCGCATGAAGCCCCACCGCGAGCCGCTGACGGCCGAAGGGCCGCACGCGCCGGTCAACAAGAGGCCGCAGGCGATCTTCCTCGCCGTGCTCATCGCGTGCGTCCTGTACGTGATCTACGACGTCTGGAACCTCGCGTTCCTCGGCAAGGTCTTTCCGATGTCGGTGGCGTTCATCACGCTCGCGCTGCTCGCCGCCATCGCGGTGCTCTACTGCGCCAGACACCCGAGCCATGCGTTTTTCGACAGCGAGCGTGAATGGGCGGGCGAGGACAAGCCGGTGCGCAGCGATCTCCACTACCAGGGCTGGATACTCGCTTTGCTCGCGGCGGTGGCCGCGTTTGGTTTCATCCTCGGGATCTTCGTCTACATCACGGCGTTTCTGAGAGTGAAAGCCGGGTCGCGATGGCACTGGGCGATGGTGGGCGCACTCGGCGCCGTCGGAGTGCTGAGCGGATTCGGGCACTTCCTCGCCCTCGACTACCCGAAAGGTCTGTTGCAGTCGGTCGCCGAGCTGCCGTGGCCCCTCGACTGATCGTGGCGCGCTACTTCTGGATCAGCCCCACGTCTTTCGCAATGCACCCATAGCGCCTCCCTCCTGCGGTTATCCGTCACCGCGGGCCGCTCTCGGGCGGCGTCGCGTGCCCTCGCTACGCCATCAGGCCATAGAACTTCCCGGCGTTGTCGCAGGTGATCTTGCGCACGATCTCCGGCGACACGCCTTTGAACTGCTCGGCGATGTATTTGGACGACTCGGGCCACACGCCGTCGGTGTGCGGGTAATCCGAGCCCCACATGAGCGTCTCCGCGCCCATCTCCTCGATCAGCTTGACGCCGATCGGATCGAACTGGAACGTGGCTTTGCACTGCCGCCTCCAGTAGTCGCTCGGCTTCATCTTCAGGCCCAGGTCGCGGAAGCGGTCCTCCCATTCGAAATCCATGCGGTCGAGCGCGTACGGAATCCAGCCGATGCCGCTTTCGCCGAACGAGATTCGCAGCTTCGGATAGCGCTCGAGCACCGCGGCGCCGATGATTCCCGCGAGGATGTTGACGAGGTTCAACTGAAACCCCGATACGCTGGTAAACGTCATTGCGCGCCGCGCGACCGCGGGCGCCTTTGCACGCTGCGCCGGCGAGATCGAAGGAAACGTGTGAAAGTGCAGCGGCAGGCTCACATCGTTGACTGTCTGCCACAGCGGCTCCCACATCGGGTGCCACATGGGCTCCATGTCCCACGAGCAGGAGAGCTCCACGCCGCGCAGCCCCAGCTTCGCCGCGCGGTGCACTTCCTTCACCGCGGTGTCGACGTCGCCGTACGGCAGGCACGCGAGTCCGATCAGCCGGTCGGGATAGTGCCCGCAGAAGTCCGCGAGCCAGTCGTTGTAGATGCGGAACATCTCCTGCGCCGCTTCGCGATCGCCGAGACGCGTCGCGGCGCCGAGGATGCCGAATATCACTTCGGCGTCCACGCCGTCGAGCGCGGCGTCCTTCACGCGGAGATCGGGGTCGACGACGCGCCGCGCGCCGCGTTTCGCATCGTCGTAGAGCCCGACTTCCGCCATCCTGTCGACGCGGCGGTTCTGCCCGGGCACGAGCTTCTGCCCCGAAGGCCCCACGCCGCAGACCAGGCCGTAGGAGTGGCCGCTTTTCGAAGTCCAGTACGGACCGTCGGGCCCTTCGGTCACGTGCGGCATGCGCTCTTTCAAGGCGGCGCTCGCGTTCGACGTGAAGAGATCGGGCGGCAGCCACGGCAGATCGATATGGCTGTCGGCGGAAATGCGGTTGTAGCGCATGCGTACCTCCCGGGTGAGTCGAACCTGTTGCGCGCTTCTCTAGGGCAACTCTGAACAAGTGTCATCGCGAGGAGCGCGGCGACGTGGCGATCTCGGGGATCCCCGGGATTGCTTCGTCACTCTGTTCCTCGCAATGACACTTTGTTCAGAGGCTCCCTAGGCCTGAATCGGATCACCGATCAGCAGCATCGTGGCACATCGCGGAGGTAAAAGGATAGGCCGGACTCAATTCCGCAGACCGTGCAAAACCGCCCGGGGGACGATCGAGGTGGCGGCGAGCTTCTGCAGCGACTTGTCCTCGCTCGAGGCGCACGAGGCCTGGAACGCGAGGAACACGCGGCCGGCGGCGGTATCGTGCCAGAACCACTTCTCGATCGCGGCCGCGTCCGGCGTGCCGGGCTGCGCCGCCGCGGCCTCGTAGTAGTAGGTGCGCAGGTCCTCGCACACGAGCTTCAGCGTCTCCCCGAGGCTCGAGCCTTCGAAGCACGGCGTGGATTTTCCCTTCACGTGCGCGGCGAGCGTGCGGGCGGCTTCCGGTATCGACAGACCGCTCAGGCCGACGCCCGTGCGCTTGCGGCGCTCGGCCGCGAGATCGTGCCACGGCGCGAGCGCCTCGACTTCGCGCAGCAAGGCGTCTCCCGGATCGCTCGCGTTCGAGGCGGCGAAGCTGACCGGACACACCTGGCCCTGTGCCTCCTCCGGCGCCGGCGCCGGCGCGTCTTCCGGATAATCGGCGAGCACCGGCCCCGCAGGCGCTTCGAGCAGGCGCAGCGCGGCGAGCAGCACGCGCTCCTGGAACGCGGCGTCGTTCGGCACGCCGAAAGGCCGCCCGAGCATGAACGGCACCCACAGCGCGCGCGGCGGATTGATCGCCTCGGTGTGCTCGCGGATCAGCGAAATCTGCGTGGTCGCGACGCCGGCGGCTTCGAGGTAATGCGCGAGTGCGCCCACGGCGCACGTGCAGTTGGGTCAGACCGGGGTGAGCAGCACGGCGTCGACGTGGTCTTTCTTGAGCAGTCCGGCGAGCTCCTGCGCTTTGCCCTCGAGCGCCCGGATCTGGGTCGCACCCATGAAAGAGTAATGGTAGGCCGCGACCGATCCGATCACTTCCCGCTGCGCAAGCGCGTTCAGGCGGTCGATGGGAAAAGCGACGTTGTGATCTTCCTGGTACCCCGTGCGATCGAAATTGACCGACTGGTGACTCATGATGAGATCGGACGCGAGCGTGGCGCCCGGGATGATGCGGTAGTCGGTGGCGCCGGAGCCGAACGGCCGGTCGTCCTTGCGGTGCAGCCCCGCGGTGGTGACGATGGCGATGCGGCAGCGCGCGAGCCGCGGCGGCCGGACCCACGGGCGCGCGTCGAAACCGGAAAGCTCCTTCAACTTGTCGAGCTTGTTCTGACGGTCCCACTCCGGAAGATCGGCGAGACGAACCATGGTGTTCTCCTTGTTGTTGGCGTTCTGCGGCGCGGCGCGGTTGGTCACCAGCGCAGCACGCGCGGGCCCATCATAGCGCCCAGCGCGGCCGGGATCAGCATGCCGAGGACGTACCACACGCCGATGAAGGGCGCGGCGATCTCCGGGCAATGCAGCGCGTAGACGGCGGCAGCCAGCGCACCGGAGAGCAAACCGGCGGCCGCGCCGGCAAGCGCCGGCTTGGTGGGCGCCGCATGGTCTTTCAGCGCCCACATGAGCGCGATGAACGCCGGCGCCGAGAGGATCGTGATGTTGATGAGGCACTCGGTCCACGTGTCGCCGAATACGAGGTCGCTGCGCGCCGCCGGGCTCGCACCGAGCATCGCCGCAACGGCAAGAGCCCACACCGCGAGTACGGGGGCGGCAAGCGCTTCAGACACCCAGCCGAGCCGCCCGCCGGGACGCGAGAGCCGCAAGACCCCGAGCACCGTAATCGCGGCGAGCGCAACCGGGAATGCGATCTTGATCCAGAACATGGGAAGACGCGCCGCCGCCTCGAGGTCGGGACGCACGCCGAGCGTGATCGCCATCAGCAGCGCCGCGCCGAAAGCGCCCCAGCCGATCGCGACGGTGCAGCGGCGGCGCAGCGTGTGGAGGTCCACGGCGGTGCTGCCGCTCGCGAGCATCGAAATGAGCTCGTCGGTCTTCACGATTCGCTCCGTATCATTGCAGAGAGCGCTTTCAGGCCGCGGTGGACGCCGACTTTGACGGCCGAGACCGACATGCCGGTGCGCTCCGCCGCTTCGGCGACCGAGAGTCCTTCGAGCTTCGTGCAGACGATGGGCAGCCGCTGCGCGTCCGGCAAGCGCTCGAGGAGCTTGTCGAGATCGCGCTTCGCGTCCGCCGCCTCGGTGTCGGAGTGCGCGAAGACTTCGGCGTCTTCGTCCAGGGGGTCGTTCAGCGCATCGTGAGGCGTGCGCCGGCGCAGCATGTCGATCAGCTTGTAGCGCGCGATCGCGTGCACCCACGCCGTCAGCGGCTGGGCCGGGTCGTACGTATGGCGCTGGTTGTGCAGCGCGAGCAGCGTTTCCTGCACCAGGTCCTCCACGTGATCGGGCAGCCGCGCGAGCCGCCGCCGGAAGAACGCGCGCAAGTGGGCGCTCGTCTCCACCAGGAAGGCGCGATAAGCCGGCTGGTTGCCTTCGAGGCCGCCGATCAGCAAATCCCGCAGGTGCTCCTCGATCGCTCGCATGCCGCCTTCTATTGTTGTTCGCTTTGCGGGGCCGGATGGTTACAGCGCGGCCGAAAGATTATCCCCGAAATTTTCGAGGCGCCTGTAACCGTTCGCCCGAAGCCGGCGAACTACCCTCTGACCGCGAGTTGCCGGCGACCGGCCGGTGCGCGGCGTGAACCCCAACCCGACAAGGAGTCTACGCATGAAATCCAGGAATCTCGCAGTCACCGCCGCCACGCTCGCCGCTCTCGTCGCCGGTGCCGCGATGGCGCAGGACAAAGGCGCCTCGATCAAAGGCGAGAAAGAGCGCTGCTACGGCATTGCGATGAGCGGCAAGAACGATTGCGCCGCGGGGCCGGGCACGACCTGCGCCGGCACGTCGAAAATGGATTACCAGGCGAACGCATGGAAGTACGTGCCGAAAGGAACCTGCACGACGATGAAGACCCCGACGGGCATGGGCATGCTCAAACCGGCCAAGAGCTGACGAGAGCGGCCATGGCACCGTCCGCCGGTCTTACGCTGAAGCCGCAGCACTTCGAGGACGCGCTCGCCTCGGCGGCGGACGGGTTGTGGTTCGAGATCCACCCCGAAAACTACATGGTCGCGGGCGGGCCACGGCTCGAGTGGCTCGCCGCGATACGCGCCAGGCGTCCGCTCGCGCTGCACGGCGTCGCGCTTTCGCTCGCGGCGGACGCGCCGCCCGACCCGCAGCACCTGCGCAGGCTCGCGGCGCTGGTCGAGCGCACCGCGCCCGCGCTCGTCTCGGAGCATCTCGCGTGGTCCACGTGGCGCGGCGCCTATCATCCGGACCTCCTGCCGTTTCCCCGGACGCGCGCGGCGTTGAACCGCATCGCGGACAACATCGATCGCACGCAGCAGGCTTTGCGACGGCGCATCGCGATCGAGAATCCGTCGCACTATCTGCGGCTCGACGGCCACGAGTACGACGAGATCGAGTTCCTGAGCGAGCTTGCGCGGCGCACCGATTGCGGATTGCTCCTCGACGTGAACAACGTGTTCGTCTCCGCGCGCAATCTAGGCTACGCGCCGGAGCGCTACGTCGATGCATTTCCAGGCGAGCGGGTGGTGGAGGTCCACCTCGCAGGCCATACGCGCGATCCCGCGCTGGGCGCAGGCCTGCTGATCGACAGCCACGACGCCGCTGTCGCGCCCGAGGTGTGGGCGCTCTTCGAGCGGCTCATCCGGCGCATCGGCCCGCGCCCGACGCTGATCGAGCGCGACGGCAACGTCCCTGCGTTCGAGACGCTTCTGGCCGAGCGCGAGCGGGCCCAGGCGCTTCTGCGCCCCCTGAAGGCCGCGGCATGAGCGCCGCCGCCGCGCTTTCGCGCTTTCAGGACGCTTTTGCGCGAGCGCTGTTCGATGAGGGCGCCGGCGCTCTCGCAGGCCTCACTGCGCAGCCCGGATTCGCGGTCTACCGCAATACCGTCATGAAAGGCTGCATCGACGCGTTGCGGGCGAATTTTCCCTCGGTCCATCGGCTCGTCGGCGACGACTGGTTTCGCGCCGCAGCGGCGGTTTACGTATGCGCCCATCCACCGCGCGTGCCGACGCTGCTGGAGTATGGAGAGGACTTCGCAGCCTTCCTCGCCGGGTTCGAGCCTGCCGCGGCCCTGCCGTATCTGCCGGGCGTCGCGAAGCTCGATCGCTACTGGACCGAGGCGCACATCGCGCCCGACGAAGAGCCTCTAGCTCCCGCGTGCGTCGCGCGTCTCGGGGCGCTCGAGCTCGGGGCATGCCGATTGCGCCCGCATGCCTCGGCGCGATGGGCGTTTTTCGAGGATGCGCCGGTCGCGTCCCTCTGGCGCTCCAATCGCCATGACGACGGGGCGGCGATGACGACGATGCGCTGGCGCGGCGAAGGTCTGCTGCTGGTGCGCCCGCAAGCGTGCGTCGAAGCGGTCGACCTCGACGCCGCGGGCTGCGCCTTCATGAAGGCGTGCGCGGAGGGTGAAGTGCTGGCCGAGGCCGCGCAGCGCAGCCTCGAGATCGATCCGGACACCGATTTCTCCGCGCTCATGGCGCGGTTGCTGGGCGCGGGCGCTTTCGCCGGTCGGGGATGAGGGAAAACAACGGAGGATGCGCCATGGCTTCGACACTCACCGCTGCACACGCGCGGGAAAGCGGGTTGCGGGCGGGCTGGAACCGCTGCGCCGACAGGCTCACCCGGATCGTGACGCACGACGTGCTCGCACTGTGCGCGCGCGTGGCGGTGGCCGCGATCTTCTTCCTCTCGGGGCGCACGAAGGTCGACGGCTTACTCACCGTGAGCGACACCGCTTACACGCTTTTCCGCGAAGACTACAAGGTGCCGCTGGTGCCCCCGGAAATCGCCGCGCATCTCGCCACGTACGCGGAGCACCTGCTGCCGATCCTGCTGGTGCTGGGACTCTTTACGCGATTGTCCGCGCTGGGCCTGCTCGCGATGACCGCGGTGATCCAGGTCTTCGTCTATCCGGACGCGTGGCCCACCCATCTGTCATGGGCGGCGCTCATGCTGTACCTCGCCGGCCGCGGCGCCGGTGGGTTGTCGCTCGATCGCGCGCTGGGAATGAAATAGGCGCCGGCGCCGGATCGGCGGCCGAGTCCGAAGGCGCGCTACCGCTTCTTACCCGGCGCGGGCGCCGACTTGGATGACGGCACCACCGAAGTGAACGCCGGAATCGGCACTTTCTTGGGCTGCTTCGGTTTCTTCGCTTCCTTGTTGCCGCGTTGCTGGCCTTTGGCCATTTGAATCTCCTTCGCGTTTGCACGCATGGTTGGGGCTCTGCACCTGCGGCGCAGGTGCAGTTCTGCTACCGACCCAGGTTCTGGATGGCGTCGACCACCATTCCGGTCCCGATCGCGATCATCAGTATGTCACTCGAGACGCGCACGTAGCGATAGCCGGGCGGCGGCGCGCCGATTTGCAGCACCAGCGGCTGAGGCACGTCGTAATAGATCACCTCGCGCGGCAGCGGCCGGCCCATCCGCCATTTCTTCGCCTGTCCGGGAGGCATGCAGCCGTTGCGCTTCTTCGCCAGTCCCGGCGGGCAGCGGCCGGTGCGGAACTGCTCGGTGTAGTACTCGCGCACGACGACCACGTGCCGGTCCTCGAAGTGGCGGTTTTTGCGCTCTGAGCGGTCGTCGTGGCCGCTTTTGCCCTTGCCTTTGCCGCCCGCCCAGTCGGGCTGCCCTGCCATCGCCGGGCCGGCTGCCAGCAGGCCGCCGATGACGAGGGCCAATGCACATTTTTTCTTGAGGACTGACGAGCCCATGGTTTCTCCGTGGAAGGGGACGATCCGGTGATCAACGTTGCAGCATGACTACGCGTGGACACGACGTCTGTGCGGTAGCGCACCGTTGGGCTGATCGACCTTCAGCGCTCCAGGGTGGGTCCGGCCTCCGGCCGGCGTACAATAGCGCTCGTTCGATCCCTGTGTGGCTCGCATTCATGTAAGGAGGAGCTCGAGTATGGAACTCGCACCCGATAAGTACACGTACTTCACCCAGCCTGGATGAAGCAGCTGTCTCAGAACGAAAGAGTTTCTTTCGAAAAGCGGAATTGATTTTGTCGTCGTCGACGTCCTGAACGACGCCGGCGGCCGCGAGCTGCTGTATGAGAAGTTTGGGCTGCGCAAGGTGCCCGTGCTGGTGAAAGGCGACAAATATGCCTTCGGCCAGATGCTGGAGCCATTTGCGAAGTTCATCGGAAGCGCGGTTTCGGTAGCGCCGGGGCTTACTCCGGAAGAGTTGTACCGGAAGTACGAGATGGTTTTCTCGGCAGGTCAGCGTTACGCGCGGCAGTTCCCGGCCGAGCGCCTGCTCGAGCGCGTCATCCCACATCGCGAACGGGTGATCAGAACGCTGTGCTATCACGTGTTCCGCATCGGCGAAGCCTTCCTCGAAACGTGGGATGGCGCGGAGTATTCGGTGAAGATAGCGGATAACGAGCCTCCCGATTCGATGAAGTCGGGGGACGACATCGCGCGTTATGGCGCGGACGTCTGGAAGCGGTATGAGGCGTGGTGGGCCGGCCTCGAGGACCGCTCGCTCTCCCGTACGCTGAAGACCTATTACGGCGATACCAACGCGCACAGGGTCTTCGAGCGCGTCACGTGGCACTCCGCCCAGCATTGCAGGCAGCTGGTGGCGGTGCTGGAGCGCATGGGCATCGAACCGGATCGCCCGCTCACGCCGGAGGATCTTGCCGGCCTCCCGCTACCCGAGCGGTTGTGGGAATGATGCGTTTCAGATCGCGCGACTAGGCTCGGCCGAAGCGCGCTGGTCGTGCGCGTGGACGATCGTATGGTTGAGCTTGACGGTCATGTGCGCTCCTCTCGAGACGAAAGCCACAATCTGCATCTTAGCGTCTCCCACACCGGCCGGAGACAGGGCAGAATCGCGATTTTCGACCAGAGGAACGCCATGAAGCTACATCACGTGCTCGTCGCGCTCGCCGCTGCGGGCTTCGCCGCCAGCGCCTCGGCGCAGAACCTGAAGCCGGGCCTGTGGGAAATCACGAACAGGATGCAGGGCGGCGAGATGGACAAGGCCCAGGCGCAGATGCAGCAGCAAATGGCGAACATGAAGCCCGAGCAGCGCAAGATGGTGGAAGAGATGATGGCGAAGCAGGGCGTCAAGATGGGCGCCGGCGGGCCGAGCGGCATGAGCGTGAAAACCTGCATGACCAAGGACATGGTGGAGCGGAACGAGATCCCGGCCCAGCAGGGCGACTGCAAGATCACGAAGCAGCAGCGCAGCGGCAATACCATGAGGATGGCGTATACCTGCGCCAACCCGCCTTCGAGCGGTGAAGGGGTGTATACGATCGTGAGCCCCGAGGCCTATACGATGAAAATGACCGTGACCAGCGCCGGCAAGGGCAAGGACAAGCCCCGGAAGATGAACCTCGACGCTTCGGGGAAGTGGCTGGGCGCCGACTGCGGTGGCATCAAACCGGTGCGCCCGCCGGCCAAAAAATAGAAAAGGCACTGCTGCTCCAACCCCCTGTCACCCTGATCGGGGCCGGCGCCCGCCTTTCTGGCGGGCGCTTAAGGTTTTGCCTATCGCCTCCATAGCGACATTCAGTTGGCCGCGCCGGCAGCGCGTCTGTATCTTGCATGGCTCTCGAGCTTATCCATCCGCAACCGAAAGGAATCACCATGCTGCCCAACGCCAATGAACTGGAAGGCAAACCGGTCCCGAAAGTGACCTTCAAGACCCGCGTCGACGAGAAATGGAAGGACATCACCACCGACGATCTCTTCAAAGGCAGGACCGTGGTGCTGTTTTCGCTGCCGGGGGCGTATACGCCGACCTGCTCGAGCACGCACCTGCCGCGCTACAACGAGCTCGCCTCCGTGCTCAAGGCGAAAGGCGTGGACGACATCGTGTGCATGTCGGTGAACGACACGTTCGTGATGGACCAGTGGAAGCGCGACCAGGAAGCCGAGAACATCACCGTGATCCCGGACGGCAACGGGGATTTCACCAAAGGCATGGGCATGCTCGTGGACAAGTCGAACCTGGGTTTCGGCAAGCGCTCGTGGCGCTATTCCATGCTCGTGAAGGACGGCGTGGTGAAAAAGATGTTCATCGAGCCGGAGAAGGAAGGCGATCCGTTCGAAGTCTCCGACGCCGACACGATGCTCAAGTACCTCGATCCCAAGGCGCAGGCGCCGGAGCCGGTCGTGATTTTCGCGAAGCCGGGCTGTCCGCATTGCGCGCGCGCCAAGGCGGTGCTCGACG
>Ga0105106_10003673_pt1 | contig 10920 bp, 9 predicted proteins | sample PPLLaktember2015_5_FD_79109 | JGI IMG/M metagenome (GOLD analysis project Ga0105106, IMG submission 79109) | Freshwater sediment microbial communities from Prairie Pothole Lake near Jamestown, North Dakota, USA - PPLs Lake P8 Core (1) Depth... | ecosystem: Environmental > Aquatic > Freshwater >... | reverse complement strand
GGTGCCGGGCTTCTTGCGCCATTCCTGCGGCGAGACGATCGTGCCACCGCCCTCGGTGGCGGCGTAGTACTCCCAGATGCTGTCGCCCCACCAGTCGAGCATGCGCCGTTTCACTTCGGGCGGGCAGGGGGCGGCGGCGTGCACCATCGTCCGCGTCGACGACACGTCGTAGCGCCGGCGCACCTCCTCGGGAAGCTGGAGCATGCGGTGGAGCTGGGTGGGCACCATGTGGCTCACCGTGACCTTGTACCGGTCGATCAGCCGCAGGCACTCCTCCGGCTTCCACTTGTCCATCAGCACCACGGGGTGCCCGAGGTGCATCGAGCCCGAGGCGAACATCAGGACGGCGGTGTGATAGAGCGGCGAGCCCACCAGGTGGACGTTTCCGTCCTCGGGCTTGGCGCCGAACATCTGCAGGAACCCGCTGAAGAGACCGCCGATGACGTCGGGGTCGATGGGGGCGAGGGGGCGGCGCACGCCCTTCGGGCGGCCGGTGGTGCCGGAGGTGTAGTTCATCACCGCGCCCGCGCTGCGCTCCGCGGGCATCTCGGCGGACTGGCCGGCCTTGAGCTCGGCGTAGGGGCGGAATCCGGGAAGCGACCCGACGCAGAAGCGCGCGTTCTGCGGCACCGTGATCTCCGCCGCGGCGGCCGTGACGGTCTCGGCGAAGCGCGCGCTCGCGACGACGGCCTTGGCCTCGCAGTCGTTCACGATGTAGGCGATCTCCGGCCCCGCCAGGTGGTTGTTGATCGGCGTCAGGTACCAGCCCGCCTGGAAGCAGGCGAGGTAGAGCTCGATCACCTCCGGGCCGTTGGGCAGCAGGATCGCCACGGCGTCGCCCTTCTGGAGGCCGAGGGCGCGCAGCCCGTGGACCAGGCGGTTCGACTCGGCGAGCAGCTCGCCGCGCGTGATCTCGCGCCCTTCGGGCGTGACGAGCGCGAGCTTCTGCGGCTCGCGCTGGGCGAAGTTCCAGAACCCGAGTGACATCGCAACCTCCATGGGGACGGCTTCCCGACCCGCGGGGCAACAAGTTGATTAGTTGACTCCGTCCCCGCCCATCCGCTTACGGCTTCTCGGAGCCGACGATCCAGGTGGAGAAGTACTGGGAGCCGCCGCCGTAGGCGTGGCCGAGGGCCTTCTTCGCGCCGTCGATCTGGTGCTCGCCGGCCTGGCCGCGCACCTGCATCGCGGCCTCGGCGAAGCGCAGCATGCCCGAGGCCCCGATCGGGTTCGAGGACAGCACCCCGCCCGAGGGGTTGACCGGCAGGTCGCCGTCGAGGGCGGTCGCGCCCTCGTAGGTCATCTTCCAGCCCTCGTTCGGAGGCGCGAAGAGCATGCCCTCCATCCACATCGGCTCGAACCACGAGAACGGCACGTAGATCTCGGCGACGTCGATCTCCTCGCGCGGCTTCGTGATGCCGGCCTTCTTGTAGAGGCTCTTCGCGTTGTCGGTGCTCGCGCGCGGGATCACCTGGTCGCGGCCCGCGAAGTAGGTGGGCTCGCTCCGCATCTCCGTCGCGTGGACCCACGCCGGCTTCCGCGGCGCCCGCTTCGCGTGCTTCTCGTTCGAGAGCACCAGAGCGCACGCGCCGTCCGACGACGGGCACGTCTCGAGATAGCGCACGGGGTCCCAGAGCATCGGCGAGCTCGCGATCTGCTCGAACGTGATGTCGGGCAGGTGGAGATGCGCGTAGGGGTTCTTGAGCGCGTTCTTGCGGTCCTTGAGCGCCACCCGGATGCCCGTGTCCTCCGGCGCGCCGGAGCGGCGGATGTAGCCGCGGATCAGCGGCGCGAAGTAGCCGCCCGCACCGGCCACGACCGCCATCGCAAAGGGCATCGTCACCGTGAGCGCCCACATCGCGTTGCTCTCGCTCTGCTTCTCGAAGGCGACGGTGAGGACGCGCTCGTGGATGCCCGACTGCACGAGACTCGCGGCCACGATGGCGGTCGAGCCGCCGACGCTGCCTGCGGTGTGGACGCGCAGCATCGGCTTGTAGGCGCCGCCGAGCGCGTCGTGCAGGAAGAGCTCGGGCATCATGACGCCCTCGAACATGTCGGGGGCCTTCCCGATCACGACGGCGTCGATGTCCTTCCAGGTAAGCTCCGCGTCCGAGAGCGCGCGCTCGGCGGCCTCGCGCAGAAGACCCGGCATCGACAGTTCCTTGCGGGCGGCCGTGTGGTGCGTCTGCCCGATTCCGATCACGCCGCAGAGCTCGGCCATCCCTCAACCCTCCAGCACGCAGACGAGGTTCTGTTGCAGGCACGGACCCGAGGTCGCATGCGCCACCGCGCGGCGCGCGCCGCCCTCGGAGATCGCCCGTGCGGCTTCGCCGATCCGCGTGAGCCCCGCCGCCATGATCGGGTTCGCCGCGAGCGCACCCCCCGACGGGTTCACCTTCACCGAGCGATCGAGCCCGAGCGCCTTCTCCACCAGGAGCTCCTGATGGGTGAAGGGCCCGTAGATCTCTGCGACGTCGACCCTGCCCTTCCCGACGCCGGCTTTCTCCGCCGCGATCTCCGTCGAGCGCGACCGCGTGAGATCGCGCACGCCGAGCTCCTGCGGCTCGGCGATGTGCGCGAAGCCGGTGATCCACGCCGGGTTCTTGCAGACCTTCCTCGCGACCTCGCCGGACGCGATCACCATCGCGGACGCGCCGTCCGAGATGGGCGAGCAGTCGTAGCGCCGGAGCGGCGACACGAGGTAGGGCTCGGCCAGGAGCTTCTCCACCTCGAAGTCGCCGGCGAGCTGCGCAAACCGGTTGCCCTTCGCGTTCCGTCGGTCACGTACCGCCACCTCGGCCATCTGCCGCTCGGTCACGACGCCCTGCTCGAGGCAGATCCGCGCCTGGAGCGCGGCGATGCTCACCGCGTCGGGCCAGAGCGGGGTCGCCGTGTACGGATCGAGCTGGAGCGCGAGCACTTCGGGGAGGTCCCCCATCGAGGGCTTGCCGAAGCCGTACACCAGCGCGGTGTCGGCGTAGCCCATCTGGATCTTCACCCAGGCCTCGTAGAGCGCCCAGGCGCCGTCGGCCTCGACGTGCGACTCCGAGATCGGCGGCCACGCGCCGACCGAGTCGAGCCCGGACACGAACGCGAACGACTGGCCCGCGAGGTAGTCGCTGCTGCCCGAGCAGATGAAATCGACCCTCTTGTCGAGCCCGGCGCGGTCGCGCGCCTCGTGCACCACGGGCATCAGGATCTCGACCTCGTTCCGGTCGGCCTCCCGGCGCACGCTCTTCGCCTGCGAGAACGAGATGACTGCGACGTCGCGCATCAGAGGTGGTCCTTGTAGCTGTCGAACGGAGCGTCCGGCTCGCCCGACGGCTTGAAGTACTTGATGTTCTTCATGGACGTGGTCCAGGTCTCGCGCGGCTGCCACACCGCCTGGACGCGCATCCCCATGTGCACGTCCTCGAGCTTCGTCTCGGACATCACGTGGGTGAAGGTCGAGTCCGCGCCGTCGAGGAGGATCGTCACCGCGGCGAAGGGCAGCTCGACCTGGATGTTCTCCGACGGCACGCGCACGACCGAGTAGGATACGATGGTGCCGCGGTCCTTCACCTCGACGATCTCGCCCGCGGTCGGCACGCCGTGCTCCGCGCACGCGCCGCGGGTCGGGCAGTAGACCTTCCCGTCCACCGGGCAGCGCTGCCCGAGGAGCTTCCCCTCGGCGAGCCCGCGCAGGAAGCGACTCGCCGCCTGGCCGGCCGAGTAGAGGTAGTCGAGCTGCACGGGCACCTTCACCAGCTCGACCGGCGCGGGGAGCTCGGACTCCGCGAGGGGCTTCGCCTTGCCCTTCGCCGGCTCGTCGGTCGGCTCGAAGCACTCGATGTCGCGGATGCCGCCCGGGCGCTCCGCCGCGAAGCGGGCGCGCACGCGCATGCCGGTCGTCATTCGGCGCTCGTCGCCGCCGGCGTCGACGGCGTGCAGCAGCGGCGTGTCGGCTCCGTCGAGCTGGACCAGGGCGTAGGCGAACGGCCTCCCCAGCGGCTGCTTCTCGCGGGGGTGCGACACCCAGGCCCAGCTCTTCACGACGCCCGCGGTGCCGACCTCGACCAGCTCGCCGAGGGCCTCGCCGGTGTCGGGGTCGTACTCCTTGGGCGGCACCATCACGCTGCCGTCCTTGCGGCGCACGCCGAGGATGCGGCCGTCGCGCAGGCCGCCGAAGAAGCGGCCGAGCACCGGGCCCGTCGAGCGCTTGTAGGTGTACTGGAGCCGGTGAGGGGCGGTGAGGGAAGGGACGGCTTCGGGCATCGCTGGACCTCGTCTCTCGAGTTCTGGAACCTAGTTCGGGGCGCCTGCGGCGCGCCCCTGGAGCGCGGCCACGACCTTGGCGAAGCGGCCGTCGTCGCCCGGCTCGGCGGGCATGCGGAGGGCGAGGGCGTCGGCGACCCCCTCGTAGCGTCGCCGCAGCACGTCGGGAATCGCCTCGAAGCTCCCGGTGGGGACGAAGAGGTCGAGCACGGCGTCGCTCACGCGGCCCGCCAGCGCGCTCCACTCGCCCCGGCCGGCGAGAGCGTGGAGCTCGTCGGCGAGGGCGCCGAGGCCGTGGTGGTCGAGGACGGCGCGGTAGGCGGGCGTGGCGAAGGTGAATGCCAGCACTTCCCGCGCCTGCTCGCGCTCGGCCGCGACGGCCCTCTGGGTGCCCCCGGTGGCCGTCATCGGGTTGGCCACGACGCGGACCGCGCCCGGCGCGCGCCCCGTGCTCCGCGCGCCCTCGGCGAGCCGGAGGCGGGTCACGTCGCGGAGCCAGCGGGGCTCCGACTGCGTGGGGTGCGCGATCAGCGCGTCCGCCACCTCGCCGGCGACCCGCGTCATCCGCGGCCCGACGGCGCCGAGCGCGATCGGGATGTGCGGGTGCTCGATGGGCCCGGGGTGGAAGAACGGCTGCATGCGGTCGATGCGGTAGCTCTCGCCCTCGTAGCGGAGCTCGGCGCCGTCCTGCCAGCAAGCGAAGATCGCGCGCAGCGCCCCGACGTACTCGCGCATGCGCGGCGCCGGCGCCGACCACGGCATGCCGAAGCGCCGCGTCACGTTGCCGCGCACCTGCGGCCCGAGGCCGAGCTCGAAGCGCCCGCCCGAGAGGCGCTGCAGCGCCCAGGCGTCCTGGGCGAGCAGCATCGGGCTCCTCGCGAAGGCCACCACGACGCCGGTCGCGACCCGCAGCCGGCTGGTGTGCTCGAGCGCGAGCAGCGCCAGCAGGACCCCGTCGTGCACGGCCTCGGGCACGATCAGGCCGTCGAAGCCGAGCGCCTCGGCGCGCCGCGCGTGGTCGGGCACGGCCGCGAGCGGCATGCGTACGTCAGAGATGGTGGCGTAGACCTGGATGACGCGCCTCTTCCCGCCGCTCATGCCATCGGCAGCAGGAAGCCGTCGTCGACCGGCTTCTTGCCCGCAAAGAACGGCCCGAGCACCTTCTCCAGCGACTCGACCGTCCACTCGGACTCGTTCTCGTGGTCGAGGCTCGGGCGCGGGCGCTCGTAGACCCGCACGTGCTTGCCCCAGGCCTGGATCACCTGGCCCGAGACGTGGGCCGCGAGCGGCGACGCCAGCCACGCCACCAGGGGCCCGATGTGCTCCGGCGCGAAGGTGTCGAAGCCCTGCTCCGGCCGCGCGAAGATGCCGGACCAGGGGCCCGTGCTGGTCATGCGCGTGCGCGCCCGCGGCAGGATCACGTTCGCCGTCGCCCCGTAGCGCTGCACTTCGCGGGCCGCGGACATCGTCAGGTAGGTGACGGCCGCCTTGGCCGCCGCGTAGTTCGGCTGGCCGAGGTTCCCCATCAGGAACGCGTCCGAGGCGGTGCTGATCAGCCGGCCGTAGAGCGGGCTCCCGCCCGCGGCCTTCGCCGCCTCCCGCCAGTGGGCGAGGGTGTGGCGCATCATGCAGAAGTGGCCCTTGGCGTGGACGCGCATCACGTCCCAGAACTGGGCGTCCTCCATCTTCACGAGCATGCCGTCGCGGCTGAAGCCGGCGTTGTTCACCAGGATGTGGAGGCCACCGAAGGCGTCGACGGCGGCCCGCACGATACCCGCAGCGGACTCGAAGTCCGCGACGTCGCCGAAGGCGGCGACGGCCTTGCCGCCGAGCGCCTCGATGTCCGCGACCACGCTTCGCGCCGGCGCCGCGTTGGCGCCGGTGCCGTCGGCGGCGGTGCCGAGGTCGTTCACCACGACGCTGGCGCCGTGCCGCGCCAGCTCCAGCGCCTCCACCCGGCCGAGCCCCTGGCCCGCTCCGGTCACGATCGCCACCTTGCCGTCCAGAAGTCCCATGTCTCGTCTCTCCCCTAGAGGCGTTCGATGATCGTCGCGGTCCCGATGGCCGAGCCGCAGCACATGGTGACGAGCGCCGTGCCGGCGCCGCGCCGCTCCAGCTCGTGCAGCGCCGTCACCAGCAGCCGCGAGCCGGTGGCCCCGACCGGATGGCCGAGGGCGATGGCTCCGCCGTTCACGTTGACGCGGTCCGAATCGATCTCCGGGAACTCCTGGAGCCACGCCAGCACCACCGCCGCGAAGGCCTCGTTGCACTCGAACAGGTCGATGTCCCCGAGCTTCATGCCGGACTTCGCCAGGATCCGGCGCGTGGCGTCGATCGGCCCTTCCAGCAGGAAGTAGGGGTCGGAGCCCACTACCACGTCGTGGCGGATGCGCGCCCGCGGGCGCAGGCCGTAGTGCTTCGCCTTCTCCGCCGTCATGTAGAGCAGGCCCGCCGCCCCGTCGGAGACCTGGGAGGAGTTCCCGGGCGTGTGGATCCCGCCTTCCTGCACGGGCCGCAGCTGGGCCAGCGCCTCGAGGGTGGTCGGGCGGATGCCCTGATCGTGCTCCACGAGCCGGACCTCGCCGGTGGGCTTTCCGTCCTCGCCGAGCACGGGAGCCTCGATCGGCAGGATCTCGTTCTTGAAGCGCCCGGCGTCGCGCGCCGCCGCCGCGCGCTGCTGGGAGCGCAGGGCGAACTCGTCCACCTGCGCGCGGGTGATCCCGCGCTTCGCGACGATGCGCTCGACGCTCACGAACTGCGACGGCGGCGTGTCCCACTTCCAGTCCGGCGGCTGGAAGTAGCCCGGTCCGTGCATCACGTTGGCGCCCAGCCCCACGTGGCTCATCAGCTCGATGCCGCAGGCGATGCCGACGTCGATGCTGCCGCTTCGCACCAGGGCGTGGACGAGGTTGTTGGCCTGCTGGCCCGAGCCGCACTGGACGTCGACGGTGGTGCCCGCCGTGGTGTAGTCCGTGTTCGCCGAGAGCCAGGCGTGCCGCACGACGTTGTTCGACTGCTCTCCCGCCTGGGTGACGCAGCCGCCGAAGATCTGCTCGACGTCGCGGGGCTCGACGCCCGCCCGGTCCACCAGGCCCCGCTGCAGGCGGCCGAGGAGCTGGGCGGCGTGGAACCCGGAGAGCTCTCCGCGCCCGAGCTTCCCGCGCCCGATCGGCGTCCGCAGGGCCTCGACGATGACGGCTTCTCGCATTCTGGACTCCTTCTAAGAGAGCTTGCCGAGGATCATGCCGCTGGTGGGGATGCCCACGCCGCCCGTGACCAGCACGTGATCGTTCCTGGCCGGCTGGTTGGTCGAGGTCCCGCGGATCAGGCGCACGCCTTCGACCACCCCGTTCACGCCGTGGATGTAGGCCTCGGAGAGCTGACCGCCGTGGGTGTTGGTGGGGAGCCGGCCGCCGAGCCCGAGGTTCCCGCCCGAGACGAAGTCCTTGGCCTCGCCCCGCTGGCAGAAGCCGAAGGACTCGAGCTGGAACAGCACGATCGAGGTGAAGGCGTCGTAGATCACGGCGGCGTCGACGTCGGAGGGGCCGAGGCCCGACATCTCGTAGACCTGCTTCGCCACGAGGTCCATCTCCGGGAGGTAGCTGATGTCGCGCCGGTAGAAGCTCGTCATCTGCTCCTGGTCCCGCGCGGAGCCCTGGGCGACGCCCCGGATCAGCGCCCCGGACTGGCGCAGGTCGCGGGCGCGCTCGGGCGTGGTGATCAGCACCGCGGAGCCGCCGTCGGTCTCCTGGCAGCAGTCGTAGAGGCGCAGGGGCTCCGCGATCCAGCGCGCCTGCATGTAGTCGTCGAGACTGAGCGGCCGCTGGTAGAAGAACGCCGCCGGGTTGTTCACGGCGTGGGCGCGCGTCGTGAGCGCTACCTCCGCCAGGTGCTCGGCCTTGGCGCCGTACTGGTGCATGTAGCGCTGCGTGAACATCGCCACCCAGCTGGTGGGCGTGAGCAGCCCCCAGGGCATGTACCAGCTCCAATGGATCAGGTCCGTCGTGACGATGTCGCCCGAGACGCCCTGGCTGTAGCGCTGGCCCGAGCGCCCGTTGAGCGCCCGGTACGCCACCACGTACTTGGCCGCGCCGGTCGCCACGGCCATCGCGGCCTGGTGCACGATCCCCACCGCCGCGCCCCCGCCGTAGCCGATCTTGCTGAAGAACGTGAGGTCGCCGAGCCCGACGGCGCGAGCCACGTCGATCTCGTCGCTGGTGTCGAGCATGAAGCTCGTGAGGCCGTCGACCTGGTCGGGGCGCACCCCCGCGTCGTCGATCGCCTTCGACACGCAATCCGCCGCCAGCGCGAGCTCCGAGACGCCCGAGTTCTTGCTGAACCGGGTCTGCCCGATCCCGACGATGACCGCGCGGTCCTTGAGCGTCTCCGCCACCGTCACGCTCCCTTCGGAAGGGCCAGCCGGACCTTCCCTTCCACGTGGTTGCCCCAGGCGTTCTTGCCGACGACCTCGACCTCGACCAGTCCCTGCTCGGCGTCCACCGAGGCCACGCGCCCGCGCAGCTTCATCACGTCGCCGACCACGTTCGGCGTGCCGAGCTTGATCGCGAGGCCGCGGATCGCCGCATCGGGACCGGCCCAGTCCGTCACGAAGCGCCCCACGTAGCCGTTGGTGGTCAGGATGTTCATGAAGACGTCCTGCATGCCCTGGGCCTGGGCGGCGCCCCGGTCGTGGTGCACCGGCGTGAAGTCGCGGGAGGCGAGCGCGCCGCCCACGATCACGGCGGCCGTGAGCGGCACGTCGAGCCCCGGCAGCTCGTCGCCCACTTTGACGTCTGCGATGCGCAGAGCGCGCGTCATGACGGCTCCTCGGGCCCGCTGCGGGCCATTTCGTCCCCCAGCCAGGCCAGCTGCGGCGAGGCGCCGCCGAGGCCGAGCTCGAGGGCCTTCGAGCGGAGGAAGTAGCGTTGGATCGGGTAGTCGACGTCGGCGCCGATGCCGCCGTGCAGGTGCAGCGCGGTCTCCGCGATGCGGCAGCCGGCTTCGGCGGCCCAGAACTTGGCGACGGCCGCCTCCCGCGCCGCCGGCAGCCCCTCGGCGAGGCGCCAGGCCGCCCGCCAGGCGCTCCAGCGCAGCGCTTCGAGGTCGATGAAGCCGTCGGCGCAGCGGTGCTGGACCGCCTGGAACGAGCCGATCGGCACGCCGAACTGCACGCGCTCGCGGACGTAGTCGGCGGTCATGCGCAGCGCCCGCTCGGCGACCCCGGCCTGGAGCGTCGCGCTCGCGACGAGGGCGCGCTCGTAGACCCAGCGGGCGACGGCGGCGCCGTCGGCGCCGGGGCCTCCGAGCCGGTCCTCGGCCGCGAGCGGTGCGCCCTCGAAGCGCATCTCGAAGCGCAGCTCGCCGCAGGAGCTCCGTCCCGGCACGAGCTCGACGCCGCGCGCCGTCGGGTCGACGAGGAACACGGCGACGCCTCCGTCGCACGAGGCGGGCACCAGCACGCGGGCGGCCCGGCGCGCGCAGGGCACGTCGCGCTTGGCCCCGTGGAGGCGCCAGCCGCCGGCTTCGGCGCGCGCTCGCGTGGCGGGCTTCGCCGGGTCGGCGGAGCCGGCGTCCTCGAGGGCGCCCGAGAGCAGGACGCGTCCCGCGGCCACCTCGGGCAGCCAGCGCGCGCGCTGCTCGGGCGTCCCGAACTCGGCGACCCCGAGCGCGCCGAGGACGAGGGTCTCGAGCGCCGGCACCGGCGCCAGCGAGCGGCCGATCTCCTCCAGGAAGCTGCACAGCTCGAGGAACCCGAAGCCGAGCCCGCCGTGCTGCTCGGGAAGCGCGAGCCCGAGCAGGTTCGCCTCCGCGAGCCGCGCCCAGAGGGCCTCGTCCACGCCGTCCGGGCTGGCCTCGGCCGCGCGCAGGCGCGCGCCGTCCACCTCCTTCTCGAGGATCGTGCGCGCGAGGTCGCGGACCGTGTTCTGCTCTTCGCGAAAGCCGAAATCCATGGCGCCTCTCAGCGGGCCGGCCGGAACAGCGGCAGCTTCATCCCGTCTTCGCCCTCGCGGACGAAGCCCTGCACCGCCATGCCGACGTGCACGTCGGCCGGCGCGCACTCCACCACGTTCGAGACGATGCGCGTGCCCTCCTCGAGGTCGATCAGCGCGGCGACGATCGGGAAGTCGTAGCCCGGGAACTGGGGATGGTGGATCACCGTGAAGGTGTGCACCGTGCCCCGGCCCGACGCCGCCACGTGGCCCATGTCGGTTCCCCGGCAGCCGTCGCACATCGGGCGCGGCGGGTGGTGGAGCTTCCCGCAGCCGTTGCACCTCTGGATGGGGATCACGCCCTGGTCCACGAGCTGCCACCACCAGCCGTTGTCGTGCCCGAGGGGCGGCCGGATGCGCTTCGGCTTGGCGGCGGCCGCGGGGGACGCCTCGGCGGCCGCGGGACGCTGCTGAGGGACGAACTTCAGCACGCGGAAGGTCATCCAGCCGACCTCCGCGCCGTGCTGGTCGCGGAAGGTGGTGCGCGTGTCGATGAAGTATCCGATGCCCAGGGCGGTCGCCTTCTCCTCGGACACCGACTCGATCACGGTCTCGGCCGTCACGACGTCGCCCGGGCGCAGATAGCGCGTGTAGGACTGCTCGGTGTTGGTGGCGACGACGGAGGAGTAGCCATGGTCCGTCAGCAGCTTGTGGATGCGGTGCTCGTTGTTGCGGG
>Ga0105106_10003672_pt1 | contig 10921 bp, 11 predicted proteins | sample PPLLaktember2015_5_FD_79109 | JGI IMG/M metagenome (GOLD analysis project Ga0105106, IMG submission 79109) | Freshwater sediment microbial communities from Prairie Pothole Lake near Jamestown, North Dakota, USA - PPLs Lake P8 Core (1) Depth... | ecosystem: Environmental > Aquatic > Freshwater >... | reverse complement strand
TGATTCGGTCAGGCGGCAATCGCGTCTTTTTGCGCCTGGTAGTGCTTCGCGTGCTTCTCTTCCACCTTGGCCAGCGCGGCGAAGCGCTTGGCGGCCTTTTCCAGCACGCTCCTGAACATCTCGGCGTGCTCCTTCGATTCGGCGATCTGCTCGTCGATCTCGGCCACTGCCGCGTCGTGGCCTTCCTGCATCGCCTCGTGGCGGAACTTCGGATACATCTCGGTGTATTCGTGAGTTTCGCCGTCGATCGCGTACTGCAGGCACTTGGCCGGCGTCATCGTCTCGTCGGCGAACAGCAGTTCGGCGTGGCCGAAGGCGTGCAGCATTTCCTGCGCGGCGGTGTCCTCGAATACCCTGGCGGTGGCTTCGTCGCCGGCCTTGCGGCACTGGCGGGCAAACCACATGTATTTGATGTGCGCCATCGACTCGCCGGCGAAGGCGGCTTCGAGGTTCTGGATGGTGGGTGACTTCGTGTTCTGCATGATTCGCTCCTGTTCGGTTGATTTGCAATGTCAATCAAGACAGGAGCGATATTAGAGATTGTCGATATATCGATCCAACGGATAGTCTGGATAGTATCGATTGATGATTTCAATCACTGTTTTCCATGTCCGGGCTGTGCAACACTTGGTCACCGTTCACTTTCTGGAGTCCACCATGCGCATCCTGCTGACTGTCGTCCTGCTTGGCCTGACTGCCCTGCCCGCGGCGGCCGCGCCCGTCATGCAGCCCGGCCTGTACGATATTTCCATGCAAATGACGATGAAGGGGATGCCCATGCAGATGCCGGCAATGAGCTTCCGGCACTGCATCACCGCCCAGGACATTACCGACGGCAACGCCTACACCAGCAGCAAGAACAACAAGGACTGCAAGATCAGCAACCTCAGGCAAAGCGGCAGCGCAGTCAGCTATGACTTCGCCTGCGCCATGGAGGGCAGAAACGGCCGCATGGTCGGACACTCCAGCGGCACCAGTCACGCCACGGGCTACGACATCCGGATGAGCGGTCGCTTCGTCCCGGCGATGGAAGGGATGAGTGAATTCAGCCAGAAGATGCATGCGAAGCGAGTGGGCGCCTGCAAGTGAACGGGCACCCGGAAATCTCTATTGAACCGGGATGGTCCACTAAACAACACTTCGTCATTCCGGCGAAAGCCGGAATCCAGCGGAATAGATATCTCCCGCGTAAGCGGGACAACGTCTCAGTACTGTCCGCTTCGCGGGGTATTTCTCCACACTGGATTCCGGCTTTCGCCGGAATGACGGGCTATTGGATTATTTGGGTTGAACATGAGCTGACGGTTGGACGTGGCCATGCAAACAGTGGTGATTCACCACGACGGTCCGACCAGCGGGCTTATGGACGGATCAAGGCGATCTGCGCATCAGCGTCTGTGACGCGCAGCAAGGTTTCATCGAATGACAGGCCTATAGTCCTGCATTCATGGAAATTGCCGACGCAACTTTATGGGCTGGGTGCCCGGCAGAAAGAGCGTGATTTCCGGCCCGGATCAACTGGCACTTGTTTCGACGCTGCCCGTATCCCCCATGTTGTCCTTGACGCTCAAGTTCACCCTGTCGCCTGCTTTCATGCCCTTGACCCTGAAGGCGATAAATGGATCTTTTGACACACCACCGCTCCACTGACCATCCAGAACGGTTTTACCGTTGATCGCAACCATCACGCTATTGATGAAGTGCGCCGGGATGAACTGACCGGATTTGGCATCCTTGCGCAAACCGTTTTCCGTGGGGTGCGAGATCAATGCCTTGATTTCGCCGTTGCCGGCACGCACTTTGATAGGGATCGCCATGATCTTCTCCAGTTAACGTTAGTCGGTTCAACCGCCGCAGCCACCGATGGTGACCTTGACTTCCTTGGCGGAGGTATAGAGCTTGCCGCCGGCCCTGACGATGGCGCGCACCTTGGAGGTTTCGCGCAACTTGATGCGGGTCGTCAGCATGCCGTCGAAGTCGGTCAGGGTGTATTGGGCGATCAACGGGGTGGGGTTTTTCTCGGCCAGAATCGCGATGGATTCGACATTGGGCAGGGTGGTGACGATTTCCACCGGCACCACCGCACCGTTCTCGGCAATGTCGGGCGTTTTCACCACAACATCGAGAGAGGTCGTTGCGCCGCTTGCGCCAATCGCGGCGAGCGCATCGGTCAGCCTGGTGGCCGAGAACGCCGCACTATCCCAGTCTGCCAAGGCCCGGCCGGGTTTCAGCAAACCGGCTGCAACGGCCGATGTGAGCAAGCCGGCCGAACCGGCTGCTTTGAGCAACAACCTGCGAGCCGAATTCATCTGTCACTCCCGTCAATTACGTGACTTGCCTCAGTGAAGGCAAATCGGAACCCACAACACTCGGTCATTATTTAATTCGCCGAAGGTCCGTTCGATGTTAATTGCCGCAATCTCCCGATTCCTGAACGTATTTTGCGGACTCGGCATCCTGCAACGGTTCGCCACGTGCATCCGTTTTCACGGTTCCTACGAACATCATGTTCTGGATGCGAGCGAACTGGGTTTCCAGGGCGGCATCGACTTCCCGTTCGGTCAGACCGTCGTAGATATACACGCTGCCCTTGCGTTCCTTCTCAAGATCCCGCGGCGTGGGCGCCATCAGTCGCTGCATCCGCCAGTCGTGCAGCGCCTTGTCAGGGTCCAGGTCCATTCCGATGCCGGGATTGGCAACGGACAACAGGCTTGCGGCCATTGCTACTACAGGAAATATCAGTGCAGGCTTCATCAAGCACCTCCTTGGCGGGTGGATGCAAAGTTCCTGAACGCTCATTCTTCGTCATTCAAGAATGAATAGCGGGATACGCAGATGCCGAGCAATTATTCATCATGTACGGCTGGGGCATCCATTCCTCATGCACCACAATGCTGGGCGTGATAGCCCTGGCCGCGTACGGTATCGAGCAACATAATCGTGCTGGTGTGTTCGGGGTCGTACGCCACGATCATCAGGTGTGTCTTTCGGTCATTGAATCTCGGTGCGATGACGCCATCAATTTCGCGCATCTGATCTTCGAGATCGCGTCGCTCTTGAGCATCAAGCGTCTCGTTCACGTGTATCACTACATCGTTGATGTTCATGATCACCTCCTTTTTAACCCCATATTCATGGGAGTTTCTAACCATAGCCTAATAATTTCTTCCCATACGAATAATTTTATCTATGGCCTGCCAGATCAGGATTAAAGAAATCTTCTTGTCAAAGAACGGAATGGGCAATGACTGCTCGCGAGACTATTGGAGTCTTCCATAAATCCAATTTGTCACACGGACAGTTCCAGACGGTGAACACGACATCATGGGCGAACGGGAAACACTTTCCAACACTGGAAATGCGCCTCCGATAAAACAGACGCCCATCAGGCAAAGCGCGCGCGCCAGCGTGTGAGCATGGCTTCCAGCCGCGCCATGCTCACATAGAAGGTGGGCGTGATATAGAGCGTAAGGAACTGCGAGAACAGCAATCCGCCGACCACGGCGATTCCGAGCGGCCGTCGCGCCTCGCCCCCGGCACCGAAACCAATGGCGATCGGCAGGGTGGCAAAAATGGCAGCGAAGGTGGTCATCATGATCGGCCGCAGCCGCACCTGGCAGGCCTCGACGATGGCGTCTTCCGCGCTCAGGCCAGCGCGCTGACGGGTCAAAGCGAAGTCGATCATCATGATGCCGTTCTTCTTCACCAGGCCGACCAGCAGGATGATGCCGACGAAGCTGAAGATGTTGAGCTCCTCGTCCATCAGCAACAGCACCAGCAGCGCACCGAACCCTGCCAGCGGCAGCGCGGTAAGGATGGTGAGCGGATGGCCGAGGTGCTCGTACAGCACCGCCAGCACCATGTAGATGACGACGACGGTGAACAGCAGCAGCAGCGGCAGCTGCACGGTCGATTCCTTGAACTTCTGTGCGGCCCCGGTGAACTCCAGCGCGACGTCGGATGGCACCACTTCCCTGGCCGCGGCGTATGCGGCCGCCAGCGCCTGATCGAGCGAGACGCCGGCTGGCAGGTTGAACGACAGCGTGACGGCAGGCTGCTGGCCGTAGTGGTTCACCGCAATCGGTCCCACCCCTGCCTCGACTCGAGCGACCGCATCGAGCCGGGTGAGCGTGCCATCCGCTGTCTGCAAGGGCAACTGACCGATGATGGACGGGTTGAGCTGTGCCTCCGGCAAGGCCTTGACGCTGACGTCGTACTGGTCACTCGCGCCGTAGATCTGGCTGATCCGCCGCCCGCCCAGCGCGTTGTAGAGGGTCTGCTGCACCTGTTCGGTGGTCACGCCGAGGCGCGCCGCTTCGATCGGGTCGAGGCGGACGCGCAGTTCGGGGTTGCGCAGCTCCAGGTCGCTGTTGACGTCCTCGATCTCCGGCACGGATTCAAGCCGCTTCTCGACAGCAGCCGAAGCCGTCTTCAGGGCTTCGAAATCCCCCGATGTCAGCGTCAGCTGGTAGTCGCTGCTGGAGGACAGTGACCCGACGTTGATCGAGGCCGGGTTTTGCAGCGTGACGTTGACGCCGCTGACCTTGCGCAATGCCGCCTTCAATTCGTCGATCACGGCGTCCGCGCTTGGTCGCGTATCGCGTGGCGCCAGTCGCATGACCAGGCGCCCTGCGTTGCTGCCAGACAACCCGCCGCCGCGCTGTCCCGCGCTCGACATCAGGCCCTCGACTGCCGGGTTCTGCTGCACGATGGCCGCGATCTTTTCCTGGCGACGGCTCAGCTCCTCGAACGGGATGCCCTCTGGGTACTGGATGTTCGCGAAAATCATCCCGGAGTCGACCCGCGGGATGAAACCCTGCTTGACCTGCCCGGCCAGCCATAGCATTGCACCCAGTACCACCAGCGACAGCAGCAGCATCGCGCCGCGGTGGCGCATGCTGGCCCGCAGGGTGGCGCCGTAATAATCGCGAAAGCGGCTGAATCCGGCATCGAACAGGCGCGACAACGGGTTGTCGAGCGGCTCGTTCGCCAGCCAGCGTGCGCACAGCATCGGCGTCAGCGTCAACGACACCACGCCGGACAGCAGCACCGCGACGCCGATGCTGACGGCGAATTCCTGGAACAGCCTGCCGATCATGCCGCCGAGGAACAGGATCGGCAGGAACACGGCAGCGAGCGACAGGGTCATCGACAGTACGGTGAAGCCGATCTCCTGCGCACCGTCGAGCGCGGCCTGCATGCGCGGCTTGCCCATTTCCAGATGGCGCGCGATGTTCTCGATCACCACCACGGCATCATCGACCACGAAGCCGATCGCCAGCGTGATCGCCATCAGGGACAGATTGTTGAGGCTGTAGCCGGCCAGATGCATGAAGGCGAAAGTGCCGAGCAGAGAACTCGGCAGCACCAGCGCGGCGATCAGGGTGGCGCGCAGGTTGTGCAGGAAGGCGAAGATGACGAGGATCACCAGCAGCAGCGCAAGCATGAGGGTGACGTTCACTTCGTGCAGCGATGCCTTGACGAAAAGCGAGCGGTCGAAATGCACCTGCAGGCGCACGCCGTCGGGCAGCTCAGACTCGATTTGCGGCAGCATCGCGCGGATGCGGTCGGCGACCTCGACCGTGTTCGCGCCGGGCTGACGCTGCACCGCCAGCACGATGGCGCGGGTGCCGTTGTACCAGGTCTTCCGCTTGTCATCCTCGACGCCGTCCTCGGCGCGACCGAGGTCCTTCACCCGCAGCGCCGTACCGTCGTGATACGCCACGATGATGTCGCCGAAGCCGGCGGCGTTGGCGAGCGCGACCGGCGCCTTCACTGCATACGAACGCGTCGCGCCATCGAGCGTGCCGGAAGGCAGGTTGGCGTTGGCAGACTGCACCGCCTTGATCACGTCGTCGAAGGTCAGTCCGCGCTGCTGCAGCTTGGCCGGGTCGAGATACAGCCGCAGCGCGTATTTTTGCGAGCCGTACACCAGCACCTGCGCCACCCCGGACAAGCTCGACAGCCGCTGCGCCACGCGTGAATCGGCGATGGCGTCGAGTTCGGTCAGCGGCAGGCGCTCGGCTGACATCGCCAGGTACAGAATGGGCGAGTCGGCCGGATTGATCTTGCGCAACTGGGGCGGGTCCATGCCCTGCGGAAGGTTGCGCGCCGCCTGCGCGATCGCGGTCTGTACGTCCTGCGCGGCGGCATCGATGTCGCGGCCGAGCTCGAATTGCAGGTTGATGTTGGTCGAACCCTGGGCCGACGCCGAACTCATCGATTCGATCCCCGCCACGGTCGACAACTGGCGCTCCAGCGGCGTCGCCACGGTGTTGGCCATCGTTTCCGGACTGGCGCCGGGCAGGGACGCCGAAACGCGCAAGGTCGGGAAATCCACCTGCGGCAGGTCGTTCACCGGCATCTGCGAGTAGGCGAGCACGCCGAAGAGCGCCATCGCCAGCACCAGCATCAGCGTGGCGACCGGACGCTCGATGAACACCCGCGACAGATTCATGGACCTTTGCCCGCCCCGGCCGGTTGGTCAGCCTTTTCGTCGCCTTCCAGTTCGACCTTGCCGCCTGCCTTGAGGCGTTGCGGAATCTCGACCAGCACCGGCTCGCCCGCGTGCAGCTCGCCTTCCACCACCTCCTCGCCGTCCAGGCTGCGGATCCGTTCCACCGGCTGCAACTCGGCCTTGCCGCCGCGCACGACATAAACATAATTGCCCTGCTGCCCATGCTGAAGCGCTGCTTCGGGCACTACCTTGGCGTTCGGCTCGGTACCGAGTTGCAATCGCACCTGCACGCCCTGTCCCGACAGCAGCGCCGGGGGTGTGCCGATCAAGCGCACCTTGATGGGAACCGTGCCGGTGGCGGCGTCGATCTGCGCGTCGACGAACACCAGTTCCCCCTGCGCCCGCAGCGTGTGATCCACGTCAAAGAAGATATCCGCCATCACCGTGCCCTGTTTGCGGGCCAGCGCAAGCTGCGGCCAATCCTGCTGCGCCACGCTCGCCCGAACGTCGATTTCGTCAGCCGCCCTCAGCGTGGTGAGCACCTCACCGCCTGCCTGCACCAGGCTGCCCTGGCGCACCGCGATGCGGCCGACGCGACCGGCGATCGGCGCAAGTATCTGTGCGTACTGCGCATCGAGCCGCGCGGTTTCCAGGTCGGCCCTGGCAGTGCCGGCGCGTGCGCGCGCCGCCTCCAGCGCCAGCTGCGCATCGTCGAATTCCTGACGGCTGATGTATCCCGGCTCCATCAATGGCGTCAGGCGTTCCAGTTTCTTCTGCGCCTCGGCCACTTCGGCACGGGCGCCGTCCAAGGTGGCCTGGGCTTGCGCAATGCGTGCCCGTGCCGGGCGCGCATCAAGGCTGAACAGCACCTGCCCGGCTCTCACCAAATCGCCTTCCTGAACATGCTGGCGCTGCAGCGTGCCGCTCGCCTGGGACACGATGGCGACCTGTTGCGCCGCCTCCAGCGTGCCCGGCAGGTCGATGACGCGCGGAACGTCGCGCACCGCAACTGGCACGGTCCTGACGCTCAGCGCTTTGTCGCCGCGCTTCTTGTCGTCGCCGGTATTGGCGTAGTGGATGCGATAGACCACGCCGGCAACCAGTGCCGACACGATGACAAATAACAGGATGCGCAGTTTCATGGGACAGAGGTCAGGGTATCCGCGGGCAGACGGCCCAGCGCGTGATTCAAGCGGGAAAATGCCGCCAGCCATTCGCTGTCGGCCTGGGCTTGCGCCTGACGCGCGCGGGCCAGGTCAGCCTGCGCCGTCAACAACTCGAGCACGCTGCCGACCCCTGCGGTGTAGCGGGCCTCGGCCGCCTGGGCGGACTCGCTCGCGCTTTCAAGCTGGATGGTCACGCCTTCGCGCTGGGCCTGCGCATGGCGTACGTCGATATAGGCCTCGGTCACAGCCAGCGCCACCTGGCTGCGCTGGCTGTCGGACTCGGCCTGCAGCCGTTCGAATTCGCGCTCGGCCTCACGCGCCAGGGCGGCCAGCCGGCCGCCGTCGAACAGGGGAATCGACAGGTTAAGGCCGACGCTGTAGGTGGTGGACGGCTTGCGCTCATCATTCAGATAAAGGTTGCGCTCGGTCTCGCCTACCATGGCCAGGCTGGGCCAGCGGGCTGCACGCGCGCGTTCGGCCTCGGCGCGCGCGCTGGCCGCGGTAGCCTGCAATGCGCGTAGATCCGGGCGTTGACGTTCCGCCTCGGCCAACAGGTCGGCCAGCAGCAGGCTGGCTTCCTCGGCCACCGGCGGGACCGCCTCCCAGTCGAGTTTCAGCGTCTGCATCTGCCCGATGCCGGCAGCCTGTTTCAGCATGGCCTCGGCCTTGACCTGATCGCGTTCGGCGCTCTGGCGGGCAAGCTGTGCCTCGGCCAGCGCGGCCTGCGCGCGCAGCTTGTCCGCCCGCGCGGCCAGTCCCGCCTGCAGCCGCACATCGATCGCGCTGAGGCTGGCACGCAAGGACGTCTCCTGCTGCAGGGCGGCGCGCACCTGCGCTTGTGCGACCAACCATGCGTAATAAGCTGCTTCGACCTCGGCGATCGTGTTCTGCAAAATGCGGTTGTTGGTCAGCAGACTGGAGATGAGCTGATAGCGCTGGGCGTCGATGCTGGCGGCGCGGGCACCGAAGTCATACAGCACATAGTCGAGACTAAGCGTGGGGCCGTAGCGGTTGAGTGTGGGTGCCGCAACACCGATGCTGGAGAGTTCTCGATAGTGGCTGATATAGAGCTGCCCGGTCAGGGTCGGCCAGTTTGCAGCCGTAGCCGCATCCAGCGATGCCGCTTCGACCTGGATGCCAAGCCACGCCGCGCGCGATTCGGGACGCGCCTGCAGCGCATATTCTGTCAACTCGGCGAGGCTGACGAAATGAATGGCGTTGGTTTGTGCGGCTGTCGACGCATCCGGCATGGTCAGCGTATCCAGCTGCAGCCAGAAGGTTCCGGGGTGCCCCGGCAGATCGAGCGTGGCCGTGTGGCCCGGCAACGGACACAAAGCAATCAACGCGCACGCCAGGAAGCAAGGGCAAATGGATTTCAAGGTGGAACGATTCTAAACGAGAGGCAGGCGAAATCCTGCCGTGTCCGTGCCCATGCCACCGGCCCGATGCTGAACGCGCCGTAAAATCCACTGTACGCCATCGGAACGAGATACGCCTTACATGCCGGCACCCCAACCGCTCACGACAAAACGAGGGAAATTCACGATGATGCGCAGTTCGCGCTCGCTTGCAATCACCCTCGTATTTGCAGGCACGTCAGCCCTTGCCCATGGTGCGTTCTTCGATGACTTCACGCCCATGCGCGGGGATATCGGTGCCGGCCGCCTGCCCGAAGCTGCACCCTACCGCCTGTCCTCGCCGCATTTCAGCCAGTCGACCCTTGTTGCCCGCGACGTCTCCCAGGCCAGGCGCTTCGACAGCGGCAACTACGACATGCAGACAATGAACGAAAGCGGGCCTGATGCCGGCCGCTACCTGTTCAGCGTGTTTGAAACCCGACAGCCGGGCATTCAGCGCACCGATCTGCGCACCCTGGTCACCACCACGATCTGGGCGGCGCCCGCTCCGGGCAGCCATGAGGGTTTCGATGCGTCCCGCTGGACACCGTGGGGCAGCTTTCTGACCGCCGAAGAATCGTGGAGCGATCCCGACAGCCCGACCAGCAAGCACGGCCGCCTGTTCGAGGTGACCCATCCGCTGGCCGCCCCTGCCGACATCGTGATCAAACACCGCAGCATCCTGCCGCGCGTGTCGCACGAAGGCCTGGCGTTCGACAGGAATAACAACCTGTACTTCATCGACGAGCATCACGCCGGTCACATCTACAAGTTCACCTCGGCCAAGCCGGATGCCCGCAACGGCGATGCCTTCTTCGCTGCCGGCCAGACCTTCGTACTGCGCGTGGGCGATGGCCGCATCGATGAAGCCATCGGCGCGGCCGCCTGGATTCCGCTCACCGACCCAAATGGCGTGCCGCTTGCCGGCGCCGTCGTCGTCGTCGACCCCAACGGCCTGAAGGCGATCGACGGCCGCGCCACGCCGAGACTGCCGGCCTTCCTCGGCACCCGGTTCGACCGCCCCGAAGATCTGGAAATCAAGACCCTGAAGGGTGGCAAGCAGATGCTGTTCGTGGCGACCACCACCCACCACAAGGTGTTCTCAATCGATCTGCACAAGAACACGGTCAGACTGTTCGCCAGCCGCGACACTTCGGACATGGCCACCGGCCAACCCGTCGGCAGCGCCTTCGCCAACCCGGACAACCTGGCGATCGATGCCGACGGCAACCTCTACATCGTGGAAGACCAGCCGGGCGGCATCGAGGACATCTGGTTCGCCCGTGACGAGAATCATGACGGCGTGGCTGAGGCCATCGGCAAGTGGGCCAGCCTATCGACCGTCGGCGCGGAAAGCAGTGGCCTGTACTTCGACAAGTTCAAGCCGGCTGTCGCCTACATCAACGTGCAACATCCAGACAGCAAAGTCGATCGCACCATCATGATCAGCGCGCCAGGCCCGAAGACGAAAGGGAATAACGGCCGTCATGCTGGCCATGACGACGATTGAACGAGATTGTCCATTTGGAAAATCGTGAATGTAGGAGCGCCGCCCCGGCGCGAATGCGGCCGCAAATCGCGGCGAGCACCCTGAAGGGCATAAAGGCGCCGCTCCCACAGCGGTGTTTGGCCCTAATGAATTATTTGGGTTGAAAGCAGCGGAATACAATCTGGCGTCCACCAAAGCAATCCGCCTGAGGCCAGCATGGCCGAAGGCGACACGGTAGCGGTGCGCTACACCGAACGCGGACAGTCCGTCGGCTCGTTTCGCGGCGGCCCGATGACCGGCCAGCGCTAAGAAGTGGTGGCGATGGTTTGTAAGTGATGAAGGACGGGCGCATCGAGCGGCGCTGGGGTGCACGCGACGGCGCTGCCATCTTCAGGCAGATGGGGCTGCCGCT
>Ga0105106_10003670_pt1 | contig 10926 bp, 10 predicted proteins | sample PPLLaktember2015_5_FD_79109 | JGI IMG/M metagenome (GOLD analysis project Ga0105106, IMG submission 79109) | Freshwater sediment microbial communities from Prairie Pothole Lake near Jamestown, North Dakota, USA - PPLs Lake P8 Core (1) Depth... | ecosystem: Environmental > Aquatic > Freshwater >... | reverse complement strand
CCCCGCGCGGGCCCGGTCGGCGCGCCCCGCGCCGCGCAAGCCGACACCGGACCCGGGCAAACCGGGCCCGGGCGCCCCCACCCCGGACGGCCACTCCGACATGGACACACCGACCAGCGAGCGCCCCGGCGGCGCATCGCGCCTCGACCACTACTGGATGCCGTTCACCGACAACCGCCGGTTCCGCCGCGAGCCGCGGATGGTCGCGTCGGCGCACGACGGCTATTTCGTCACCGCCGACGGCCGCGAGGTGTTCGACGGCATGTCGACGCTGTGGTGCACCAACGCCGGCCATTGCCGGCCGCTGATCGTCGAGCGCATCGCGAAACAGGCGGCCACGCTCGACTTCGCGTCGTCGTTCTCGATGGGCCATCCGGCCGCGTTCTCGCTGGCCGAGCGTATCGCCGGCCTGGCGCCCGACGGCTTCGATCGGGTGTTCTTCACCAATTCGGGCTCCGAGGCGGTCGACACCGCGCTGAAGATCGCCGTGGCGTGGCACCGGCTGCGCGGCGAAGGCGGGCGCTGCCGGTTCGTCGGGCGCGAACGCGGGTATCACGGCGTGAATCTCGCCGGGCTGTCGGTGTCGGGGCTGCCGACCAACCGCAAGGCGTTCGCGACCGCGCTGCTGCCGCACGTCGACCACCTGCGCCATACGCAGCAGCTCGAGCGCAGCGCGTTCTCGCGCGGCCAGCCCGAGCTCGGCGCGGAGCTCGCCGACGAGCTCGAGAACCGCGTCATCGCGCGCAACGACGGCTCGACGATCGCTGCCGTGATCGTCGAGCCGGTATCGGGCGCGGGCGGCGTGCTGATCCCGCCGCGCGGCTACCTGAAGCGGCTGCGCGATATCTGCACGCGCCACGGCATCGTGCTGATCTTCGACGAGGTGATCTGCGGCTTCGGCCGCCTGGGCACGCCGTTCGCCGCCCAGTACTTCGACGTCGAGCCCGACCTGATCACTTTCGCCAAGGCGGTCACGTCGGGGGCGGCGCCACTCGGCGGCGTGCTGGTCCGCCGCGAGATCCACGACACCTTCATGCAGGCGTCGCCCGCCGGCATCGAGTTCTTCCACGGCTACACCTACTCGGGCCACCCGCTGGCCTGCGCCGCGGCGCACGGCGCGCTCGACACCTACGAGCAGGAGGACCTCTTCGGGCGCGGCGCCGCGCTGGCGCAGGCCTTCGAGGACGGCCTGCACGCGTTGCGCGACGCGCCGGACGTGATCGACTGCCGCAACCTCGGACTGATCGGCGCGATCGAGTTCGCGTCGCGGCCCGGCGCGCCCGGCGCCCGCGCTTCCGAGGCGGCGGCCCGTGCATGGGATCTCGGCGTGTTCGTGCGGCCGATCGGCGACGCACTGGCCTTCTGTCCGCCACTGACCACATCGCGCGAACAGCTCGACCGGATGTTCGGGACGGTGCGCGAGGCGCTGAAGCCGCTCGCATGAGCTGCGGCGCGTGCCGGTCGCGACGGTAGAATGGCGCCGTGAATCCCCGCCGCCTCATCGTCGCGATCACCGGCGCCACCGGCGCGCTCTACGGCGTGCGCCTGCTGGAGTTGCTGCGCGCGACACCCGGGATCGAGACCCACCTGCTGGTCACGCCTGCCGGCTGGATGAACGTCGACCAGGAACTGCAGCGGCCGCGCCGCGACGTGGAGTCGCTGGCGCAGGTCGTGCACAGCGTGCGCGACGTCGGCGCCAGCATCGCGTCGGGCTCGTTCCAGACCGACGGCATGATCGTCGCGCCGTGCTCGATGAAGACGCTGGCCGGCATCGCCCACGGGCTGTCCGACAACCTGGTGACCCGCGCCGCCGACGTCGTGCTCAAGGAGCGGCGCCGACTCGTGCTGATGGCGCGCGAAGCCCCGCTCAATCTCGCGCACCTGCGCAACATGGCTGCAGTCACCGAGATGGGCGGCATCGTCTTCCCGCCGCTGCCGGCGTTCTATCAGCGACCGCAAAGCATCGACGATCTGATCGACCACACCTGCGCGCGCGTGCTCGACCTGTTCGGGATCGAGCACCAGCTGGCCCCCCGCTGGGGCGGCCTGCGCGCTGCCGAAGAAGGAGAATGTTGATGAAGCTGCTCGTCGCCACCGACGGATCGAAGAACTCGCTGCGCGCGGTGAAGTATGCGGCCCAGCTGCTCGGTCGCCTGGCCGAAGGCGGGTCGATCACGCTGATCAGCGTGCACGACGACGTCGCGTTGCGCCACGCGCGGCGCTTCGTCGGCAAGCAGGCGGTCGAGGAGTACCTGCGCGAGCTGAGCGAGCAGGATCTGGCCGACGCGCGCAAGCAGCTCGAAAAGGCGGGCGTCGCGCACGACATGATCATCCGCACCGGCCACGTTGCCACCGAGATCGTCGATGCCGCCGAGCGCGGCAAGTTCGACCTCCTGGTACTGGGCTCGAAGGGTCGCAGCGCGCTGAAGGACCTGCTGATCGGGTCGGTCGCCAAGCGCGTCGCCGAGATCTCGAAGGTCCCGGTGCTGCTCGTCAAGTGACGCAAGGTCCCAAAGGAGGCCGATCATGTCCCTGATCATCGTCTGGGCGATCAACGCGGTGAGCCTGCTGATACTCGCCTGGCTCATGCCGGCGGTGAACATCGCCAGTTTCGGCACCGCGCTGGTCGCGGCGCTGGTGCTCGGGCTGCTCAACGCCGTGATCCGCCCCGTCCTGCTGGTGCTGACGCTGCCGGTGAACCTGCTCACGCTGGGCCTGTTCACCTTCGTGATCAACGGCTTCCTGTTCTGGCTCGCGGCGCGATTCCTCGAGGGCTTCGAGGTGCGCAGCTTCGGCTGGGCGATCCTCGCGGCGATCGTCTACAGCCTGATCAGCTGGGCCGTGGGCGCGCTGCTGCCCGTGCGGCGCGGCTAGCGCGCCGGGCGCGGTCAGGTCATGAAGCCCAGGTCGGCGAGCGGGAAGTTGCGCAGGTTCGGGAACACCTCGTCGAGTTGCGCGCCCGACAGCCCGAACCAGCGCCCCAGCGTCGCCGCGTACTGGTCGACCGACACCGCCGGCAGCAGGCGGCCCTGGCCGACGTCGTCGTCGGTGTTCACGCCGATGACCGGGTAGCGCCCGTAGATGTCCTTGCCGCGCACCGCGCCTCCGGTGACGAAGTGGTGCGCGCCCCAGCCGTGGTCGGTGCCGTCGCCGTTGCTGGTCAGCGTGCGGCCGAAGTCCGACGCGGTGAACAGCGTCACCTCGCTCAACGCATTGACCGCGGGGCTCGCCAGCAGGCGATCGAAGTACTCGAGCGCCTGGCCGATCCGCGTCATCAGGTTGCCCTGGTTCACGCGCTGCGCGTCGTGCGTGTCGAAGCCGCCGATGCTGACGAAGAACACCTGCCGCTTCGCCCCGAGCGCGGCGCGCCCGCCGATGACCCGCGCCACGGTCAGCAGCTGGGCGGCCAGCGGGTTGGCCTGCGTGGTGCCAGGCACCACCGGCGCCGCCTCCAGGCTGGTTGCCGGAAGCATTGCCTGGCTCAGCGCCGCCTGCGCCTCGATCGACCGCGCGGTCACGCGATTGAGCTCGCGCTCGAACAGGTGCGGCCGGTCGGCCGTGATGATCGACCGCAGTACGCTCCCTGCACCCGAGGAGCCGAAAAGGCTGCCGCTCAAGCCCGCGATCGCAGTGCCGCCGTTGGGGCCGGCCTGGTATTGCAGCGTCGACTGCCCGGCGAGCCAGACCGCGTTGCCGGACACCGACATGCAGGTGAAGGTCGACGCGGCGTTGCGGCTCGCCAGCAGGTCGCCCATGCGCCCGCCCCACCCGAAGCGCGCGCCTTCCGGCGCGTAGGCCTGCCAGGTGGACTGCTGGTCGTTGTGCGAGAACAGCTTCGGCGGCCGCGGCACGCCGCCGCCGCTGTACTGCGCCTTGGTCATCGGCGCGACAAGAGGCCCGACGTTGGCCACGACCGCGGCGCGGCCCGCATCGAACAGCGTCTTCAGCGGACCGAGGTTCGGGTGCAACGCGAACTCGCGCCCGCTCTGCGGGGTGTTCGGCACGATCGGCAGCACGCCGCCGTCCACGCCCGGCGCGGGCAGCGCAATCGGGTCGGGCGGCGTCGCGCGAAGCCGCTGGTATTCGGCCCACGACGCTGCGTCGGTGGCCAGCACCGTGTTGTGGTGGTCGTTGCCGCCGAAGAAGAACACGCAGACCAGCGCGCGGTAGTCGTCGACGGCCTGCGCGGCGGCCGCACCGATGGTCGCGAGATTCATCGCGAACGGCACGCCGGCCGGCCCGAGCACCGACAGCAGCGACGAGGTGCGCAGGAACTCGCGTCGCGAGGCATCGATTCGTTTCATGATGGTTTTCCGCCTCACTTCTGCACAAGGTATTCGGGCGAGGCCATGATCAGGAAGACCGCCAGCTTCACCCGGTTCAGCCTCGCGGTCGCGGCCGACTGCGCGTTGGTCGCCGACACCGCAACCGACGCCACCGCGTCGACCAGTTGCGCGCGAAGGTCGGCCGACATCTCGCCGGCCAGCAACAGCATCGCCACGCGGTCGACCAGTGCCTCGGGGGCGTCGGCCAGCGCGATCACCTCGCCGTAGTCGGGCTGCACGTCGCGCGGGCTGCCGCTGCCGAAGCCGCTCGTGAGCGCGCTTCGCATCGTGTTCAGGTAGCCCGCGACCGAGGACTCGTGCGTGATCTGCATCTCGGGTGCGACCAGCCCCGCGTCGCCTATCGAGGTGTTGGGCGGCACGTAGCCGGGGCGATAGAAGTTGAACACCGACGGCGAGCGCATCGGCGTCTGGCCGAGGCTCGTGTTCGGGTTGTCGGTGTTGCCGACCAGGAACCGGCCCGACGCGGAGCGGGCGCCGAACACGCGCAGCCAGTGCACGGCGCGCAGCACCGGTTCGCGAAGCTTGCCGTAGTCGGGCGCGCCGGCGAGCGGGCTGCGCGCCTCGGGGTCGAGCAGGATCGCCCGGATCACCGCCTTCATGTCGCCGCGCACGCCCGCGCCGTTGTTGTCGAAGGCCGCCGCCACGCGGCCCACGTAGGCGGGCGACGGGTTGCTCGTCACCAGCCGCTGGATCAGCTGCCTGCCGATGAACGGGCCGACGTTGGGGTGCGCGGACAGGCGGTCGAGCGCAGCGCGCAGGCTCGCCTCGGGATCGGCCGCGGATTGGGCGGCAACCGTCGTGCCCAGGAAGGTCTTCTCGGCGGTCGAGTGGAACTTCGGATACGACTGCATCGGCAGCACCGCGCGGTCCGCTGCCGCGTTGCCGCCGAAGAAGCGGGTGTCCGACTTGTCGGGGCCGGCCCAGCTCCAGCCCGTGAACACCCTGGCCAGTCCGGACACGTCGTCGTTCGTGTAGGTCTCGATCGGCTCGTTGCGCGAATCGAGCCGCACGGTGCCGTCGGGGTTCAGTTCGTGGAGCCCGATCGTGAACAGCTGCATCACCTCGCGCGCGTAGTTCTCGTCGGGCACCCGGCCCCTGGCCGCATCCTCCTTCTGGTTGCGCAGGTGGGACAGGTAGAGCCCCATCATCGGGTGCAGGGTGACGTCCTGCAGCAGCGTGCGGAAGTTGCCGAACGCATTGCGGCCGAGCATGTCCATGTAGCTGGCCACGCCGCGCACGTTCCCGCCGACGCTGCCGTCGACCAGCGACACCACGAAGATCTGCGACAGCGCGAACGCCACGCGGTGGCGCAGCTGGTCGTTGCCGGCGACCGCGGTGCGCCAGAAGCTCTCGTAGATCCAGTTCTGCTGGTTGGTCGACTGGCCGGCCGCGGCGGCGGCCTCGATCTGCTGATCGACATACGACTGGTGCCTGTCCTGGGGCAGCGAGAACTGCTCGCCGATCCAGGCCTCCAGGCCGATCCGCTGCGTGCGGGCGATCTGTGCGCCCGAGCCGCCGAATCCCGCCTGCGAGAGAAAGCGCACGACGTCCTTCTCGGCCGGCTGCTCCGCCTTTGGCAGGGCCGGCGGTCCATCCGGGCCGCCACCGCCGCACGCCGCCAGCATCCACGACAGGACCACGATCTGCACGCCGATCACGGCACGCCGGAACAGGGGTCTCATGACAACTCCGCAACGCTGAGACCGGAGCGCGGATCGCTGCAACAGCGGCGCCTTCCCCGGGGTTCCGCGAACGATCTCAGGACAGCGTGACGGACTTCCTGCCATTGCCGACCGACGGCGATGCGCAGCGGACGAACGGATCAGGCGGAGGGCCGAGCCTGCTCGAGCACCCAGTTTCGGACTTCGTCGAGCAGGCGCGTCAGCGCGCGATTGAACGCGGCCACCGCCTGGGCGGAGGATTCGCTGGCGAGCGGCTCCTGCTGCACGAAGCGCCGCCGGCCGATCGCGCGCCGCTCGGCCCGGTCGACGAGATCGGCGACCAGTTCGATGCGCGCCACGCCGGGTGGCGACACGTCGTCGTGAAGCAGTTGCTCGAGCTGCAGCTCGAGCAGCCAGTCGCCACGCACCGGCGCGGTCGCGGAGGCGACGTCACCGAACCTGCCGCTGGCCGCCAGCCGCCGCACGAGCAAGCGGGCGATTCGACCGGCGGGCCGCTCGGTCCAGCTCGCGAGCTGGTAGTACGCCCGTGCGCCGGGCGCCCGGCTGTACGCGATGCCGGTGCCGTCGTCGAAGGCGCTGGCCGCGACGCCGGCCACCAGCAGCGTGTGCGGGCTGCGCGTGCCGCCGGCGGCGGGACCTGCCGCCCCGCGATCCTCGAGTTCGAAGTAGACATGCGCCGGCACCTCGCCCAGGCCGATGCAGCCCCCGAGCGTGGACGCGACAGGCAGCGCGCCGAGCGCGCCGAGGAGCCGCCTGCGCGCCAGGCGCCTCATGGCGGCGTCTCCCCGGGGCCCAGTTGCGCTGGCGACGGGCCGAGCAGCGCCGCGCGCGGGTCGCGCAGGCGCTCGGCGGCACGCGACAGTTGCTCGGCCCCCTGCCGCAACTCGCGCGCGGTCGCGCGCAGCTCGAGCGCCCCGGCGTCGGCAGTCGACTCGAGCCGGCGCGCGATCGCCGCGGAGTCGCGCTCGAGCGCCCTGGCCGCCGCCGACAGATCGCCGAGCGCTGCCTGCGCCTGGCGGCCGAGCGGTTCGATGTCGCGCAACGCGGCGCTGCCCTGCTGCGCGAGCTGCCCGATCGATGCCGCGATCTCGTGGCTCGAGCGCTGCATCGCCAGCGCGGTGTCGCCAATGCCCACTGCCGCCACGTCGATCCGGTCGAGCCGACGGTCGAGGCCGGCCGCCAGGTCGCGCACGGCTGCCACCGCGCCGATCAGCGTCTTGCGGTTCTCGGCGTTCAGCAATTGCCCGACACCGGCCATCGCCGACTCGCTGGTCAGCGCGAGCCGGCTCAACGCGCCGGCGATCTGTTCGAGATCCGAGGTGCCCTCGGGAATCAGCGGATAGCGCTCGCCTTCGTGGACCTGCACCAGCTCCGGACCCGGTGTTCCGGGCGTGACCAGGTCGATGCGGGCAAGTCCGGTCACCAGGTTGCGCGCGATCACCGCGGACGTGTTGTCGCTGACCGGCGTCTCGCGATCGACGCGGATCGTCACCTCGACCCGGTTGATGTTGTCGCGCGAGATCGAGTACTCCTGCACGCGACCGACCTTGACGCCGCGCATGTTCACGTCGCTGCCCAGCTGCAACCCGTCGAGCGACTGGTTCTCGAAGTGGATCGCATAGAAACGGTAGCCGGCGGCGGCGCCGCCGGCGGCCAGCCACAGGTAGGCCGCGGCGACTGCCGCGATCAGCGCCAGCACGATCGCGCCCACCAGCGTGTATCGGCCTTCAGGCTCCATCCGGTCGTTCCTCCGACGCGAGCATTCTACGGCGGCCCTCGAAGTACGCGCGTATCCACGGATCGTCCGACGCCGTCACCTGCGCGAGCGTGCCGTCGGCGACGACCCGTCCGCTGCCGAGCACGACCACGCGTCGCGCGATCGACACCAGCGTGTCGAGGTCGTGCGTGACCAGCAGCACCGTGATGCCCAGGTCGCGGCACAGCGAGGCAAGCAATGCATCGAAGGCGCGCGCGGTGATCGGGTCCAGGCCGGCGGTCGGCTCGTCGAGGAACAGCACCTCCGGCTCGAGCGCGAGCGCGCGCGCGATCGCCGCCCGCTTGCGCATGCCGCCGGACAGCTCGCTCGGCCGCTTCGTCCCGGCCGACACGGGCAGCCCCGCCATCGACAGCCGCAGGTCGACCAGCGGCCCGATCAGATGGGGCGGGATGCCGCCGTGCTCGATCATCGGCGTCGCTACGTTGCCGGCCACGGTCAGCGACGAGAACAGCGCGCCGTCCTGGAACATCACGCCGATCCGGCGCCGCAGCGCAGCCAGTTGCGACGCCGGAGCCGTCCAGACATCGGTGCCGAGCAGCCGGATGCAGCCCTCGCTCGGCCGCTGCAGGCCGATGATCTCGCGTAGCAGCACCGACTTGCCGCTGCCGCTGCCGCCGACCAGCGCCACCAGTTCGCCGGGGCCGATCGACAGATCGACGCCCTCGTGCACGAGCTGGCTCCCGAAGCGCGTGCGCACCGCCTCGACCTCGATCACCGGCGCGCTCACAGCCCCGTCGCCTGCAGCAAGACCGCGAACAGCGCATCGAGGAGGATCACCGCGACAATGCCCTGGACGACGGTCGAGGTCGTGTTCAGCCCGATCGAGCGCGTGTCGCGGCTCACCGACATGCCCATGCGGCAGCCGATCACCGCGATGACCAGCGCGAACACGGGCGCCTTCAGCAGCCCGATCACGAAGTGCCGCGGCGCGAGCGCATCGTGCAGCCGGCCGACGAAGGTGGACGGCGTGACGTCGAGCATCCGGTCGGCGATGACCATCGCGCCCAGCATGCCCATCAGGTCGCCGACGAACACCAGCAGCGGCAGCGACAGCACCAGCGCGAGCACGCGTGGCACCACGAGAACCTGCTCGGCGGACAGCCCCAGCGTGCGGATCGCGTCGATCTCCTCGGTCAGCTTCATCGTGCCGAGTTGCGCCGTGAACGCCGCACCCGATCGGCCGGCGACGATTATCGCGACGATCAGCGGCGAGAACTCGCGCGCCAGCCCGAGCGCGACGCCGTCGACGACGAAGATGTTCGCGCCGTACTGCTCGGCCTGAAGTCCGAGCAGATAGGCGACGACCAGCCCGATCAGGAAGGTCACCAGCGCCACCACCGGGATCGCCGATACGCAGACCTGCGAGAACTGCGCGAACAGCTCCTTCAGGCGCAGCCGGGCCGGATTCGCCGCGACCCGCGCCAGCTCGGCCAGCACGCGGCCGAAGTAATCGAGATGGCCGTGAAGCAGCTCCAGCAGCCAGATCGTCGCCACGCCCACCTGCGCAACTATTCCACGGCGCGGCGGCGCAGCAACCGGCACGAGGTCGGACAGCCGCTGCCGCACCAGCTCGGCGATCCGCGCGTGCGCTGCGGAAAAGCCGCGCATCGAGACGGCCGCTGGCGGAACGCCGACACCCGCGATGCGCCGCCAGACGAGCAGTGCGGCAGCGGTGTCGATCTCCGCCAGCGCGGCGCCGTCGAGCACGACTGGCGCCGCAAGGCGTCCCGGCTCGACGCCGGCCGCGTCGAGCGCCGCATCGAGCTCGCCGAGCCGCGACAATCGCCAGGCGCCGCCGAGGCGGATCACGCTGCCTTCGGCCTCGCGATCGATGCGGCAGCTGGCGTCGGTGGAAGTCATCGCAGGTTGAACCCGGGCGGCGCGGGAATGATCGTAGCGTGAACTCAGGGGCCTGGCGGCGTCGAATCGAACCCGCGCCGCGGGCACGGTCCCGCGGGTTCCGGGCGAGAATACACGGGGGCGCGGCCTGCTGCCGGTCCGACATGAGGACACGATGATCGAGGCGACGACCGACCCGGGCCGGTGGGCATCCTGGAGGAGCGCCGAGCGCCGGCGGCTGATCGCCGAGCGCTTGGCAATGCCGGCGGGCGAACGACGCCGCGGCGCGGACCGGATCGGCGCGACCCTGGACCGGATCGTCGGCGACGCGTCGGACCTGATCGTCGCCGTCTACTGGCCGATTCGCGGCGAGCCCGATCTGCGCGGATGGATCGACTCGATCCGCGCCAGGGGCGCGCGCTGCGCGCTGCCGGTCGTCGTCGCACCCGGTGTGCCGCTGGTGTTTCGTCGCTGGGATGCCGGCGCCAGGCTACAGCCGGGCATCTGGAACATCCCGGTGCCGGCGGACGGTGACCGCGTCACGCCGCATCTCGTGATCGCGCCGGTCGTCGGCTACGACGTGGCGGGCTACCGACTCGGCTATGGCGGCGGCTACTACGATCGCACGCTGGCGGCCGCGGCGCCCCGTCCGCGGGCGATCGGTGTGGGCTACGCGCGATCGGCGCTGCCGAGCATCGATCCGCAGCCACACGATATTCCGATGGACGCGATCGTCACCGACGGAGGCGTCGTCCCACTGTCCCACCAATTGTCCCATTTCTGGAGTGGGACTCGAAATCCTTGACAGCGTCGGTGGGATCCACTCAAATCGATCGCAACCAACGGACGGGCGAGGGGCTGCGGTGGAGGCCGACACGCTGCTGCGCGAAATCGTCGAATACTGCCGCAAGGCGGGCGTCGCCGAGTCGACGTTCGGACGATTCGCGGTCAACGACGGGAAGTTCGTCAACCGCCTTCGCGACGGCGGGCGGATCACGACCGCGACGGCCGAGCGGGTGCGCAGTTTCATCTCGAGCGATGCCCGGCCCGCCGGGCGCGCGGGCCGACGGTTCCTGATCGAGCCCTCCACGGCGGCACGCCCGCCGGTCGCGCGCCCCAATCCGCACGAGCCGCCGGCGCACGTCGGCCGCAACTTCCGCTTCTTCGACAACCGGCAGAAGTACCAGCTCTTCGTCAGCACCTGCTCCGAGAAGTCGGTCGTCGCGCAGCGGGTCGCGATGGAACTGGTCAACATCCACCCGACGCCGCCCGCGGTGCGCGT
>Ga0105106_10003668_pt1 | contig 10929 bp, 9 predicted proteins | sample PPLLaktember2015_5_FD_79109 | JGI IMG/M metagenome (GOLD analysis project Ga0105106, IMG submission 79109) | Freshwater sediment microbial communities from Prairie Pothole Lake near Jamestown, North Dakota, USA - PPLs Lake P8 Core (1) Depth... | ecosystem: Environmental > Aquatic > Freshwater >... | reverse complement strand
CAATTGCCATTGGTGATGCAACCGGTCATGGTGTAAAAGCCGGAACTCTTGTAGCCATAGTTAAAGGTCTTCTTCATGTTCTGAGTCCTGAATTACCTGTAGAACAGACTTTAGCTAAAATCAATACTTCTATCAGGTCAATGCAATTGGGTAATCTTTATATGGGGTTAACACTCCTGAAAATTAATAATTCAGATATTAGTATCTCTTCAGCGGGTATGCCTCCTATTTTGCTCCTCAGGAAAAATGAAGGAAGGATTGAAGATATAATTATTAAAAGAATGCCTCTTGGTGCTACTGAAAAAATAAATTTTGAAGAACACCATATTAAAATGAATTTGGGAGATACACTTCTTCTTTTAAGTGATGGATTACCTGAACTATTTAATTCAAACAAAGAAATGTTTGAGTATAAAAGGATAAAAGAAATATTAACTAATAATACTGGGAAAAATCCGGAAGAAATAATTGAAGAATTAAAATTTGCCGCGGATAAATGGAGGAACGGTTCTCCTCAAAATGATGATATGACTTTTATTGTAATTAAACATAAATAAGATTCTACAATCTCTGTTTGAATCAAATTACCGGCAATTCAATAAATATTTTTATATTGGTTATTAAATGGATTTCATTACTATCATAATATTTCTAGGGATTGTTCAGGGAGTTTTTGTCGGCATACTTCTCTTAACTTTAAACAGGGGGAATGTAAAAGCTAACCGGCTTCTGGGAATATTAATGATACTTTTCTCTTTAAGTATTTCCGGTTTTGAATTAGAAAGGATTCCATTAGATGAAGATTTACATTTTTTGTCAGATATCCCGTCGTCAGTGATTTTCACATTCGGTCCTTTATTTTTCTTTTATGTTATAACCCTTACGAGAAGAGATTTCAGGTTTAACAAAAAATCACTAGTACACTTTATTCCTTTTTTCCTCCTTATTGTATTTAATATTGTTTTTTATTTGTTCATTTCTAATGAAGAATCCAGAACAGGAAATGATCAGCTTTTTTCAACTGCCGACAGTTTAATACTTGGACTACAGCTTATTCATATTTTTATATACCTGTTCTTTACTAAAATTGTAATTAAAGAACATGAACTTAAAATTAAATCCACACTCTCATCAATGGATAATATAAATCTTCGATGGCTTAATCTTTCAGTACATCTTTTTAATGGAATTTTCGGATTAATAGCAGTCTTTCTTATTCTATCTGTCATAGGGATAAACATTGACGATTACTTTAATAATATTATACCTGTATTGGTTGCATTGATAATTTTGGGTTTAGGTTACTGGGGGTTTAAACAACCGATTATTTTTCCCGTTGAATCAGATAGTGTAAAAGTAAGAAAATATGAATGGTCTACTTTAACAGATGAAAAAGCCGATGATTATTTAATCAAATTAAAAGTTATTATGAATGATGAAAAACCATATTTGGAAAGTAGTCTGACTCTTCAAAAACTTGCAGATATGGTAGGAATTTCTCCGCAGCATCTTTCACAGATAATTAATGAAAAATTAAATCAAAATTTTTTTGATTTCATTAATTGCCACAGGATTAAAGAAGCAAAAAGATTATTGGTTGATCCCAAAGGCGAATTATTAACAATCCTGGCAATTGCCGAAGAGGTTGGATTTAATTCCAAGTCATCTTTTAATACGGCATTTAAAAAAATTACCGGTATGACTCCAACAGAATATAAAAAATCTCTTTCAAATCTCTCCTGAAATTATTCCGCCTGTCATTAATATCAACCGAACCATGTACAACTTTATCATTTAAGACAACAACTTTAGTTCGACTTTATCTATTGAGACGACGCTTCGTGTTATAATCAATATTTTTACGCTATGTTTTTAATTACAGAAGGGAATAAAATGAAAATTCTATCGGTATCAATTTTATTAGCAATAATTTTTAGTTGTCAATTATTTTCACAGGAAGAAACATTAATTGGCAATGATGATATTTCTCATGGTGGTTTTGGCGGGCCTGTAATTAAATACACACAAATTAAAGGAGAACCCGGTGTATTGGTTGGCGGACGAGGTGGCTGGATTATTAATCATTCTTTTATAATTGGCGGCGGCGGTTATGGTTTAGTGAATAACATCCATGCAAATAATACTGTTATGGCAGGTTTTTGGGGAACTGAACCTTTTATAAATTTTGGATACGGCGGACTCGAACTCGAATATATAATAAAATCCGATCAGCTTATACATTTTTCTGTTTATACTTTAATTGGCGGAGGTGGTGTTACCTACAGAGATGAATTATGGAATGATAATAATGACTGGGATGAATGGAATTTTGGATCAGATGCTTTCTTTGTTTTTGAACCTGCAGCCAATGTTGAATTAAATATTATCAGCTTCTTCAGAATTAGTGCTGGTGTTAGTTACAGGTTTATTTCAGGAGTGGAGTTTGATGATTTGAAGAATAGTGATCTTGATGGTCCTTCTGCAGCTTTAACATTAAAATTTGGTAATTTCTAATATGTTATCTGCAGGGGAGAAAATTTGCCTTTTAACAGGATCAGATTCCGGTATTGGGAAAGCAGCGGCAAAAAGTTTAGCACAACTTGAAACTAAACTCTTACTTGTTTCAAGAAGCAATAACCGCGGAGAAAGAGCGGTCCACGAAATTAAAACATTAACCGGCAATAACGATATTCATTTATTCATTGCTGATCTCTCTTCACAGGAGTCTATTTTCAACCTTACCGGGAAGATAAAAGAAAAATTTACAAAGATAGATATCCTGATAAATAATGCTGGAGCTTATTTTTCAAAAAGACATTTAACTACTGACGGAATTGAAGCAACTTTTGCAGTTAATTATTTATCAAGATTTTTTTTGACAAATCTCCTTCTCGATTTGCTTAAGCAGAGTAATGAAGCAAGAATTATAAATGTTTCAGGAGAGAATCATAGAAAAGGGAAAATAAATTTTAATGATTTAAGCTTAGCTGAAAATTACTCGGCATTTTCTGCAAATGCTCAATCGAAGCTGGCTGATATTTTATTTACATATTCCCTAGCAGATAGATTAAAGAATACAAACATAACGGTTAACTGTTTACATCCCGGATCTGTAGCAACAAATATTATTTATTCAGATCCGGATGCAAATGCTGCGGGAAAAATTTTATATGGTTTAGTTTCACTATTCTTTACTAAACCTGAAAAAGGATCTGAAACAATTATTCACCTTGTCGCTTCTCCTGAAGTATCACAAATAACGGGTAAATATTTTATTAATAAAAAAGAAGTCAGTTCATCCCGTCTTTCATATGATAAAAACCTTGCAGCAAAATTATGGAATGAGAGTGAGAGGCTGACATCAAAATTTCTCCATTACGAATTTAAAGATAACTAACCGGGACATTTATGAATCCTATAAATAAAAAAATAGATATTGTTTTTTTGATAATTATTCTTTCAAACATGCCATTCATTTCCTCCTATGCACAAAAAAAATCATATACTCTTGATGATGCAATAAATACCGCTCTGGTGAATAATCGTGAAGTAATTATTGCAAAAATGAATATTCAAAAATCGAATGCCGCAGTAGGGGAAGCATTTGGTTATGCACTGCCAAGTTTAGATGTATCAGCGGACTTTGCACACTTCCTTAAGAAACCCAAAACACCTTTCCCTGATTTTGGTGCACTTTTAGGCAATGCAACATATTCTATTTTATTTGATGAAGGAGTTCTTCCCAGAGATGATGATAAGTTTAAACCGGTTGGTTATTCACTTCAGTCATTTGCCCAGTCAAACAGCTATCAAACAAAAGTCCAGGTGACACAGACTCTTTTCAATTCTGCTGTATTCCGTGGAATAGGTGCGTCGCAAATCTATCTTAATCTTTCTAAGGAAGAATATAACCGGGTAGCAGCTTCTACAATACTAAATGTAAAAAAAGCTTTCTATGGAGTCCTACTTTCTAAACAGCTTTTGCAGATTACAAAAGACAGTTATGAGAATGCCCAGGATAATTTAAAGAATGTAAAAGCGATGTATGAACAGGGATTAGTTTCTGAGTTTGATGCACTGCAGGCAGAAGTTAATGTTGAAAATATTAAACCAGTTGTTCAGCAGATGGAGAATACACTAAAATCTGCTCAGGATGGGTTAAAGATAAATCTTGGAATTGATCAGAATGAGGATATAGATGTTGAAGGAGAACTAGCTTATTCCAAAGAAATGATTCCGGATAAAAATGAAACTGTCCTGCTTGCATTAAAAAATAATTATGGTATTAAATCGATGCAGTTAAAAATGGAAGTTGATGATGCTTTTATTGATCTGGATCGTTCCGAATACTGGCCTTCTGTTTATGCTTTTGGAAATTATACTTATGCAGGTTCAGCAGATAAATGGAATTTCCAGAATTATTCTTCCGCTATGGTTGGAGTGACTTTTTCTATGAATCTTTTCATGGGGCATCAAACTAAAAACCGGGTTGAACAAAGAACAATTTCTCTTCAGCAAACAGAACAGCAATTGTTTCAGTACAAAGATTTTATTTCAACAGAAGTAAAAGCAAAATTGAATGAGTTAATAAGAGTTGAGCAAACATTGGAAGCCCAGGAAAGAAATGTAATACTTGCTGAAAAGGCTTATAAAATTGCGACAATAAGATATAATGAAGGTATAGGTAACCAGCTTGTGGTTCAGAATGCCGATATCGCATTAAGGCAGGCAAAAATAAATAAGCTGCAATCCGTATATGATTATTTAATTGCTCGTTCAACTCTTGATGAACTACTTGGTGTTGTTAAAGAAAAATATTTTAAACCGGAAATAGTTGAATGAAAATACAATTAATGAAAAAAATGGATTTAAACATTATCGGAGAACTAAAAATGAAATTGAAAAATATACTGGTAGTAATTCTCTTTCTTCCAGCAGTAGTATTTGTTAGTTGCGGAGAAAAAGAAGAACCTACAAAAAGTGTTGAAGAGATCAGGAAAGAAGAAGGGGTTCCTGTTAAAATAAGAATACTCGATACCAAACCATTTGAAAAATACTATAGCTTCTTTGCAAAGTTGAGCGGAATAAAAGAAGCGACAAAAGGGGCAATAGTTGGTGGCAAGATTGAAAAAATAAATGCAATGGTTGGTGAACAAATTGCAAAAGACCAGGTCATCGTAGAGTTTGATGAAACTAATCCCGGCTTGCAATATGAACAGGCAAAGACAGGTTTAACGAATGCAGAAAAAACTTACCTGAGATTAAAAACTCTTCTTGAAGCCGGTGAAACATCACAGGCAAATTTTGATGGTGCAGAAACCCAATATCTTGTTGCAAAAAGAAATTATGAATCATTAAAGCAAATGCTATTCATTGAATCTCCATTTGAAGGAATTCTTGTAGATATAAAAGTTAACGAAGGTGATAATGTTGATAAAGACACACATCTTTTTACTGTTGCCCAGTTGAATAAAATGCGTGCTAAAGTTTGGGCATCGGAAAGTGAAATAAGACAGATAAAAAAAGGAATGGTAGCTCAAATGAATTACAACGGGAAAAAGTATTCCGGAAGAGTAGTTGATGTTTCTCTTGCTGCTGATCCATTTAAACAAGCATTTTATGCTGAAGTTGAATTTGATAATCCAAACAGGGAATTAAAGAGCGGTGTAATTGCAGATATAAAAATCCTTACTTATAAAAATTCCAGCGCGGTTATTGTTTCAAGGAATCTTGTTTCCAAAGATGAAAAAGGTAATTATGTTTTTGTGGTTAAAAACGGAATTGCTGAAAAACGGTATATAAAAAATGGTAACGATAGTGGATTGGATTACGAAGTGAAAGAAGGTTTAGCTAAAGGTGATAATCTTGTTGTCCAAGGTAATACTCTGTTGGATAATGGTACTAAAGTTAAAGTGATTCAATAAAAGGAAGATAAAATGTTTCTTGCAAAAATTTCAATCGAACGCCCCATTATGACAACAATGGGATTATCTGTTTTCCTCATCTTCGGAATAATCGCGTATTTAACTTTAAACCTTGAACTCGATCCTGATGTAGAAATTCCTTATGTAACAATTGTAACAACATATCCCGGTGCCGGACCAAAGGAAATTGAAACGCTTATCAGTAAAAGGCTGGAAGAATCTGTTTCAACAATAAGCCAGATTGAAAGAGTTGAATCCTATTCGCTTGATGGTTTATCAATTGTAATAATTGAATTTAAACTTGGGAAAGGTGTCGATATAGCAAATCAGGAAGTGAAGGATAAAGTAGATGAAATAATTAACGATCTTCCTGAAGAAGCCGATTTGCCCATCGTTCAGAAAGTAGATCTTAAACAATTCCCGGTTGCTGAGGTTGTTCTTAGTGGTGATCTCGATCCTCGTGAGCTTTATGAAATTGCTGACAAAAATCTGAAGGACAGGTTTTCCCAAATAGAAGGCGTTGCCAAAGTTGATATAACAGGCGGACAGGAAAGAGAAGTTAGGATTGTACTTGATAACAGGATTGCTTATGAAAATATGATCTCGCTTCCGCAGCTTTTGCAAATTTTAAAAGCGCATAACCTGGATATTCCCGGTGGTTATTTTAAAATAAAAGACCAGGAATATACTGTAAGGCTTGATGGAGAATTTGCAAACCCCGATGCAATAAAAGATCTGCAGGTTCCGACTCCTTTCGGACCAAAGAAAGTTCAACAGTTTGCCCAGGTGTACGACGCAGGAAAAGATATAAGACAACGTGCAGTTTACTATGACAACATAAAAAATGTCCGCGATGAAAATGTTGTTCGAATGGGAATTATAAAAAGCAGTGAAGGTAATGTTGTTAAAGTTGCAGATGCTATAAGAAATGTAATTCCGGAAATTCAATCAATTCTGCCAAAAGGCTGTAATCTTCAAATGGTTAATGATGAATCTGTCTTTGTAAAAAGCAGTGTTGATGATACGATGAGTAATGTTTACCTTGGAGTTATATTTACAGGTTTGGTCCTTCTTCTATTTCTTCATGATATTCGCGCCACATTTATTGTTGCTCTCTCAATGCCCACATCAATTATATCAACATTTTTTCTGCTTAAAGCATTTGGTTTAACTCTTAATATGATGACATTGATGGGGCTTTCAGTTTCAGTAGGTGTCCTTGTTGCCAACTCAATTGTGGTGATTGAAAATATCTTTCGTTATAAAGGATTAGGAAAGAATAATAAAGAAGCTTCCTACTATGGAACCTCCGAAGTTACTGTTGCCGTTTTGGCGGCTACTTTAACAAACCTTGTTGTTTTTCTTCCAATAGTTAATATGTCTTCAATTGTAGGGCAATGGTTAAAGGAATTAGCTATGTCAGCAGTGTTTGCTACAATATTTTCTTTAATTATGTCTTTTACACTAACACCAATGCTTGCATCTCTTATTCTTCCGAAAGGAATACCAAAGAAGCCTAAAATTGCATATTGGTTTGATGAGATGGAAAATAAAATTGTTAATAGCTATAAAAGAATACTTGCTTCTTCTTTAAAGACAAAGTCAAGAGGTTGGATAATTGTAATTGCCACATTTATATTATTCTTTTTAGTGCTGATGACTATTGGTCCAAAAATCGGATTTGAATTTATGCCTTCTTTCGATGACGGAAAGATCAGGGTAAATATTGAACTGCCTGAAGGTTATAACCTTGAAGAAACTTCTAGGGTTTTGGAGAATGTTGAGGGAAAGATAAAGAAGCATAAGGAAGTTACACATATTCTTACCGATGTCGGGAAACTAAGTAATATTAATATTGGGACAAACATGGCTTCAATGGTGGTTCAGCTTGTTGATGTAAAACAAAGAGATCTTGGTATTCAGAAAATGATTTCAAAATTTGTTGAAGAACTTTCTGATATTCCAAATGCAAAAATCACTGTTGATTTTGCTTCCTCAATGGGAGGACCCGGTGCACAGGTACAATTTTATTTGATGGGTCAGGATTTGAATAAGCTTGAAGAACTAAAACATCAGATAATCACAAAAATAAAAGATGTTCCTGGTTTAATTAATTTCGATAATTCATCAAGGGCAGGAAAACCTGAAATTACTGTTTATCCTAAGCGGGAAATGCTTACAGAAACAGGCTTAACGGTGACTGAAGTGGCCCTTACTCTCCGTTCATCAATTGAAGGAATCGTGTCATCAAAATACAGGGAATTTGGAAATGAATATGATATTACTGTAACACTTGATGACAGATCGATAAGTTCTCCGGAGGATATCGGAAATATTACAGTCATTTCGCCCGTAACAGGAGCTGTAAGATTATCGCAGGTTGCCGATATAAAATTCACAACCGGTTATACAAAAATTTTGCATAGGGATAAATTCACTTCAATTTCATTTACGGGTTCTCCTGCTGCAGGCTTTCCCCTTGGAACAGTAACCGGCGAAATAGATAAGAGACTTGCCGGAATAGAACTTCCTCCGGGTTATGCAATTAAATGGGGAGGTAATGTAAAAATGATGAATGAAATGGTTTCTGATATGATGTTCGCTTTCTTTCTTGCAGCATTATTAACCTATATGCTTCTGGCAGCTATTCTTGAAAGTTTCTGGCAGCCAGTAATGATTATGTTGACAGTAGTTCTTGGAATGATTGGAGTATTCCTTTCATTATTCATTACTAATACTTCATTCAGCATAACATCATTAATGGCAATAATAATGCTGATTGGAATTGTAGTAAACAATGCAATATTAATCCTTGATTATACAAACCAGTTAAGACGAGAACAAGGAATGAATTCTCATGACGCATTATTAGAAGCATGCCCGATAAAACTTAAACCGCAAATAATGTCATCGGTTGCTATTATTCTTGGTATGCTTCCGCTTGCAATGGGAATAGGAGACGCAGGTAAAGAGATGCGGATTCCTCTCGGTGTTGTTGCAATTGGTGGTTTAATAGCTTCTACATTATTAACCATATTTGTGATACCGGCATTTTATTTTATTACATCAAAAGTAAAAACTGTAATAGGAAAACAAATTAATTGAAAAATGCAATCAGTCAATTATAAATAATAATGGAGTCAAAAATGAAAATGTCCGTTATGAATACAATGAAATTATTTCTTTTATCACTTATGGTTTTTTATGGGTGTGATGAAGAATCTTCCAATATCAATAATAATGAAACTATTTATGGTTCCGGCAATGTGGTAACGCAAACAAGAAATGTTGATGAATGTTCAGGTATAACTATACAAAATGTCGGGAACATATATTTAACTCAGGATGAAAATCAGTCTATCCGTGTCGAAGCTGATGATAATATTATTGATGATGTAATAACCCGTAAAGAGAATGGGATTCTTATTGTTGGTTTGGAAGATGGAAGCTACTCCAACATTACTCTTAAAATTTTTGTTTCACTGAAAACAATTAAGAGTCTCTCAATTAATGGCGCCGGAAATATTACTACCGAAAATTCATTTATTTGTGACAGCTTGAACCTGGCAATTAATGGTGCGGGAAATGTTAATCTTAAAGGAAATGGAAATTATCTTAATTGTTTTATTAATGGCGCAGGCAATGTTATGGCACAAGAGTTCATTGTTCAGAAGTGTAGAGTGCTTGTTAATGGAGCCGGAACATGTACTGTTAATGTAACCGAAGATTTAGATGCTTCTGTAAATGGAGTAGGAACAATTTTTTATTATGGTAATCCTGCAAATGTAAAAACTTCAATTACCGGACTTGGGCAGATAATTCGAAGATAGTCTGGGTGATTTCACAACCAATGATATAGTAAAAGAATTCTTCAAATAATTTTAAGAGTTAATTATGAAAAAATTTCCCGGAATAAATACTCTAATTAATTTATGCTGCACTCTATTCATGCTTAATTCTTATTTGTTATTACCTTCGGAGTGTAAAGCTCAGGAAAAAAGTGAGGCAAATCGGGATTCGATAATCGCAGCAGCACGTGAGATTATTGCTTTGCAAAAATACTGTGCACTTATAACAATAGACTCAATTGGTCTGCCGTCAATCAGGACAATGAACCCTTTCCCACCGGAAGAAGACATGTTTGTCTGGATGGCAACTAATCCCAAAAGCCGCAAGATACAGGAAATCAAAAATAACCCAATGGTATGCCTTTACTATGCAGATCATAGCCAGGCTTCAGGGTATGTTGCAATAACCGGTAAGGCGATTTTAGTAAATGATATGAGTGAAAAGATGAAGAGAAAAAGAGATTATTGGGAACAGGCATTTCCAGACTGGGAAAAAGATATGGTTCTGATTAAAGTAATTCCTTTGAAAATGGATGTATTGAATTACAAAAGAAAAATGTTTAATGATCAGGTTACCTGGAGGGTTCCATCAATAGAATTTGAAAATCCATAATGTTATAATTATACACTCAATAGGAGCATAATTATGCTTAAACTTTTAAAGCTAATCCATTTTGAAAAATGAGGAAGTTGTATGAATAATAGAATAGAAATAGCAATACAAAAATTTGAATCAGGGTATAATTGTGCGCAGGCTGTATTGTTTGCATGCTGCGATAATTTTAGCATTGATAAAGACAAAGCATTAAAAATCGCTTGCGGCTTCGGTGCCGGAATGGGCAGGAAACAGGAGGTTTGTGGCGCTGTTACTGGTGGAATTATAGCCATTGGATTGAAGTACGGCAGAGGTAAGAAAGATGATCAGTCTGCTACTGAAATAACTTATGAAAAAACAAGAGAACTATTGGATAAATTTCAGGTAAGGCATGATACATTTATTTGCCTCCAGTTGCTTAATGGATGCAACCTCACGACTGAAAAAGGACAGAAATATTTTAAAGAGAATGATTTGAAAACTAAAGTCTGCAGCAAATGTGTCCAGAGCGTGATCGAGTTAATGGAAGATATATTATAGAGAATTAATGAGAATCTTTCCT
>Ga0105106_10003667_pt1 | contig 10932 bp, 8 predicted proteins | sample PPLLaktember2015_5_FD_79109 | JGI IMG/M metagenome (GOLD analysis project Ga0105106, IMG submission 79109) | Freshwater sediment microbial communities from Prairie Pothole Lake near Jamestown, North Dakota, USA - PPLs Lake P8 Core (1) Depth... | ecosystem: Environmental > Aquatic > Freshwater >... | reverse complement strand
GGTGCAATCGTTATCCCGTTCCTATCCCGGTGGTATCACCCGCTATCGCGGACTCAACCACCGGCTAATGGCTTTGAACCCTCCGGGTTCGCTTCTGATCGTTGTTCCAAAAGATCTGCACCCTTTTCGATATGCGGAAGCACGACTACCTGAGCTCCCATCTCTTCATTTCCCCAACATAGACCCATAACCGGCGCTTCTGAAGAGGATAAGCATCCCGGCCTTCCGTGCCCGCGACGACTTCGGAAACATCAGGCAGCCGAACCCGCTGCGACTCAGGAGCTCGCGGTGTATCCACTCTCGTTTTCTGGCCTTCCAGAACTCTTCGCCATCTTCATTATACACTGAATAATCACACCCGGGTCTGAAAGCGATCAACGGAGGCCAGAATTCCCGGGGACTTACAGGCCGGCGATTGCACCCAAAGGCGTTCATGGCGGTTTCACGGAATTTTGAGTTGCAAACACTTCCATAATTGGGTTAGCAATAGAAATTTCTGGAATGACCCGCGCTCGTGCGCGTTTTAGGAGCGGGGAAGGTCTGAAGACGGTGCGATGTGCAGGGGATCACAAAATTCAGCACGGAGGAAATTCTATGTCTGATGCGCTTGACGTAAACCGGAGCATTCTTGTGGTGGGGAGCGGCATGTGCGGCTTGAGCGCTGCTCTGGAAGCTGCCGAAGCGGGCTTCCAGGTCTACATGGTGGAGAGGGAGCCCTATCTCGGCGGCAGGGTGGCCCGCATGAACAAGTACTTCCCCAAGCTGTGCCCGCCGAGCTGCGGGTTGGAGATCAATTTTCGCCGGATCAAGAACAATCCTCTCATCCGTTTTTTCACGATGGCTCAAGTGGAGAAGATCAAGGGAGAAGCGGGCAGCTTCGATGTGACGATCACGCTTCAGCCCCGCTACGTCAATGAGAAGTGCACGGGATGCGGGGCCTGCGCCGAAGCGGCCTCCACGGAAATTCCCAATGAATTCAACTATGGCCTCGACAAGGTGAAGGCTGCATACCTTCCCCATGAATTCGCCTTCCCCATGAGATATATCATCGCCCCTGAGGTGATCGGTACCGAGGAAGCGGAAAAAATCAAGGCATCCTGTGGCTATGACGCCGTCGATCTGACCATGCAGCCCCAGCAGTTCGACCTGAAGGTCGGGGCCATCGTCTGGGCCACGGGCTGGAAGCCCTACGAGGCGGAAAATATCCTCTATTACGGCTTTGGAAAGAATCACAACGTGATCAGCAACGTCATGATGGAGCGGTTGGCCTCCCTCAGCGGCCCGACCCAGGGAAGGATCACTCGCCCATCGGACAGCGCCCAGGCCAAGAAAGTTGCGTTCATCCAATGTGCCGGCTCCCGTGACGAGAACCACCTGCCCTACTGCTCGGGCATCTGCTGCCTGGCGTCCCTCAAGCAAGCCACCTATGTCCTGGACCAGGTCCCGGATGCCACCGCCACCATTTATTTCATCGATATCCGGGCTCTCGGCAAATACGAGGATTTCTTCACCAGGGTGCAGTCCGACGACCGGGTGACCCTCATCAAGGGCAAAGCCGGCGAGATCACCGAGGACCCGGCAACGGGCCTGGTCACTGTTCAGGTGGAGGATCAGGCCACGGGCAAGATCCTCAGGGATCAATATGATCTCGTGGTCCTGGCCACCGGCATGGTGCCCAACTCCTCACAAGAAAAAGTCCCCGCAGACGTGGCTTACGATGAACATGGATTCATCCTGAACGAGCAGCCTGCCTCAGGAATTATCGGAGCCGGATGCACCCGAAAACCGGTGGATGTGGCCACCAGTGTTCAGGATGGGACAGCTGCAGCTCTCAAGGCTATTCAGGCGACGTGGAGGAGGTAATTCGATGGATAAGAAGACAGGTGTCTATATTTGCACGGGTTGCGGGATCGGTGATGCGCTCGATGCAGACGCGTTGAGCAATCTGGCGACCTCGGAGTTCAAAGTGGCGAGCTGCAAGCTGTCTCCCATCCTCTGCAGCGCTGAGGGTTTGTCGTTGATCCGCCAGGACATCGACGGGGCCGGCATCGACACGCTGGTCGTCGCTGCATGCTCGCCCCGCGTCATGACCGACGCGTTCACCTTCGAGCTCGACAAGGTCGTCGAGCGCGTCAATCTGCGGGAGCAGGTGGCCTGGTGTCACCCCGCCGGAGACGAAGACACGCAGATGCTGGCGGAGGATCAGCTGCGCATGGGCATCACCAAGGCCAACGAGATGCAGCCGCTGACCCCGTTCGAGGCGGAAGACATGAGCAAGAGGATTCTCGTGGTCGGTGGCGGGCTCACCGGGATGACGGCGGCAGTCGAGGCGGCCAAGGCGGGCTATGAAGCCGTCCTGGTTGAAAAAGCCGGTGAGCTCGGCGGCTATCTGAAGGATGTCCTTAAACTGCCGCCCAGCAGACCTCCCTACGAGGAGCTCCAGGAGAACACCCTGGCAACCCTCGCCGAAGCAGTCGCCGGCAACCCCAAGATCACCGTGTACACCGGCGCTCAGGTGGCGAGCATCGCCGGAGCCCCCTGTCTTTTCGACGTGCAGGTGCAGCAGAATGGAAGCCAGGTCTCCGAGCGCGTGGGGGCCATCGTGATGGCCACGGGAGCGGTTCCCTACGAGGCGGCGAAGCTCGCTCACCTGGGATACGGCACCTCGCCCGACGTGATCACGGCGTCCCAGCTGGAGCTCATGTTCAAGGCCGAAAATGTCACCCGTCCCTCCAACGGTCAGCCCGTATCCAGTGTGGCCTTCATTCTGTGCGCCGGCTCACGGGACCCCGAGCATTTGCCCTATTGTTCGGCAGCCTGCTGCGTCGAATCCCTCAAACAGGCGAAGTACTTCAAAGAGGCCAATCCCGACACCCCCGTCTACATCTTCTATAAGGATATGCGGGCTCACGGCCATTACGAGCTGCTTTACAAGCAGCTGCAGAAAGACGGCGTCTTCTTCGTTCGGGGAAAGATCACGGGTGTGGAAGACGACGGCTCGGGGAGCCTGGTCATCGCCGCCGACGACGAGCTGACCCGATCCCCCATGATGTCCGAAAGCGTGGACCTGGTGGTGCTCGCCAACGGCATGGTTTCCACATCGGCCCTCGGGGAGCCCTTCAAGGCCCAGGCCCCCAAAGAGGGCGAGGAGGAGGCCGAAGTCCCCACGGACACGATCCTGGTCTCGAACATTCTCAACCTCCAGTATCGGCAGGGCCCTGAATTGCCCGCCCTGAAGTACGGCTTTCCCGATTCCCACTTCATCTGCTTCCCCTACGAGTCCCGGCGGACCGGCATTTATCCGGCAGGCACCGTGAGGGCACCCATGGACTATGCCGCGGCCGTTGAAGACGGGACGGGGGCAGCCCTCAAGGCCATCCAGTGCGTCGAGATGGTCTCCCAGGGCAAGGCGGTTCACCCGCGCGCCGGGGATATGAGCTACCCTGAATTCTTCATGCAGCGTTGCACGCAGTGCAAGCGTTGCACGGAGGAATGCCCGTTCGGAGCCATCAACGAGGACGAGAAGGCCAACCCCATCCCCAATCCCACCCGGTGTCGACGCTGCGGTGTGTGCATGGGCGCTTGCCCCGAGCGGATCATCTCCTTCAAGAACTACTCGGTGGCGATGATCGGCAACGTCATCAAGAGCATCAATGTCCCCGATGAATACGACGAGAAGCCGAGGCTCATAGTCCTGGCCTGCGAAAACGACGCCTACCCGGCCCTGGATATGGCCGGAATCCGGCGCCTCAATTACAATGCGTGGATGCGGATCATCCCCGTGCGCTGCCTGGGCTCCATGAACCTGGTCTGGATTGCAGACGCCCTCTCCAAGGGGATCGACGGCATTCTGCTGCTGGGCTGCAAACACGGGGACGATTATCAGTGCCATTTCATCAAGGGGAGTGAGCTGGCGAACATCCGGATGACCAAAATCCAGGAAACCCTGAACCGGCTGCGGCTGGAATCGGAGCGCGTCGGTCTCGAGCAGCTCTCCATAGCGGATTATTCCAGGCTGCCCGAGATCCTGGATGCCTTTGCATCCAAGGTCGAGGCACTGGGCCCCAACCCTTACAAGGGATTCTAAGGATGGCATCCACCCGGGTCATTGGATGAATTCGCAGCACGCTTCAAGAAGGAGTCAGACCACCCATGGAACCGAAAGCTGTTTCTCTCGAAATGCGGGAATATATCGTGGAGATGGGCGCCGAGACCGTCAACTGGTGCATGCAGTGCGGCCTGTGCACGAACCTCTGCCCCTGGCGGCTGGTGCCCGGCGAAACCAGTGAAAGCTTCAACATCCGACACATGCAGCGGCTGGGGCAGATGGGGATGGAGGGCTTTGAGGACGAGATGGTGCTCTTCGCCTGCTCCACCTGCAGCATGTGCCAGACCAACTGTCCCCGGGGCGTCAAGATCGTCGACAACGTGCGGGGCATGCGGGCGAGCATCGTGGGGGGCGGCATGGTCCCCGCCAATCTGCGCCCGATTCTGGGCAGCGCCCATGCCAACGGGAACCCCTGGTCGGGAGCCCGCGAGAATCGTACGGCCTGGCAGGAAGGCCTGAACATTCCGCAGTTCGGGCCCGATACCGAGTATTTCCTCTTCGTCTGTTGCCATTCCTGTTATGATCCCCGCAGCACCAAGGTGGCCAAGAGCATTGCGAAGCTGCTCCAGCACGCGGGGGTGAGCTTCGGAGTCATTGGCGCCGAAGAAAGCTGTTGCGGCGAGAGCATGCGGAAACTGGGAGACGAGGAGCTTTTCCAGAAGCTGGCCCAGTCCAACATCGAGCTGTTCAACGGCAAAGGCGTCAAAAAGATCATCACGACCTCCCCCCACTGCCTCTGGACGTTCAAGAACGAGTATCCCGAAATGGGCGGCGAATGGGAGGTGATTCACTATACCGAGCTGCTCAGCCAGTTGCTGAACGAGGGAAAGCTTGCCTTCCCCAAGGACCTCGGAAAGAAGGTCGCCTTCCATGACCCGTGCTATCTGGGGCGTCACAGCGGCATTTACGACGCCCCGCGCCAGCTGCTGGGAAGCATCCAGGGGGTTGAAGCCGTTGAGCTGGGTCGTCATCGCGAGTTGAGCCTGTGCTGCGCCGGCGGCGGTGGGCGTATCTGGGCGGAAGTGCCCATGGGCGAGCGCTTCGGCGAGCTCAGGGTTACGGATGCCATCGACAGGGGAGCCAGTGTGCTGACGACTTCCTGCCCGTATTGTCTCAACATGCTGACCGATGCGTGCAGCAGTCTCGAGAAGCAGGAAGTTCTGGAGATCAACGAGCTCTCGGAGATGTTGGCCGCCGCTTTGCCTTAGCCCGGGGTCTGCGATCTCGAGAATTGTCCGACGGGGTTGCGTCGGCCTCCCTTCGGGGGGCGATGCAACCCTTTCGTTTCAAGGAATATAGCCCAAGCTTCAAGAACACCTCGGAAACCTTGATCAGTAAGTGATCAGCAGGGAACGGTGATGAACGCCAACGAAGCCCGACAATCGGAAGAAGAGATTCTGAATCCTGACAGCACCTTCACCTTTGCCTGTCATGGAAACCTGCCCTGTTTCACCCAGTGCTGCAGGGACGTCAACATCTACCTGACACCTTACGACATCCTTCGCCTGCGCCGCGCCCTGGGGATCAGCTCCGGAGAGGTTCTGGCCGAATATACGCGGTCGTTCCCGGCAGGCCCCCTGAAGCTCCCCATATTTCATCTCCTGATGGACCCGGACACCCTCCGGTGCAAGCTGGTCACCGAGGATGGCTGTTCCGTGTACGAGAACCGGCCCTGGGCCTGCAGGATGTACCCCCTGGATGTTGCGGGCCGGCCCGGCGAGTACCGGAGGATGATTGGAAAAGATCGCTGCCTGGGACTGGGAGAGAAAACATCCTGGAATGTGGGTGAGTGGTTGCGGAACCAGGGCATCGACGATGCCTATGCGGAGATGGACAGCGAATTGCACTCGGTCATGCCGCAAGACACTCAGTCGGGCGGCTCGTTCGGCGGGGGACTGGGCCAGCTTCTTCTCATGGCCTACGACATCGATCGATTCGCCGACATGATCCAGGAGGACCGCTTCCGATCCCTTTACGAACTGGAGGATGAGGTGCTGCAGGAGGCCCTTCAAAACGACGAAGCCCTCCTTCGCCTCGCGTTTCAGTACATTCGGGCAGAGCTGAGAGATCTGAACCAGCTGGGTTAAACTGATTAGGGATTGGATCCTTCTTTTCTTGATTCACCGCAAAGGCGCGAAGCACGCAAAGAAAGATAGAAATGGACCCTTCGCGACCTTGGCGCCTTTGCGGTGAAAAATCCAGTATAGCATTGGGCGAGCCGCCTCGCCTGACCACGGCCTTTTCATCGAAACGGGATTGAACGCCACGACCAGGCTCCCGCTCATCCCTTCCGGATCGAAATGGTGAAGGTAGGAGCAGCCGGTCCCCGTACCCTCCTCCAGCCCCTTCCATCCCCTTCGGTAGTAGGAGCATTCATCGTTGAAGCATACGAAGAAGAGCTCGGCACTCCACGTGGACAGGGGTGGAGCCCTCCACTTTTTCATCTTCACTCCGCAGTGGGGACAGACGGTTTGGTCTTCAGGCATGACCTTTCACCTTTGCATGGGGTAGTCTTTGGGATCGAGAGACCCATTCCTCATGTAGAGCTCGGCGAATTGCTTCATCGTATCTTTCATGATCTGCCCATAGTTGGGGACGTGGGCACCGAAAGCCTCAGAAATCTTCTCGTAGGAGAGCGAGCCGAGGTCTTCCGCCAGGGCCAGGTAGCGGCTTCGAACGTCTTCGGGGAGGCTGTTGACCACGTTGTACCCGAGCATGTACTCATAGAGCATATACATCTTCTCGAGGACATTCTCCAACTCCTCCGGTTCGTGCTGCTCCCCCCTCTTCTCAACGAGGACCCTGCAGAAGTTCAGGATATAGGGATTACGGGCCTGGGTCTCTCGGTCCGGGGTTCCGGCCTCGGTTGTTCGCGCATCGTCCTGAGTCATTGTGCAACCTCTTTCTGGAATAGTTGAACTGGAGAGGGAGGCCGGCCGGGAACCGGCCAGGGTTCCGGCAGCCAAGGCCATTGGCGCCGATGCGGGTCATCGCTTTTTTCGTCTAACTCATCTGAGGACGATAGGCCAGTCATTAAAGCAGCCATGATCTAATATCATGGATTCAGATCCTGTCCGGATTCAGACGACGAAATGAATCGAGGGAGCAACTCCCGGCGAGGAGACATTCATGCAATATTTATAATAGGTTATGACACATCCGCAGGACATGGCGGGAGCATGGCTCTGCAATGCAGGCGGTTCCGTCCTCTGGATGGCAGCGAAAAGCCAACGTCTATCTGCTCACATTGGGTTCCGCTGTGGACAGCCGATGCAAACTCTGATTTGATGGAGGGTGGCCTGCGGGCCGTGTAATCAACTCGCAGATGCAAAGGATGAAAACCATGCAGTTTCTTTATTTGAAGAGGGTAGCCCTCTCCGTGATGGGGTGCTGGTGCATTCTGACGGCTCACGCGCTCCCCCTCCCGGCCGCGGATGTCGGGTCACCCGCAAAGCCCTCCCTGAGCCTCCCGTCCACCAGTTACGACTTGGAGAGGTCATGGAGGGAGCCGTGGTGGAGCACGATTTCATCGTGAGGAACACGGGGAACGCCACCCTGGAGATCCGGAAGGTCAGCCGGGACTGAGGGTGCACCGTCGCCCGCTTCGACCGGGCGATCCCTCCCGGAGGCGAGGGAAAGATCACGCTCAAGCTGACGCTCAGCGGATTCCAGGGAGATGTGACCAAGACCGCCACTGTGGAAAGCAACGATCCGACGGGCCGAAAGGTCTCCCTGGTCATGCGCGGAAAGGTCAGGAGCCTCATCGCGGTCACCCCTTCGACCAGCGTCTATTTCAAGGGACGCCCCGATGAAGTCAGTGCGAACGTCATCGAGCTGGCCGCCACCGCACAGCCGTTCCGCATCGTGAAGATGGAGAGCAATCTGGACGGAAAGATCCGCTACGGGCTGCAGACGCTGGAAGCGGGGAGGAGGTACCGGCTGGAGACGGCTAATCTCCTGAGAGTTGGCACTTATGGAGGGTTCATCAAGCTCACCACCGACCTCCCCCAGAAGGGGGAAATCGTCGTCCGGGTGAACGGCGCCATAGAGGGCGAATTGCAGGTCACGCCCCTTTCAGTGTTCATAGGAAAACTGCAGGCATCCGAACCGGAGCGCACGGGGCGCATTCAGGTCATCAGCACGCGGGGCAGACCTTTCGAGATCAAGAAGCTCACCTACGATCATCGGCTCGTCCGGGTAGTCCAGGAGCCCCTTTCGGACCGGGCCGGGTTCAGCCTGGCTCTGATCCCGATACTGGAGAACGTTCGGCCTGGAACGAGGCAGTCGACTCCCCTGATCGTCGAAAACGACCTGGCTCCGGACGAGGTGCACGAGGTAGAGGTCCAGGTGGTGAACTTCCCCGTCACTCCCTGAGGTGCTGGGGCCCGATGATCCACTCCCGCAGGCCATGACTCCCATGGAGGCGGATCCGCCCGGGAGGCACCGACGGCGAAGACCTTGTAAGGCCGCGTTTGATTCACTATAATCCGTCAAATCTGAACACTGCTTGGAACGCCGACCAATGAGGAGGATGCCGTGAACCAAGAACAGCCCGCTGCCGTTCCCGGGAAGTGCGTGGAAATCCCCGTCACGATCCGGTTTGGAGATACGGACCCTTACGGTGTCGTGTATTTCGCATCTTATTTTCGCTATTGCCATCATGGAATCGAGGAGTTCATGCGTGCCGTGGGGCTCCCCCCGCACGAGATGTTCCGGAATCAGGAGGAGGGATACGGATTGCCGGTGGCGGGAGCCGCATGCGATTTCTACCGTCCCGTGTGGTATGGGGACACGCTGCGGCTGGCTGTGTTCGTCATCCAGGCCAAGAGCAAGGCGGTGACCTTCGGGTTCCACTTCTATCACGCTCAGACCGGAGACCTGGTGGCCAAAGGCCAGGCGACCATCGTCACCATCGACAAAAGCTGGCATTCGCGGAGCCTGCCCGAAAGACTTCGAAGCGCTTTGGAGCCATATCTGCCGCCTGTGCGGGAATCATGAACCGTTTGAACGTGCGACCGCCAAACGCGTGACCTTCCGCAGAAGATGAAGGCTGTTGAGAAGCCACCGCTTGCTTGATTGACCGTAACGAGGAATGGGGCATTGAGCAAAACCTACCAGGAAATCAATGAAAAGATCCGAAAGGGCCAGGCGGTCGTCGTCACGGCCGAGGAGATGGTCGGAATCGTGAAGAAGAAGGGTCCCGCCCAGGCGGCACGCGACGTGGACGTCGTGACGACAGGGACCTTCGCCCCCATGTGCTCGTCGGGCGCGTTCATCAATTTCGGCCACACACAGCCCCCCATCAAGGCTTCCAAGGTGCACCTGAACGATGTGCCGGCCTACGGAGGCCTGGCCGCGGTGGACATTTACATCGGTGCAACCGAACCGACACACGACGACCCATTGAACAAAGTCCGGCCGGGCTCCTTCGATTACGGGGGAGGACACGTCCTGCACGATCTGGTGGCGGGGAAATCGGTGACCCTCAGGGCAGAGGCTTACGGGACGGACTGCTATCCCAACCGCTCCGTGGAAATGTCGGTAACGCTCGATGATCTGCCGTACGCCGTCCTGTGCAACCCCCGGAATGCCTACCAGAACTACAACTGCGCCGTCAATCTGTCAGGCAGGACCATCTACACCTACATGGGAACCCTGAAGCCGCGGCTGGGCAACGCCAACTACTCCACCTCCGGACAGCTCAGCCCGCTCCTGAACGATCCCTTCTACCGAACTCTGGGACTGGGCACGCGCATCTTCCTGGCCGGCGCTAAAGGTTACATCATCTGGCAGGGCTCCCAGCACAATCCGAATATTCCCCGCTTGCCCAACGGGGTTCCGAGAGCGCCAGCCGGAACCCTCATGGTGCTGGGGGACCTCAAGCAGATGCATCCGCGCTGGCTCATCGGGGTCAGCCTGCAGGGATACGGCTGCTCACTGGCCCTTGGGATCGGGATCCCCATTCCGATCCTGGATGAAGACCTGGCGATGAGCACCGGAGTTTCCGACGAAGATATCGTGACACAGGTCAAGGACTACAGCTTCAACCGAACGGACCCTCTCTGCGAGGTGAACTACGCTCAACTCCGTTCGGGCTCCATCATGGTGGAGGGCAAGGAGGTCGCGACCGTTCCTCTGTCGAGCTATGTGCGGGCTCGAGAAATCGCCGGGATCCTCAAGCAGGCCATAGAAAAGGGAGACTTCGAGCTCGGAGAGCCTCAGCACCTGATCCCCACGGTAACCCGGGACGAACGCAGGCCGGATGAGATGCCGTTGAAGACCTTCGAACAGCCTCAACTGGCATGATGCCGATCGCAGGTTTGCTCAGAAAGTTTTTCACGGCGGCCTTCAATTCAGGCCTCGTGCCAATGGCATAGGCATGGGATGCTTCTTGCTACAACCTCCGCCCGCGCGCCAAGACGAAGGTGAAGCTATCGGGCTCGCCATGCAGCTCCTAACAGATTGTAATCATTAAATGACCTGCTTTGCGCACCCTTGTTTTCCCTTGAGTCCTCTCGATTGCCTGTGCTAGAAGATTGGTCGTGGAATAACGCCTGGGTGGTGGAACCGGTAGACACAAGGGACTTAAAATCCCTTGGGGCTTGCCCCCGTGCGGGTTCGATTCCCGCCCCAGGCACTACTTTAGAGCAATTGGTTGTCCCGCCTTTAGGACAAAGGCGATTTTGTCCCGCTCCTGTCCCGCTTTTTGCGTTTCTCTCCTGATTCAGTGCTTGAGTACCCTGGAACCCTCCCCAGCATCCCCCGCTTCACCCTCACCACCACAAAGAATAGGTTCCCTTTCCCACAATCCCGATGAGCCTCGT
>Ga0105106_10003666_pt1 | contig 10936 bp, 7 predicted proteins | sample PPLLaktember2015_5_FD_79109 | JGI IMG/M metagenome (GOLD analysis project Ga0105106, IMG submission 79109) | Freshwater sediment microbial communities from Prairie Pothole Lake near Jamestown, North Dakota, USA - PPLs Lake P8 Core (1) Depth... | ecosystem: Environmental > Aquatic > Freshwater >... | reverse complement strand
TACCTGTGTTACTCTTCCTTTATCTGTACAAATCTGAACACGAGTATTAATTTTCTTGGTTAATTTAAATTCTATATGCTTATTTATTGTTAAAGGAGTTATAGCATTTTCAACATCTTCAATTAATTCATCAAGAAGAACCTGCTCTTCACGTATTTCCATCTTACCAGCTTCAATTTTGCTGAGGTCAAGAATGTCGTTTATCAAATTCATCAGCCTCTTACCGCTTTTCAGGACGACCTCAAGCCTCTCTTTATTTTTTCCTTTGAGAGAACTGCTTTCAAGAATTAATTCGGATAATCCCAGGATAGAATTCATCGGTGTTCTTAACTCGTGAGACATATTAGCCAGGAACTGAGATTTCATATGTGTTGATTCTTCAGCTCTCTCTTTTTGAATTGCAAGCTCATCAGCTTTTTCTTTAAGCTCTTTGTGAAGTTCTACAAGTTTTTCATTCTGTTTTGTTATCTGTTCATTTTGTTTTAGGTATTCATCGTTTAATCTTTTTAATTCAGAAACAAAATTCTCAAGCTGAACAAGAGCTGTTGCATTTGTTAAGCCAATTGCAAGCTGTTCCTGTATATTTGAAAGATATTCTCTTGCTTCTGGAGAAGGTTTATCAAATCCACCAAGCTCAAGAACGGCAATTACCTTATTATTATATAATATAGGTACTATAAGAAGAGACCTGATTTCTATTGAAAACATTCCTGTATTAACAACCGGAAGATTACTTCCGGAATTTATTTCAACAGTCTCATGATTTTTTATTACAGGTTCAAATAATTCGGATTTGTTATTGGTATGTTCTTCCTTTAAACCGTAAGAACTTAAAAGAGAGATCTCTTCATTTTCAACAAGATAAAGTGCACCAACAGAAAGCTTGCAGGTTTTAATAATCTTCCGAAGAGCAGCTTCTGATATTTCTTTTAAAGTAGGATTTTGATTTATTAGAGTAATAAACTCCGAATATTCCTGCTTTGATTTATGATTTTTTTCAAGATCATCAAGCATGTTGTTGAAAGCTTTTGCCAGTTCACCAATTTCATCCTTACTTTGAATACTAATCCTGTTTTTAAAATTACCCCCTTTTGTTATCTCAGCAGCAAGGCTTAACTGTGTAAGCTGTTTTCTTATTTTATCTGTAAAAATAAAAGAAAGAATAAGTGAAAGAAGAACTCCTGCAATTCCGACTATAGCAAGCATTGATTTAAGACTCGATCTGAGGTCAGCTGCTTCACCAACAGTATTAAAGATAAGGAACTCAATTCCGCCGTTTATATCTGCATCATTAGAATTCTTAAAAATAGTCGCTACCAAATCTGACTTGCCAGAATTTTCTGTATAAAGCTCAAAGTTATTTTTTACTTTTAGTTCTTTATACGCTTCAGTAAGATTAAAAATAAAGTTCTGGTTATTATCCTGGTTGGAAATTTCAAAAGGAGAATCATTCAGTATTACAGCAATTTCAGCATTTATCTTATTTGAGAGCTGATTAAGAAACTCTGCTGATAAAAGACGCCCATAATAATAAACATGATTTTTCTCATCTGTATATTTCTTTACAACAGCATGAGGATTGGTTTTAATAAACTCTTCGGGGGAAATATTATCCTTTGTCAGATAAACACCTTCCACCGAAAATTCTTTTGAAAGTTTATCTTTGTTTACTTCTCTGAAAATAAAATCAATATTCTGGGAATTTTGAAATGACTGGGCTGAGGAGTTTTTTAGATAATGCTGAAATTCATCTTCCGTATCCTGTAACATTTCCCGGTAAGAGTATATGAAATCGTTTGCCGACTTGATAAGATACCGGGACCTTTGCGATGTTAAGGTGTTGTACATTATTGAATAGAATGCAAAAGCAGAGCTTGCAATAATAAGTACAACTATAGCAAAGTTGATTAACAGAATACGATAGCTTATTTTCATACTTACGTATCTCTTTGCAAAACTTTTCTGATTGTAATAAGCAGTTCATCAAAGTCATAAGGTTTACTGATAAAATCATTAGCTCCCATTTTTGCCGAATCAATTGCACTTTTAACATCTGCATAAGCAGTTAATACAATTATTTTCGATTTTATACTCTGTTCATTAAGCTCTCGGAGAACATCAAATCCATCTTTGCCTGGCATTTTAAGATCAAGCAGCAGTAAATCAACAGTGTTCCCTGAGAGATACTGAAAAGCATCATCGCCGCTGTTGACATAATCAACGCTGTAGCCTACTTCAAGTAATTCATCTTTAAGAGCCGAGCATAGGCTGATATCATCATCCACAATAAGTATTGATTCCATATTCCTCTATTTATCATATTGTTTTTCATTAAGCTGGTAAAATTTTACTTTCTTGTTGTGTTTATCAACTTCATTCTTAATTAAATTTTCAGATGTAGATGTAGAAGAAAGCCTTTCCTTAAGTGTAGGAAGTATTTCAACATGTAAAAGAATTACAAGTTCTTTTTTTCTTGAAACTTTCTGATCGCTTCCGAAAAGATAACGGAGACCAAAGAACCACCAGGGAAGATCCTTAAGGAAAGGAATTCCTGTCCGGACAGTAGTCTCATCATTTACAAAAAGACCACCAAGAACTGCTTCTTCACCATTAAGCATTACGGTCTGGGTTTCTGCAGTTGTTTTCCTGATTTCAGTGGTAGTTTCACTCTGTACAAAAGAGCTTCTTTCTACAAGTATATCGAGAAGTGTATAATTAACATTATCCTCCTCGTAAACATATGGTATTACCTCTATTATTGTTCCTGTGGGGAAAAACTTCTCAAGAATGTTTCCGGCAAAATCTCTTGTCTTTACAGAGAAGTCCGAACCAACTTGTATTCGTCCTTTATTTCTATCTCTTACAATAATATTAGGGCTGGCAATAATTTCTCCAACGTTTTCTTCTTCAAAAAATTTAAACATTGCAGTAGCTTCACCATAAAATTCTCCGAGATCAAAATTTGAAGATGAATTTAATTTAAAGTCCGGAGGATTTTGGGTTGTACCGCCTTCTAAATTTGGAGTCGGATCACTTATTATTTCTCCACCAAGATTTAATCCGTCCTTTGATAATAAAACTTTCCAGTCAATGCCTCTATTCCTGGCTTCATTAACGTCCATCTCAAAAAAGACCGCGGATATTTTTACATCTCTCGAATCTACAGAAGCATATGTTTCTGCTGTCCGGTCAAGAGATGGATCATCTTTTCTTTTTATAACAATAATATCTTCCTTCTCTTCAAAGGTAAGATTATGATACTGGACCAGCACAACCAAAGCTTTATCGTAAGCCATGTTGCTTATCTCTATGCCTATTGGCTGATCGGACTGAACTGTAGAAACAATTCTCCTTCCGGTAGTGCTTTCGCTTATTTTACTTAAAAGCTCTACAGCCTGATCAAATTTTACATTAGCTGATAGAGAAACTAATTCATCAGGGTTTGTATAGCCTTTGAATTCTCTTTCAAGATACTCCTGCGGAAAAGCCTGTACTGCCAAAAGCAGAAGAACGAAAAATGCATTAATTGTTGTTTTCATTTTTACTCTCTCAATCATTTATTTAGTTATTTCTTTTTCAAGTTCAAGCTCAACTTTTTCTATGATCCCACCCTTGTTAAGAATGAAGCTTACCTTATTTCTTTCATAATCTATCTTGGTTAGGTATCCCAGGTATACAGGTTCACCTTCCCAGACTAAGTAGGTGTTACCTTTACCGTCAGCAATAAAAGCACCCTCAGGAATAAGGGCAAGAAGTTTACCTCCCTGTACATCAAGAAGTTCATCAATGTTAGGTGGTATTTCATTTCTAATTACCGGATAGAAAGCATCGTAAACAGGAGCAGTAGTAAGATTATTTTCAACTAATGAAGCAGTTACAAAACGATCTGTTGAAGAAAAATAAGTTCCTGCAGTCAAAGTAAATCCAACTAAGAAGTTGGGAACTCCATCATTGTCATTTACTACAAGGTTACTTAAAGACAAACTTGTAATCTTTTTTAATTCTTTACTCTGTTCAATTGAATAAATAAGACTGAAGAGATCATTAAATGCAGCTCTTCCGCTCAACTTATATTCATAGTAAAAGAATTCCTTATCCTGTTTTTGTTCCAAAAATTCAAGATCAACCTGCGAAAGCGGTGCATAAGGTACACTTATATTATTTATAAAGTTATAAAACTTTATTGAAGACAGGTCTTTAGGAATATTAAATTTCCTTGCTGCCAGAATTGAATCCAGCACTGAAGATCTTTTTAAAAGATCCTGATACTGAAGAGCGAGCTGTGCGGTGTTATATTCGTTAGCTTTTAACTCTTCGAGCTTAGCTCTTTTTTCGTTCAGTTTACTGCGCTGGAAGAAAAATACATATACACCGCTGATAAAAACTATCAGCATCAGTAAACTTACTAGACCGAGGGTACTTCTTAATTTCTTATTCATTGTGTTACGCTATTTTGATAGTTTGATAAATCAAATGTTATAAGGAACTTGTAAATGTTCTGCTCGCGAAGAGCTTCGTAACTTACACTTTTAAGAACTGCCGACTCAACAGAATATGCAAATTCAGTAAGGACATTTCTATCGGTTCCATAACCTTCTATTGTAACTTTACCTTCGGCAAAATTCAGCTTTGTTATCCACATACTGTTTTTGCTTCCAGCAAAGTTTGAGATATGTTTCAATACCTGCTGCCAGACTCCTGTACCTGCCGATGCAGAGTCAAGAATAGCCTGTGTCTGATCAAAACCTGAAATTTTTGTTTCAACCTCTGCTATTTTTTTTAGTATTTCCTGGTTTTGTCTCATCAGAATAGTTTGCTCTGCAATCTGGTTATCCAGCTGATTAATTTCTTTCTGGTTTTCAAGTATATATTGAGTTGCAAAGAAAGTTACTCCAAACAGCAAGGGCAGCATCACATAACCATGCCATCCAAACTGAAAGAATTTCTGGTCTTCTTTTACATACTTTGGTAAAAGATTTATTCCTTTATGTAAATTTTCAAGCTCATCATAATATTCGGTTGCTATAGCCACCGGTACACTGAAAGCAGAAAACTTCTCTTTTTCTTCCGGTGTCAAGCCTCCCAGATCTACATCGCTGAATTCCAGACGGGAAACATTAGCTTCAGGAAATGTTCCATAGAAAGAAAGAATAAGATTTTCAGAATCATCTTCGCCGCAAACAATAATATTATCTAATGAAGAAATTCCGCCGTTTTCCATTTCGAGTAATATTTTGGAGAAATAAACATCGTAAGTATGAAGATTAAGTGTACCGATATCTAATGTTGCTCCTATATGTTTTAATTTCCGACCCTGTAAAAAGATCAGCTTGCTGTATTCTTTCCCTATATAAACTATTAATGATTGATCATCCGGGAAGAATTTTTTGGTTTTAGCTACATAATAAGCAAGAGATATCTCTGCACTTTTTACAGAAGGTATTTTGAAATGTCTCTTACCATGGTAACGTGCTAATGAGTTAATCATATTTATACCGGCAACTTCACCACCGAGAAAAACAGAAAGAAGAGATTTATCTGCAAGTTCTACATATCCGAGATTTTGCTTTTCAACGGTAATGTTTTTTGATTCCTGTATATCATCAATTATGTCATCGGCCACTTTTGCTGCGGCAAGCTGTTTTGAACCTTCATAGATATGATAATGAAGTGCGGGTTCGGTTAATGCAGGGATAAATAAACTTTTATTAAGATTAATTCCTGCTAAACTATTGGCAAGAGTTGTAACAGTGGAAGCTGCCATTTTACTCTCAAGTGCAGTATCCTGGGTCTGAATCTTTTCTAAATCCAATTCAGTCCCTTCAATACTAAGGTTTGAGATACCTTCTTCAAGATCAATGGTAGGCTGGACAAAATCCACGCTTGTAGTTTTAAGAACCATAAGCTTACCATTAACCTTTGAGACTACAGCTACTTTGGTATCATTGCCTTCGCAATAAATACATATTAAAGGTTTCATTTTTATGCCGCCGTTAAAAGTTGTTGAATTCTGGTTTTATTATTAGCATAAGCAACCGCATTTTCCAGTGATATTTTTTTTTCAAGGTATAAACGTTTTAAATCCTGTTCCATAGTTATCATGCCCATGTTACCGCCCTGGTTAATCATCATATAAATTTCACTTGTGTTATTATTCTTTATTGCAGCTTTAACACTTGGGGTAGCAATTAAAACTTCTTTTGCCATAATACGCTTTCCATCCAAACTTGGAATAAGCTTTTGAGAAACAATGGTAACCAATATATCGGCCAACCTGTTTCTTACGCGCTCCTGTTCATAAGGATTTACTTCTGCTATAATTCTGTCTATTGATTCTGTTGCTGATGATGTATGAAGTGTTGAAAAAACTTTATGACCAGTATCAGTTACTTCAAGAGCAGCCATAATTGTATCCGGATCTCTCATTTCACCAATTACAATTATATCCGGGTCCTGTCTTAATGCCTGGATAACACCATCTTTAAAAGTAAGAACATCGCGTCCAACTTCTCTGTGTCTTATTATAGAAACTTTTGATTGATGAACATATTCAACCGGTGAAGCGACAATTACTATATGGCAGGGATCAAAATTATTATGATAGTCAATAAACGAATCAAGGGTAGTTGATTTACCTGAGCCTGTTATACCTGTAACAAGCGATAATCCAAATTTAATGTAATTGTGACTCATCATCTTAACAACATTAGGATGGAAGCCAAGAGATTTAAGTGTTCTGGTTAACTGGTTAATAGCTCTCATATTAAGAGCTAAAGTATCAAGATCGTAATACGCATCTGCTCTGAATCTTACATCAATATTTCTTCTCTCATAAAAAAATGTATAGCTGAAATCGAGGTTTCTGGTAAGTGCAAGATACTTTTTTTGGTTTGAATTGAGCAGATTAATAATAAGAGTAGCTGATTCATCAAGAGTAAAAGTTGGAAGATCTTCTATTCTGTGCTTCTTACCATAAATTCTCATACAGATGCATGCTGTGTTTCCATGTCCTCCAATTTCAATATAAGAAGCATCTCTCTCGATCATGCTTGTTAAAAATTTATTGAACAGATTTCTTAAGGCAATTCTATCTTCTGAAGTCAAGCTCTCAATATTCTCTAAAATATAGTTAACCCTGTCTGGCCCGGTAAAAGCCTGGGGAATTGTTTTAGCAAATTTTTCGAGAATATTTTTTTCTTTCGTGACTGCCAATTTTTACTGTTACTTTATTGTTTTAATTTCAGTTTATTTCGTAATTCTTACTTGTTTCAGTTGGGAATATTTACTCATCTGATGTTCCTGCTATTACTTCTTCAAATGATGTAATTCCCATTTTTACCTTTTCTAAACCTGTATCTCTAAGTGTTAACATACCATCCGCTTTAGCCTGTGCTCTGATCTTTTCTTCATCAACTTCAATACCAGAGCGAACTATTATCTGGCGTATTTCTTTTGTGAAATAGAGTGCTTCATGAATGGCAATTCTACCTTTATAACCAGTATTATTGCACTTTTCACAACCTTTTGCTTCATAAACAGGATTATTTTTCCAATCATCTTCTTTAAGACACAGATGTTCAATGATGGTATCATCAATTTTATTTAATTTCTTTTTACAGTTATCGCATACTCGTCTTATTAATCTCTGGGCAACAATAATATTAATTGCATAAGCAATAAGGAAAGGTTCTATACCCATTTTATAAAGACGTGCAACTGCACTTGGTGCATCATTGGTGTGTAACGTTGAAAAGGTTAAGTGGCCCGTGTTTGCAAGTTTAATTGCAACTTCAGCAGTTTCTTTATCCCTCATCTCACCAACAAGCACTATATCAGGATCGTGACGAAGTATTGATCTGATCGCTTGTTCAAACCCCATTTTATATCCTATCTTTAACTGACGTGCACCGTTAATAACATACTCAACGGGATCTTCAACTGTAAGTACATTTACAGTTGGATCAATAACCTGGTAAAGAGCTGCAACAAGAGTTGTGCTTTTACCACTTCCTGTTGGTCCTGTTAATATCACCATCCCCTGGGGCTGTTTTATAGCTTTCTCAAATGCTTTGCGTGCATATCCTGTCAATCCCAGTTTATCAAGATCTTTTATAACTTTTCTGTCATCAAGAATTCTTATTACAACGCTTTCAAATTTATTTTTCAGTTCCGTACCAACTGTTGGCAAAACAGAAACTCTGAATCTTATAACCTGACCATCAATTTCCCGCTGTATAAAACCATCCTGTGCCATTTCTCGATCAAAGCGGTCCATTCCTTTTGAACGATCTTTAACCACTGCAACAACGGCTTCCGGAAGAGTTCCAGCCTGAACATGCCAGGGTTGAAGATTACCATCAATACGGATTAATATTTCTGTTCTGTTTCCCGGTTTAGGTACAAAATGAATATCACTTGCACCTTTTCTTACTCCTTCAACGAGAGCGCCTTCAACAAGATTTATAAGAGCACTTTTATTTATTTCTGCATCGAGAGCATCTTCATCAAAAGATTCATCCTGCTCAATATGCATTTCTGTGCCTTCTGCTTCCTCCATCATTTTTAAGAACACATTTTCAGGAGGTATGATTGTGTTAACTAATTTTTCATAATCCTTTTTTCTTATAAAAAGAACTTCATATTTTTTTGCATTCAATCCGAATGCAATCTTAGGAATATTTCTATCTGTTGGATCTACCGCTATAAGAATTAATTTATCTTTAATCCGTTCATCATACATAAAGGGTAAAACTTTATGTTCAAGTATTTGCTGCTTAAGACTTTCGGGAGAGTTTGTTACTAATTGTTTTATTGCATTAATTTTTTGAGGGGAAATTTCATCAATCGAAACATCCAGTTCACGGAAAGCATATAGAATTGCAACTTCCCTGAAGATCTGATCATGATCATATCCAAACTCCTGGACAAGTATCTGAGCAAGGTTTCTTTTAATCTTACTCTTATCAGTATTTTTTGCCTGTAATGCTTTCTCCAGCATTACACCATCAATTATTCCTTTTTTAAAAAGGAGATAACCGATTTTGTCGGTCATTTCAAGATTAGTCTCAATCATATTAAGTTTATTTTCAAGATTTTAGTGACTCTCAATTTTTTGACCTCACCCCATGGATTGGGAGTGAGGTTATTTTCTCAAACTATATTTTTTTCCACATGAATTTGGTTTGATGCGCCTGGTGTTTTAGGCCGTACGGTTGCCGTTTCTGCAGATACAAGTGTCAGCGCAATCATAACAACCATAATTACCATTGCTATAGCGACCTGAATAATTTCAATAAGGTTTTTCAGTTTATAAACTGTTTCACTTTCATAATAGTTGGCAAGCTGCAGGCTTGTATTTTTCAGTGTACCGGTTTCCTCGCCTGAGTGAAGCCTTGAGATAGCAGTTTCAGTAAAAACACCCGAAGCAATAAATGCATCAGTTACTCCAATACCTCTTTTTATCATTAGAGGTATTGCAACATTTTTTATTCTTTCTTCAAAGTACTTGTTTCCCGTTGCTTCAGCAGCAATTCTTATAGGTTCAATGCTTTCTGCTGAACCACTGTAAAGAGTATAAAATACCCGGCAGTATACTTCGATTAATGTTTTGTGTATTAATTTTCCCAGCACAGGCATTCTAATCAAATATTTATCAATTATATAACCGCCTTTTTTGGTTACAGCCAAACGCCATAATACAATTGGAGGGATTACAGTTACTGCAGTTACAAGTATTGTGTTTGCCATAAGGAAATCACTTATAGCAAGTGTAAAGGCTGTCATTGGAGGCAGGTCAATACCGAACTTAACAAAAAGTTTTGCAGTTTCCGGAAAAATATATCCCACATAAAAAAGAACAGCGAGGAATAGAACAAATAATGTAACGGCTGGAGTTATAAGTGCGCTTCTTAAACTCTTTTTAAATTCCTGTCTGCGTTCAAGGAACTTTGCTGTAGCCCTGTAAATCTCAGTCATGTTACCGCTCTTTGATGCAAGCCCCAACATATAAGCTGTAAACTTTCCGAAGATATTCTGGTATTTTAAAAATGTAACTTCGCTGTCTGCACCCTTTTTAAGATCATTATTAATTTCTTTTAAAGTTTCCTTAAGAGTTTTGTTCTCAGTATCATTTATAAGTAATGTTAAGATTTCCCCATATGGTAATTTTTGTTCAAGTAGTTCAGCACTGATTTTTACAAATGTTACAATTTCAGATGTTGGAGGTTTGGATTGAAAATCAAAAAGTTTCCGGTATATAGAAAGAACTTCAAAACCAAGTTTTGAAAGAGCATCTTCAACTTCTTTTTTTGTATAAGCTTTCTGTTCACCTTTAATAGGTTTTTCTTTCCCTTTGCGTGCCCTGTAAACAAAGGTAATTTTTTTATCAATTGTTCTTACCTTTAAATGGTTTTTTTCTGCAAGGCGATGAATTTTCTTTTTACCTTCCGCAACAGTGGTAGCTGCAAGTGAACCGCTGATTGTCTGTCCGTTTACTTTTTGTGCCGTAAATTTGAATTCAATCATTATTATATACTCTTTGATATTGTTTTGTTGATATGTTTCAATTCTCATTCCAAAACAAAAGAAGGATATACTTATCCTTTTTGCATTTATATTGAGATGTTTAGAAAGAATTACACTTGTACAATGGGCAGAAAGGAATGATTAAGATAAGGAACTTGCAAGGACATGCATGACATCTGAGAATCCCTTCGCCGGGGAGATATTAAATCTGTGGCTAAGGAAGCCAGGGTTTTTATCCTAAGGCTCGTTGCTGTTTAACTGAAAGCAGATATTCCTGTTTTTAAAAATAAAGAAGGCTGATAAAATAATTATCAGCCTTTTAGAATAATTAAAGACTTAGAAAATAACTTTTAGTTATCCTTTGTAACCGTAATGGAAGTAGGTGTAACAATAGCTGTGTGTTTAACTGGAG